>Ga0126336_10001397_pt1 | contig 12488 bp, 6 predicted proteins | sample SidCmetagenome_FD_92530 | JGI IMG/M metagenome (GOLD analysis project Ga0126336, IMG submission 92530) | Coral microbial communities from El Islote,Puerto Morelos, Mexico - Siderastrea C C metagenome | ecosystem: Host-associated > Invertebrates > Cnidaria > Coral | place: El Islote,Puerto... | reverse complement strand
CGAGTAAGTGAAGTTTTTAAAGGGTCTAAGGTACATGATTTTGAGTATTACGGTCAAAGAAATTACGTTTTGAAATGGGAATTTAATTTATGTCATTAGAAATGTGTCATTTACTTTTGACTTCAAAAAATGTTTAGAAAACGCGCTCAGATTTGTGACAGATGTAGTCTTGAATATTTTGCCATGCTCAGCCGATTTCACTCGCGTGGACCTACCCACGATATGGGAAGTGTAACGCGAATTGCATTTAAGTATAAACTTACGGTTTTCGAATAAACTTTTTTCAAACATGATTTCTCTGTCCATTATTTTGTTTGTTTTTTCATAACAGTAGGTCTAAGCACAGTCGCAATACAACTAGCTGCACAAGCATCACTTCAGTGAGATTACGACGAATAATTGCTTTCAATTTTGACTGTCGGGTACATCTCTTTGTGCAATTGTCGATTTTCCAGTCCTAGAAGTTTTCAATACAAATAACCTTTTAAGCGAAGCAGTTGTCGGTTTAAAGCTATTTTATCCCAAAAGCTTCCGAAAACAGTTTTGTGCGTTCCTCAAAGCGGGTAACTTTATATTAGGCTTACTTTGCTTCCGCAAAACTTATGGCGGCATAATTTAAAGCGTGTTTGGTGTTTGTTTGTTTGTTTGTTTGTTTGTTTTGAATTTGATGGTCTCTAGTTAGAGAACGAAATATAACAGTTATTTAAAAAACTATAAGCGAAGCAGTTGTCGGTTTAAACCTATTATATCCGAAAAGCTATCAAAAACAATTCTGTGCATTTCTAAAAGCGTTCAAATTTCAAACAATTTGCAGCTGCAAAACATGCCATAGAGTTAGGCATGTTTGGTGTTTGTTTGTTTTCAATCTTGATGGTCTCAAGTTAGAGAACGAAATATAAGGGTTACTTAAGTAACTATAAGCAAAGCAGTTTTGAGTTTAAAGCTATTTTATCTGGTAAGTAATGAGTGTTCTTTAAAGTGCTCGAATTTTTTTCATGGCTGCTATAAAAGCCTACGCGACATTTCTTCGATAAAATTATTACAAGTGCTTCAAAGCTCCCAAAATCCTTTCTTTCGGATAATCCCAGTAAAATGCCGGTGAAATGCCAGTATAAATTTTTGACCAGACTAACAGGGGCAGTTCATGTTATTTGTTAACATCCGAACGCGATGAAGATAACCCATTTAAAATTTTGTTGTTGTACATGAGCGCCGTTTCAAGTTCATTCAAGCGAACAGCCAGTAATCCAAGGAGATTTGACAAGCCTTGACAGTTAATGACAGGATATGGAAACATTGCAAACGCCAAGCAAGAAGGCTCGTGAGTAAAATATGTGTTCAGTTTGATGTCCGAAAAAAAATAATTAAGCTGTGCTCAGCCTCTAGAATGACCTTTCGAGCTTGGTTTTACAGAACAGATCCCCAAAATATTGGAGGACAATTCGGAACACTTTTGGGCTTTTTGAGAAACACTTTTCGAAAGCGAACAAGCCAAAGAAAGCCCCGAAATACATTTCAGACTGAAAAGTTTCAGGACTATTTTTGAGAAACAAACACCAGTTTATTCCTTGGCGGTTTCGCTTTTAGGCTTGGCTAAATCTATATACTACCCTACATAAAGTTTAGCACTTATCTAAAATCGCGAGTTCAAACCAATTATAATTTCCACATTCTTGGCGTAATTTGCTGTAACTATAACATGTATAAAGGATACAGGTTAATATTCCAAAGTTCAGTCCACAAAGCTCTTTAATTTGTGCTACGGACAACTTGTAACCCTTTAAAACCGACACCCAAACTTTCGAGGATTGGATATTTCTGACATTGTTTCACAACATTATTGACTATCAGTTCAGGATGAGCCAAACAATGAAAGCTATATGGCGGCCAGTTTTAATAAAGACTACCATAAAACAAATAATTCTAGAAAGTAATCTAGAACAAACTCTAGAAAGGGTAAAGAAGTTTAAATATCCAGGGCTTGTCACCGATCAAACTCTGACCGTGGAAAGGGCACGTCAGTTACATCGGGAGAATTTTTTCAAAATTTTTTCAAAACTTCAGGGACACTGTACAGATCGCGCAAAGTTCTCTCTGGATTAGAGTTGATAACTCTCTTTAATACCGTTATTGTTTTTTGGTCTCTGTGTGTGCGCAAGGGGCAGCTGTGGATCAGTAAAGCCTTCATAACTGTGGTTAGTATCCAGTTGATTCAGTTGAGCAATAGTAATAGTAATAAATAGCAATAATAATAGTACCGTTATTTAGACACAGTAGATCGTTCAAGTTATGCGGAATGCAAAACTCCTAGCATTACCTAACAATATTAACTACGCTTTATCCAAGGAAAAAAATCCTGGTTTACAAGAACGCCGTATTTATAAATAAAATGTTCATTGTTTGCCAAGCTAGAGGCTCGATTTTATTGCGCGCGGCAGGAGACTCCATTTCCATGGTAATGACACGCTTTGTGGTCACGGGTTAATTGAGTAATTAGTTTTCGCATTTTCCCTTTCGCACTTCAACTGTGAGCAAAAAAAATCTCTGTCTGTCAATGTTGTTCTTTTCTTTGCGCACAGTAAAAAACAGTCTTTTGTGGTTAATGTCTACCAATAGTTAGCCATGAAAATGATAACTTGATCTCTTGTGACAGATACCTAGGAATAATGATTTTGCTGACCGTCTTTACACGAAATGTGTTGGAATATTTTAACGTATCTGGGCATTCATTAGTGCTTTGAATCACCATCCGATATTCTCGATCGAGTCCCAACCAACAGATCCACAATATGACTTCATTTTTGGCAACCAACAACGTTGAAAACGCTTTTGTTTGGATTTGCTGTCGGTGGCAGTCGGCGGCTGTGCGAAGTAAAGGTTTAAGATCTCTGGGAAGAAAATTCAGGAAAATTTCAGTGCAGGGGCCGTCGGTAAGTGTCTGAAAAATGGACCAAACAGGGTGGCATAGAAAGGTATGTACGCAGTGTTTTTGTGAACAGTTCCGATGCAATATAATGAATTATTTTCATTGTCTTGTCAACGTCTTTATACAGACAAACAACGCTTCCTTGTAGAATACTCAGCAATCCGTCCGGAAGGAAACTTTTATTCTGCAATGTAGGAAAGCAGATGCCTGAAACTCTTGTTGTAATTTTGAGAGTTTTTGATTCAAGAATATTTTCGCAATATAAGCGGTATTATTTCTTCATTTTCAATTAAAAGCACAAGCCCTCATAAAAGCCCGCCAAAACCGGAAATCCCGCCAAAATACTCCACCAAGGTGCTCCTGTGAGATAATCTTAACTAGGTCGCTAAACATTCATCTTTTTCCCTCAGCTGGTTCTAGGGATTTTCTGTCCTTCAGAGAAAGCTTTCAGGTGCCGCGCCCAAGCTTCTAAAGTGACAAAATCCATCCTTTGCTGTAGCATAATTTTAAGAAGGTCACTAAACATTAAACGTTTTTCCTAAACTAGTTCTAGGGATTTTCTGTCCCTCAGAGAAAGCTTTCAGGCGCCGCGCCCAAACTTCTGAGGTGACAAAATCCATCTTCTGCTATAGAATAATCTTAAGAAGATCACTAAACATTAAACGTTTTCTTAAACTAGTTCTAGAGATTTTCTGTCCCTCAGAGAAAGCTTTCAGGCGCCGCGCCCAAGCTTCTGAGGTGAAAAAATCCATCTTCTGCTATAGAATAAATTTTAAGAAGATCACTAAACATTAAACGTTTTTCCTAAACGAGTTCTAGAGATTTTCTGTCCCTCAGAGAAAGCTTTCAGGCTTCTGAGGTGACAAAGTCCATCTTCTGCTATAGAAAAATTTTAAGAAGATCACTAAACATTAAACGTTTTTCCTAGACTAGTTCCAGCGATTTTTTTCTCCTTCAGACAAAGCTTTCAGGTGCCGCACCCAAGCTTCTGAGGTGAAAAAATCCATCTTTTGCTATAGAATAATTTAAAGGCTACTAAACATTAAACGTTTTCCTAATTTAGTTCTAGGGATTTTCTGTCCCTCAGAGAAAGTTTTTTTTATGCGCCAAGCCCAAGCTTCTGAGGTGACAATATATCCATCCTTTGCAATAGAATAATTTTAAGAAGATCACTTAACATTAAACATTTTTCCTAAACTAGTTCTAGGGATTTTCAGAGAAAGCTTTCAGGCGCTGCGTCCATGCATCCTTTGCTGTAGAATAATTTTAAGAAGGTAACTTAGCGTTTAATGTTTTCCTACACTAGTTCTAAGGATTTTCTGTCCTTCAGACAAAGCTTTCAGGCGCCGCTCCCAAGCCTCTGAGGTGACAAAATCCATCCTTTGCTGTGGCATGATTTCACGTAGCAGACGTAGAGCCCGGTGATATAAATGTAGAGAATATTTAGCGGCTATTCACGTTAGCGTTGTCATTGGTTTGTGTTGCCAACTTTTGTTGCCTGATTTTTTCGAATTATTCAAGCTAGCGATCTCTCGGAATGCCACATTATATAAAACGATTGCTTGGAGTTTATAGCGATCAGACAAAAGGTCCATGATTTGTTCTGGTAGATATTTCAATGATTTGTAAATAGGAGGAGCAAGCTCAGAGGTTAACGTTTGTTTTTGGAACGAGCGGATATCGATTTAATTTTGCGGCCTTAAATGTACAATTTGAATGTACAATAAAGCAAAACTCGCGGCATCTTTGATGTCCCTAAAATAACTAAATTGCTAGACAAACAATTTGCAGCATATCTCGTTCGCTCGCTGTTTTTTTGTTCCAAATTGTAGACAGTACATGTACTATGAAATAACACTGCAATTCCCTGTAGACTACGAGTAGTCTCTCTTTCCGCACAGGGATAGTCGAGGAAAACGAACAAGCGAGCGAGCGCGAAATCGCCTGCCGCGTTGAAACGTGACGCACGTGTTGAACCGCTAGTGTAGTAAGCGATGTTCGTTTTCCTTGACTATCCCTGAGTGGAAAGAGAGACTGCTCGTAGTCTAGTTTTCCTGAATTCCATTCATTGCTGGTAAACTGTGCTTGGATCGTAACTAGTGGATTGTGCCAAGAGATGACAGAACCTCGTTAAAAAAACTCCAAATTGGCCAGTGTTGACAGCTAGAAGACATGGTTCTAGCTGTGAGCGTTCATATTCTTGCTTCTTTCAAACAATGGAGTTGACAGCTAAAGTAATTACAATCGACCACAAATATTTCACGAATGCGGCGTAGAACGCCGCTTTCGCACTTAAATAAGGCCTCTAGCTTCGGACAGGGTGGGGAAAGCAACTTCCCATACATTCTCTTAAATGAAATCCAAACGCTGTTCTCACACCTTGCGAAGCAATCTGTGAGGTTCTAGTCAGCGGATATGCCTCCTACGCGTGCGCAGATGTTGCTGTTCCAACGGAACTCGGACGCTGAAGGGAAAAAATTATGGCGGCCAAAGGCGGTGGATTCGGTTTTGTCCCTTCGTTTAGGTAATTGACGAATTGATTGTATTTTACACTTTCATCATGTTTTCGTGCATTTTGTCTTTTATGAAGACAAAAGTTTACTCTCGGAGTTTTTTTAGTCGCAAAATAGAATAGCAGCGCTTCAATCAATCCAGTCTTTGCTGATGGACTGTATATATAGAATCAGATAGAATTTTCTGAAGCTGGGTTAAAAACTGGGATCGGGTTCAAAGTACTGAGCTGTGAAATGATCTTGTTAACACATAACTGGATTATTGATAATAAAAGTCGTATTTTGTGCGTAGGTATTGTTTCCATGCATTAGGTTATAGCAGTTTCCATTGAATTTATTTCCATCGATGTTTTATGGCACATTTCCCGTTGCAATTTATTTAGACCACGCTGGAGGAACACATGCAAACCGAGTACAGCCATAACTGTCTCATCTCATGCTATCAATTCCTTACAGAATGAGATGTAAAAAGAAACATTGACACTATTTTTATTTATCACATGCATCAGTTCAGCGATAGACGAATATAGACAAAGACCAAAATTACGTCGCAGAGTACAAAAAATAAAATCCTAAATAGTTCAAGCGCTTTCTCTCGGTGAGAAGTTTATCTAAATTGAATTATCTAATTCTAGTATTCAATTTTGAAACGCTTGACGCAAACCTGTTCTCCTAGTATAAACAAACGAAACGTGACTGCCGTACAACTCGCAGCTGATCCACTCGCCACTGCAGCAAACAAGACAGTGCGAAAACAGAAGCGTCTTTATCGATGTCCCTTCCATCGAATACTCTCTTGTACGAAACTGACAGTAAGTTCCATGAGAGATTAGCCGCTCACCGCTTACTTCCCCCGACAAAATACACATAAATTTTGAAAACTATTTCATATAAGTTGATCGTCGATTGGAAATATTTATTATGACGAACACCGCTGTCCACGTTTTGACTGGACCGCTTTGCAAGTTGTGAGAACATCGTTTCTCGGTCCCAGGCCTCGCTTCTATCCCCCCCTGCTTCGGAAAATCATGGTGACGAAGCTTGTCTTATGTTCAGAGGTTGGCTGTTCCAACACACCGCACCACTGTAACCCTTTTCAAAGTATCAAGTACGGGGGAGTTGAATTGCAAGCTTACGCTCAGTATTTTTTAGATTGTAGAAATCTAAGAAATATTACACTACTTAACAAGTGCCGCGCGATTTTGGGGTTTTTGTCTCATGTCTCGTGGTTGCTATAGCAACTACGAGCTATTGTGGTGGGGCTGAGCACATTCCTGTGGTGATCTTCGTGAGCTCTCATGGTCGAGAGATCTTCGGTATTCCCAAGAGAGTACCTTCGCTGTATCTTCGGGCTATGTCAGAGATATTTTGTCTTAATTGTTACTTTTTTAAAAGATCTGACAGCTATCAGATCACTAGGGTCTCCGTGGGTTCCTGCTATTGGTGTAAAAACGTCTGTCGCGTATCGTTTATCACTGATTTCACGCAAAATTTGAGAGAAGTAGCTTTAAAAACAAAGATATTCACTGCGGTGTGCTGTTAGAATAGATTATTTTGTTGTTGAGTTGCAAGAAGAGCGCCTTTCTCTTCGCGCACTTCTCTCAAGAATCTTTGTGTTAGCGCGTTTCTCTGTTAGCGCACTTCTCTCGAGAGAAAAAAATGACTGCCAGTTACAGTCCAGGTCAGTTTGTATTCCTAGCATTTCGTCACTGACATAGTTCCCAACCAAAAATTGTAGATTTGTTTCATCACAGTGCTGGAATCAGTGGTCTCTACTTTATATCTTCGTTGTTTTTTTATTTTTTCGGCGCTGTTATGTTTCTTTCAGAGAGCAGAAATCAAAAAGCACAATTCCCCGAACATTTAGCGAGATTTTTTTAAACTTTACATTGTTACTATCGTTGAAAGAGAACAAGCATTAACCACCCCAGGAAAAAAATATTGGTCAGAAAAGATACAAGAATGCTACTTGCAGAAAACAATTTGAAAGAACAAACAAACATCAACAACCACTAGATCTCGTCTGTGTGACGGTTGTTCTGTGGAGCTTTCGAGGAGGACTTTTTGTTGCAGTTGCTCCACACAACACTGCAGTAGTCAAAATGAGGTTATACCAAAGTGTTATAAGTAAGAATTAGTGTTTCACGTGGTATCTGAAATCCATCTTTGTTTAAAAGTCTTCAGATGGCAAGACACCTACACATCCGTGCGTATTAGTTCTACAATTCTAATTCTAGGCATGCAAACCTTTTATTCCAACTGCTGCCAGTGCAACTAGACAAAAGTACTAATGAAGGTTTACTTTCAGTTTTCGGTTTTAAAAAGTCCTCGAGTTTTGCGTGCGTTTAGTGATCTACCAGCAAGCATTAAATCGTTTCAGAAGTACGGTAAATTCAAGCGTACAATTCAAAGCGTAATTTCAACCTATAGCTCTGTTATTTTGGTTTCTGACTTGTAAGTGTGTGTTTGCATATCAGTCAGTCTTTGATTGCCAGAACAGGGTTCTGTTTAAACTAGAAAAACTAGCTTAGTTTCTAGATGCAACTGCATGTATAAATATTGGCAGAAATAAAAAATATATACCAAAAGAAATAAACTAAGCGAATAAAAAAAAATCTATCTATGGCTCAGCCAGAGAGCAGAATTAAAACATTAAAAGGCCGTCGTTTGAATATTTTGAATGTCACAATCTAGTTCAAATCGTTGCTTATCGATGCTTAGTACCACGGTAGGAGAATGTTTTGCTCCTTTTATTCAACCACGTCACTAGACCAATACAAGACAAACACGGTAGAGCAAGAGACGGCTGTGAAAAAACTGTGAAAAAAACTGAGCTCCAGAGCGGGCCGTAGTTTCCTTGTACAGGACTGACAAACTTCATTTGAAAGAGTAATCGATCCCACAATGACTTGAACAATTTGGGAACAAAGTTCTGGCAATGTTTTGCTATCGCGCGTCGAGCTATAAATTTTCCGTTGAGATGCCTATATGAAAATAATCGATGTTATGAATAACAGCTTCTTCTTTGATTCAGCAAAGGTGACAAAAGTGAACTGCATTCACAAAACTCCAGTTCTATGGCAAGCGGTACAGTAGAATTCGGCTGACTCGAACTAGGTTAACTTGAACTCCCCACTAACTCGAACAAAATTCGATTTTCCCGGGATTTGACCCTATTTTCAGTCATTTACTATCAGCTGACTCGAACTCGGTTAACTCGAACTCCCCGCTAACTCAAGCTTGGTTTCAGAGGAAGACCCGTCGAAGAAGTTGCGAAGATAGGCAAAGTCAGCAACGTGACTGAAATGTACAAACTTAAAGTAAGTCATGTTAAAGGCGCTGTAACACGAACATTTTCTTGCAACTTGTCCCGCAATTTCATTTGCGCCATTGCGAGACAAGTTGCACGCAACGTTGCCTAGTGTAACACCTCTACGCAACTCTGGGAAAACTCGTTGCAGTGGTACAAGGATCGTTGCGAAAAGTAGTACCAGCTTCTACTTCTCGCAACGATTGCGGCACCAAAAAAAAATCCGAGACATGTTCATTTTAGGGTATGTTTCACTGGGCAATGTTTCCTGCAACTTGTATCCCAACAAAATTGCCAGACAAGTTGTAAACAAAGATTGCCTAGTGTAACAGCGCCTTAAGTCACAGCTGGCAGAGTCTTGTAAGTACCACCAAAATGGCTCGTAATTGTAAAAGTATAATAAAACCTCGATCCATGTACCTTTTTAAAAATTAACAGGATACTTGAAATTCAACACCAACCCCGTTATCTCGACGCCCTTGCTAACTCGAACTGTTGTTCGTTTACCTTGGGAGTTCGAGTAAGCGGGGTTAACACTATATTTTCTTGTGGTCGGCGTCGCTCATGGCGGCTCCGCTGTCAAAACTATACCTCATCAGGAGATCAATACAAGATAAAAATTACGTACGTTACAAAAGCGAGATATTTGCCCCTTAATGTCACTCACCAGCTAAGCAGTCCGGAACATATTTGTGGTTACTAGAATAATTTAAGTACAGTCTTTCTTGAACAGTTACAAGTTATAATTAGTTCACTGAGTTCAGAACTGTTACATCTTCAGAAATCGAGGAAATGTGATCAATAATATAACACTGGTGGCAACGTTGGGCTACATGTACTTCAAATTTCAATAGCTAAACGACTACGTTTGGATCTGCTTCCTGTTTTGCTGTGAAACAATATATCGAAATACAAAAGAACTCTTTCCAGACATATCTTAAAAATAAACCTTATCAGATAATCTTCAACGCTAATCGAAAGTGGAACCTAAAGCTGTAATGTTCGCACTTTCCTCAAGTATGAAACTTGAATCTTAAAAATATATATATAGTATATAAATATATAAGTATGTGGTTTTTACGGAAGCTTAAATTGAAGGAATTTGCATATGTCTTCCCGCTAGCTTTGCCTATAAACAAACTATCGACAGTCGCGAAATTCAATCACGAAAATTTCTTAAACCTTTACTTTAGTTTGTTAGCTTGAACGGTGTTATGCCTTCAAAGCACAGTCCTGAAATAAGAACAGCATTCTATGATCAAGCCACAATGACAACTTACCCAAAGGCCGCTCCATACTCCAAAATATATGAAACCAGTAGCCCAAAAAAATGGACCTGCGGTTAAACGGTCGCCAATGCCGAAAAGGATCAACAAAACACCAACGACAATGTGTGCAATGGCAAGAACTCTCGCAATTTTAACAACGGTTGCCGAGCTATTCGCCATCTTATAGTATACGTGCATGTGATCAAACGAGCGTGTTCCTTCTGCATAAAAATTATACATATTAATTAAATGTTACACGTGTTACACAGCACGTCTCAGACTTTTAAAACTTGAGGCCGTCCTATGCGATCACCTTCGTTGGTTTACCTTCGTTTTCAGTTTTTCAAGTTTATTTGTTTACTGACTGACTGGCTGACTCACCTATTTATTTATTTATTTATTTATTTATTTACTTATTTATTTATTTACTTATTTATTTAACTTATTTATTTATTTATTTAACTTATTTAATTATCGAAATCACACTTTTTGTCAAGACGAAATGAGGGGGGTAACTGTTTACAGCCAGTCTTAAGAATGACTAGGTTATACTCGGAGCCATATCTGTGCACGTTTAACATCACTCAGCTGGCAAAACGTTTGTATGACATGGGGTCGATAAAAGTTCCACTTTCAGTTCAACGACTATCTATTCAAGTAACCTGCTAGCTTTTCTTGGGCAACATGGCTTTGGAAAAAATCCAGTGTTTGTTCGTAAATCTTTGTAAGAGAGTTAAGGAATCGATTGCTCACGAGTGAAAGTTCATTCATCTACTGTTTTCTACAACTGCGAACCTTCGAATCACTACTAGTAACTTATAAATTATGCTCTGAACCACAAAGCTTGTAGTTTTCAACTGGGTTTTGTTTGTGACATGACTGTCATGATTCAGTTGAAACGCCTTTACCTTGCTACAACCTCTCTTGTTCGTGCAAACGTGCTTGCTGGAAAATGTAGTAACAAACAACCTGAATTCATCAGTCTGGCACAGCCACAAAGAAACAAATCGACCCCCGGTGAAAATCGAAACTATGAAAAATTTCTGCAGGTCACTGTACCAGGTTCATATGTAACACACGTCCAGCATACTGCGAGGGACAGTAAAGTGAAAAGATTTTTTTTTCTTTTAGGGGAAAAAGCCATAAACATCTTCAAAGGGTACTTTTTTAGGAAATGAATAAAGATCACTATTAAAATAGGTCAAGATTTCGGTGATAGTCTTGAATCCAAGACATCTTTGCATCTCCATTAAATATGAAAAATCCTAGAAACTGTACATTTTATTTAAAAACTCACATTTTTCAAATTTTTTTATGACAAGCTCTGTTTCTTATTTTGTGTGTAGGTTTAAGCGCAAACAAGTTAGGTGACGGGCAACTTTAGTTCACACCATGTTTGCACTCGTTATAAAATGATGGAAATATCGTCGCCTGTTCTAGAGCTTTTTTTCTTATTATTGTGCATTTTCTAATATTTAACGCTAGGTAAATAGCTAGCTAGTGCACTGGCTAGCTTGATCAGTAAACTATAGCTAGGACACGCTCAACTTTGAACAGTCTCTTTCTAATTGAACAATATAGTTCTTCTGTCGAAGGCACTATCGTGTGATAGGTTGCCCGAGGAAATTTGATGTTCACAACAAATATTAGCCTGAGAACGTAGTTCGAGGGCTTATATGAGGTTTGAACATCAAATTTCCGAGGGAACCTACCACACATAGGACCTGAGACAGAAGGACACTATTGCTTTTATTATACAACGCTAAATTTTGAGCGAAAATTGCCACATGTGGGCACTATGCGCTGATAGGCGCCCGCTGAGGAGAGACACTATTACGTCACGTGAGAGACTTCAACCAATGGGAGCACGCCAAAATTTAGCGTTGTGCTACAAATAAATCTATTGAACTACGAAAGAATACATTGGCATTTTCATCTACACTAAGTTAAATTTCAGGTCTGTCCTTTCTCGTTTGCGTCCGTCTGGTTTTCATAGTGTTTACCAGTCTGAGTACCCGACTCAAGTTGTGAATGCCTTTTAAATCTTCACAGAAACCTATCAAACAAGACTATAAAGAACAATTGATTGACGGCGGTTTTGAACTCGACATAAAAAGTTTAATGTCTTTTTAAATTTATTAAAGCAGGCGTTTTTGTAGCGGGGAGCGCTGAATAATCCGTCTGGGACTAACTGGGAAAGCATTTCTAGTTCGTGTGATAATTTTTATGTATAGACACTGGTAAAAGGGGCGAATCATCCGACCAGATGTACTATTTGCTTAGTTGGTCTTGACAGACGAGCTAAAGTGGATCTCTCTGAAAGGGTAATCCGTCTGTTTGCCCCTATTTCCTGGCATACGAAGCTTGCGCCCGCGGTGCTAGCGGCAGTGAAAACCGAGTTTTCCTACGTCATCATCCCTCATCGTAACATTGGGTGGACATTGGGTACATTGCGATATGGATTACATGAT
>Ga0126336_10001396_pt1 | contig 12489 bp, 6 predicted proteins | sample SidCmetagenome_FD_92530 | JGI IMG/M metagenome (GOLD analysis project Ga0126336, IMG submission 92530) | Coral microbial communities from El Islote,Puerto Morelos, Mexico - Siderastrea C C metagenome | ecosystem: Host-associated > Invertebrates > Cnidaria > Coral | place: El Islote,Puerto... | reverse complement strand
TGAAATACTTTTGAAGCCTGGAACCTTTTTGAATAATTTAATACTGCTCCTAAAAAGTTGAGCGCTCTCTGAAAACCGTTCCACACAAGAAATTTGAAGTTATATATATATATATATATATATTGGTTTTTTTTTTGTAAGGTACTTACAGTCGTGAAGATGAGCGACCTATAAAAATGCACCGGAGAAATTCCGATTCTCACCTGTATTGCAAGATACGGGATGGTGAAGGACCAAAAGAAAGAAGCGGCCAACTAGAGAGATCTGCGAAGGACCACACCAGGTACCTAGATCAACAGAAACTCGCGTTTGTCCAGGATTATTTGGAAAAAGCTGACGATGCACGCAGTATGACGACAGAAACAAGCGACAGTGGAATGCCGGGAACCCATGGCGCACCATCTGAACTTGGAATGGAAGAAACAGGGGGTAAATTAAACGCTTGTCTGTATAGGTCCCCCTTTATACTTTCACTAGGCTTTCCGTTTTAAGCATTTTAAGTACAAAGCACACAACATAACTGTACAGCACACATGGAGACTGTTAAGTTGTGTAAAGTTGTTGCATCAAAACACGCACCACTGATCGGCGATTGCTTGCCATAGGAAGTCGTACGAAAAACGTGACACTTACTAAATATTTCGCCCATTTCAGTAACTTGGCTGGCGCTTGTGCGTCTTACGATTTAAAAACGTTTTGTATGCGTTTTTCTTCAGATTCCACTCATAACCTCTGCCTGAAGGATCTGAGTAAAGAGGTGATCGAGGAAATGGCCTGCAGACTCAACTCATTCTCTGTTAAGAAACAGTTTTATCAAGCATTCGGACTTAAACCTAAGAGGATCTTCTCAGATGTACTGAAAAACATCAGTGAATTATTTCCCGACACTCCTGTCAGGCTTTTAAGAGACGTTTGTGAGTCCTTGGAGTTATATGACCTCGTAGAGTTGCTCGAGAAAGCAAAACCACGAACACTTCGTCCCGCTCTTTCCCTGAAAGAAATTGGAAAACTACGGAGTGACAGTGATCGACCTACAAAGTTTCACAGCAAGGCGGCAATTTTGATCATTGACAACAGCACAACCACAGCCGACGATACTGCCGAAAAAATTGAATCATTTTTTAAACGTCTCAATCCACGGAATGAAGTAACTACAATAACAGCAAGGCCATTAGTAGCAATAAGTAACGTTCTTAGAAAATTGGAGGAAACTAAAGGATACTTCGAATCTGGTGCTGCAGAACTTAAGGAGAAGGAGATAAAAAAGAGCCTGGGAGAGCTACAACGTGATCTTAAAGTGACGAAGAAGTTATCGCAGATGGAAAAAGAGGACGACTTTTTGCACATGGTGTTGACAAGTGACATTGAGAAAGAGTCTGCGTTAAAAAAACAACTAGAAGAGCAAATAGAGAGACGAAAGAGGTGGAAGAAAGAAAGAAAACCGAAGATTGAAATGGCAATGAAACTGAAGGAGAACGAGCTACAAGAGGAGAAGAGGAAACTGCAACTGACTGTTTCACCAACCATGGAGAAATGGATACACAGTGAAGGTTCGTTGAAATTATATTGTTACTGATGACCTTAGTATCCATCGTTTGGTAAGCCCATTTTAGTTGATTTAATATATAATACATATCTTGTATTGGCTTTCTGTACTTTGCCACACGGACTATCGACCACGATCCTCTTCACCATGTTTTACCACGAAAAACAGATGTGGCTACAACAGATTATATCATGTCTTCTTGGTGGCTATAAGCCATAGGCCTAGATAGAAAGTGACGAGATCAGATGGTTACCATATTCTGATTCTATGGGGGAACTGTACTTTTCAATGGCTATATCAATTAATCACCGCATATACGGTTTTTCCTTGAACAAATTACAGGAATCCCAACCCTCGAACATACAGGGGGGGATGGGGGGGGGAGGTAGATGCCACCCTCATAAGGTTTTTCAAGACGATTTTTCATCAGTACCTGCCGTTTTCAGTATTTATATGCATATTCCCTAGACACTTTTTGATACAAGTTTGGTGAGAATCGGTTGCTATGGTTACGAGGTAAGACGTCATAAGTAGTGGTCAGGCCATTTTTCAGTATAATAAAACTGAATGTTTTCACCTTTCTTCAGAGACAAAAGCACAAAATGTCGACAAAATGCAGGAAAGTATTTAATTGTGTCGTATTTTACGGGCCGGTTTTTTAAACAACGTTTAGCCAAGGTTTAACAAAACCGCAGCTTAAATCGATTTCAAACTGGCATACCCTAATATGTAAGCCTTTTTTACCGTAATTAATGTAAAGCAGGCATGTAGCACAAACTACAAGAACGTTTATGTCCTATAAATAACGCACTTGTAAACAGATGTTCAGCTTTATTTGTTGCCTTAAACTACGTTCTAAGTTAGACCTCGTATAAATAATCGGCCCTACATGTCTAGCATCACAACGTCACTGGCCCCCAAGAGCGCCACAACCCATAATATATGCCTCATCTTGTAGAGCACGTCACAGGCTATCCACCAAAGGTAAAATCTTTTCGAAGTATTCCAAAAAAACAAAAAACCCAAGGGGGAGCCCGTTACTCCCTCCCTTGTACCATGGTGTGGGTGTGACTTTGCTTGTACGACCGAGGGTTAAAAAGGCGTTAATTAGTACGAAATTCCTTAATCAGGGCCACACGAGAACAAGAGGTGCCGAGAGTTGACTAAGCATTCATACAATTGTTCTCATTTTGGCTCGAAACTCTCGGGGGCTCTCTAAAAGTTTGATCTCTTTTAACACTTCGACTCTCGTTCTAGTTTGACGTTACCTTTGTAATGTATTTCTACGCTATTAGGGCAATGTTATGTCTATCTGTCCAACCGTGTATGGGATAAGGAGAAAAATTGAGGATCAAGTTCTGCCTTTAAATTCCTTCCCATATCTGATCACAAAACCTGCTGACTAATTCCTTAAAGTGATGAACTATGTGAAAACCTTTTTTACACTATTCTGTTATGAGGGCGGTTAATAAAATTGGGAGGAGAAGCTACTTTTGTCAGGAAATTAAGGAACTCGCTAAAGTCTCCTTCCAACAGGGTATGTACACTCGCTATTTTTCGTAATTTTCGGGATGAGCGTGCTCATGAGCACAGCCTCGTCCTTTGATTGATTGATTGATTGATTGAAAGCACGGATGGGCCAAATTGAAGAAGATTGACAGAGATTGCTATTAGGGTTTTTGAAAAACTGTTAGGCTGAACAGTTTTCAAAGTTTATCTCTGTTGTTTGTAAATTTAAATATAACGCTCGGGATACAAATTTTGTTTGTCACGAAGCTGTTATTTTGTCATTTACAAGTAATGTCTTCGCTAACGTTAAGTTCCATAGCAAGAAAGACCGAGTAATTGGAAACACTGAACAAATTGGACTGGACTGTTGTGACACAGCCCCTTTAAGGTGCACAGTAAATGTTGATGCAATGCAATCTGTTAATGGTCAATTATTTCTTTCCCTAGAAGATGAGAAATCTACCCTTTTTCTCGTTTTTGAAGCCGGTGAGTTCTATGACGAAGACTTCAATGAAATGATTGAAGAGTGTTTGATAGAGAAGTTGGCACTGATTCCAAACGACACGAAGCTACTGTTTACTCCTGAACCGAGAACATGGACAGGAAGGCGTTTGTTTAAGAACAATTCACCCGAAACTCTTCATGTGGCGTATAGTAGAAGTGATTTTGAATTCGTGGTCACCATGCTAAGAACCCTTTGCAAGCGCTGGCAGACACTGGACCTCATTTCAATCATCGAAGAAGTACTAAGGACTAAAAAATGGGAACATGGGTTTTATGCGTTTTCAATGATGAATAATTTGTCTTCTATCCCGAGACTTAAGAACACACACCGATAAATACCATCGGCCATTTTAAAAAGCGATTTGCAACAACACCAAGCAAGTTCGGAATTTCGTGGCAGGGATTGGCAATTTATCATTATTATTATTATTATTATTATTATTATTATTATTATTATTATTTGATTTATCTCATATCGCCCGTTCTTGGTCATATATATGGCCATAAATATGTACAAAGTTGAAGTAGAAACTTTATTTCCCGCTAGAGGGGAAGTTAATTTCAACTGATAGATGATTGAAAATTGATTTCCGCATTCGGAGCGTTATAATGGCCAGAGTTAAATTCAAACCAAGTGATGTTAGTCTTTGTCTTATCAATCAGTCATTTTAGGTGTTTCGATAGTTTTTTGGGGACCATACCTAACTTTTTGAATCGGCTCTTAGACAGTCTTCTCCTTGTCAGAACAGTGTGAAATTTGCAATACTTGTCGGTTTTGGATTGAACTTTACCGTAGTTTTCATTTTGTGAAAATCGATATTTCCATGACAACGATAAACAAAAATCCTCGAAAACAGTAAAATTGAAATTTTGCGCAATCCAGAGAAGCAAATTCCAACATCTTAAACTGTGGTTTATGGCAAACAAAATATACAAGAACAAAGAATTTCTGTATGTTTGTTTTGAAGTAAATCGAAAAAACGTTTCAACCTTAGTTTTTGCATAGTAATAGTAAATGCACCAAAAATCAAAGCTTCGATGATATGGCTAGAAAATACTGTTAAAATGTGTTTTTTACTTACTATTTTACGCCTAGAAAGTTTCGTTAATTCTGGTGTCATGTTATTATTTGATGGTGAGGACCTCAATGGAAACGTTTATGGACGTACTATCTGTCCTTCAAGTTTCGTTGTCATAGCTTTCGTATTCTCGGAGTTTAGAAGTGGGGGCGGAAACCGCCCCTCCCCCCCCCCCCCCGGTCCCAGACGACCCAAAAAAAAAAAGCGCGGTCTGAATAGGAATAAACCACAGTTCAGAATTTTTTCAAACTATCGAAGGCAGTATCTTTAAGAACGAACCGCGCGTAATAGCCGTTAACAGTCCATATTCCAAAACAAGTCCAGATCGAGTGATTCTGGCCTTTCTGATCTTCGTTGCTACTAAATGTGCAAATTTTGTATTCCATTGCAGGACTATTTCTGTACCCCCCCAGTCATTTCTGGACTATTTCCTCACCGAGCTTAAAATTTGCCATGTTTCTTTCTTTATCATCACTCAAAATGTTTTGGAAATTGCTGATCCTAGCAGTTTGTAGAACGCATGACATAATAAAGTTATTAAATACGACCGGTGTACGGGAGGTCATGGGTTCGATTCCCGTTGGGTACTCAGAGCTTTTGTTTGTTCTATGCTGGTGACGTACTGAACATTCCGTCTTTCGCATTTCTTCACCAAGCTTAAAATTTATCATCGTGCTCTTTTTGTCATCACACAAGGGAACGTAATTTGGATACTTCGTGGCACATAACAGAGAACCTTTTATTTAAGTGTTTTGAAAAGGCCACAGTCAATCCTATTTTTACCCACTTTTTTTAAATTAAAGCACTTCTGTTGGGACTTCACCAACATAAGTTTCTGCTGTTAAATTTCTGCTATATTGTAGTAGATAAAAAAGGTGGTCACGCGTCTCCTTATGTATCACCATGGTTGGCTGTGATTGGTGTGTTTCGATCCTCATTGCTCTTCATTGCTCCCGAGAGGTGCGATTTGAAGTCTTGTGTGGATAGCTTCCTTGACCATACAGGTATGCCAGTTTGAGTCTCGTTCCAAAGCATGTGGTGGCCGGTGTTTTCAGTGTGCTCAGAAACGGTGGAGGTCTGGCTACGGGCGAGTTGTATATCCCTGCCATGCTCTTTGATCCTTTTCTGCATAGATCTTCCTGTTTCGCCAATGTAGACTTTTCCACATTCATAGGGAATCCAGTAGACCACGCTGTCATGTTTAGCCGGGTCGACGGTGTCCTTAGGTCGCACTAAATGTGACCTAAGTGTCGTGTCGGATTTGAAGACAGGGCGATGTAGGCAACGATGAAGAGGTTCTGATACTCGTTGGACATACGGCAAAACGCAGTGGACTTTAAAAACTCCGTCGCAGGCTCTCTCCTGGGGGCTGCTTTTCTTGTCCTGGCAAGCTTCTACACGGAGGAGGGATAACCGTCAGAAACGAGGACAGATGACATATTTTTCTTCTCAGCAGCTCAGAGATAACTGTTTCGTCACTAGACGTTTCGTTCAGTCATACAGACAGTTAACAATACCGCGTTTCAGTGATTGAGGGTGGTGTGAATCATACGCCAAGTACCGATCAGTGTGAGTTGGTTTCCTGTGGACAATGATGGTAAGGCGGTCGTCAGGTTCTCTCATCAGACTTGTCAAGACGGTCGATCTTGTTGTCCTTCTCGGTTTCCATGGTAAAACGGTGGGCTGTTGACTGTTTTTAAGAGATGTTTTAGGAAGCTGTCAACATTACTGCGATCAAGGATGGTGAAAGTGTCATACACGGAGTGCTTAGGATTGTTGGATACGAACTCTATTGTTTGTTCTTCAAAAACCTCCATGTAGAGGTTAGCAATAACCGCGGAAACCGGGCTCCCCATGGCTGCCCCTTCTTGTAGATTAAATTGGTCGGATACTGTGGGAACTCTTCGGACAAAGCAACAAAATGATCACCGACTTAGCTCAGCACTTAATCCGCAAGAATTGATTTTCTTACTGTAATCGAAGGCAGATGTGGGTGGGAAAAGATAACCACATGACAGGAAAAACAGGACATTGTGCTGTGTTTACGGAAATGCAACATTTTGGAAAGCAGTAATAGCTCACGTATGGGTTAATTTTTAGTTAATGTTAAACGCTACCTCAGTGTAGAATTGTTCGCGTTGTGATCGGAAGCATTCCTGCATGTGCTTACCTTGTACACTTCGCTAGTTGCACTGATATTTAAATCGTACTGCAAATAGTGATGCAAATAGATGATGCAAATAGTGTCCGTTATCCTTCAGTTCGATTAAATAAAGTTTTGAATGACAATATTCTTTAGAAATGTTTTCCTTTATTTAGTCTGAAATGTCATGCGTCTCTTCGCCCTAATCACCAGGAACCGCTTTTTGCACCGCTTTCACCGAGAGCACTGAGCTAAGCGAGTTGATGAACAGCAACCTGTCAATCAGATTAGGCAATTCAATGGGTTAAAAGCTTTTTAATAGGATTAAAGCTTGGCTAACATGACATGTCTTGATTTGCCATTTGTTTATGGTATTCTAGACTATAATAGAAAGGAGAGGAAAGACAGAACTGAAAGTTTGAGCTTTCTGCTTTTTTTTTTCTACAGCGACTAAGTGACGTATTCAACTTAAACAAAATTCACTGCTGTATTTTACTCGTCGTTCCCGCAAGAGAATATCTTACCGTTTCAATGCAATTAAAGATACCTCGTGTCCCTCTTAGGGTATTTGCCGCTCGATGATTCATCACAGCACACTTGGAAAAGGGGAACAGTTATTATAAATGCGTCCAACAAGCGGATATGTAAGTTGTCTTATGTTGGGCACGAGTGTCAAAAAAGGCTCCATGGATATAAAACATGCACAACGATTTTAACTGGCCATTGTTGACAGATACTAAACAATTATTCACCGTTTTGACGGAGAGGACTGAGCTAAAACTGCCAGAAGATAATTGAACTGCAACTGTCCTGAGACCAAGTATCTCAACTTAATTATAACGGCTCTGCAAAATAAAAGTCATGCGTGAGGATGAAAAGATTTTGAAAAAATAAACAAGCACAACAACTTCCGCTTCATTAACAAAACCAAAATAAGAAGTACGGCTGCAATTGCATTTTGGCCGAGGAAAGAAATTTTGGTTTGTTTTGTTAGCTCGTATTGTACTGACAATGGGACATTTAAGTGTCATACGTCAGGCTTCTGCAAGAAAAGTAAAAACATTTTTTCAGTGAGGAACTCAAGGAGGAACGTTGTTTGACCTTGTTAATGTATAGTATACTTGGAAAATAAGCTAGATTTAAGGCTGTTAAATCTTTTTTTAAAGTCACCCCTATTGCCTTTACCATTTTCTTCAGAGAGTGGCTTAATTGTTTTTTCAAAGCATTAAGTTTAGAATTTCTTAAAAGGAAATCATCATTTAGGTTACCCAAATGGACCACCTTATTTTAATGATGTCCCGCAGTATTTTCTTTAGTATATTGTAAATACGCCTTCAAAGCACAACCACACGATCTGGTCTTGATTGTAGAACTCACATTTCCCTCTAAACTTGCCCTAATATTGAAAAAGAAAAAGAAAATTAATGTTCTAATAAGATCTACAACTTGTCATATCAATCATTTTCCACAAAACATTTTTCTTGCAATTATAATACGAGTATCTGCGAGCCCATAGGCGAGCGACGCAAACTTAACATGAGAGAATTTATAATATGAACATAGCAAACAATGCAAACAGGGGCTCTGATTGATTCCCTTCATGAGCTATCAGCTCATAACCTACGAGTCGCCCAAATAAAAGATGAAAAAAGGGCTCTCTTTAACACGTTAACGTTTTTTAACACATAAACGTCTCCTTTTCATCATCATCATCATCATCGTCGTCGTCGTCGTCACCAAGTATCATGAGCTGAGGGGTTGAATGGAAAGGTAGTCCGGGGACGGGGCTATGTAGGAATAATTACAACTTTAACTCCGTTTCCTGACTCACATCATTGACAAATTAAGTTGAAGTGGATCAATGAGGGTTAGCGAGAACGGCAACTTGTCAATCGGCCTTTGGATCCACAAAGTTACTACGCAATTCGATGGGTTTAAAGCTTTGCTGAAATGACATGTTGTGATTTGCCATTTGTTTGTGGTATTCTAGGCCAGAGTAGAGAGGAGAGAAAGGAGAGAACTGAAAGTTTGAGCTTTCCGGTTTTTTTTTTCGATAGTGGTTCAACGTAAAACAAAATTCACTGCTATATATTTTTCCACGTCGTCCCCGCACTAGGATAGCTTACCGTTTCAATGCAATTTAAAGATACAAGGGGGTACGTTTCTAAAGAAACTGTGATGCGGCGTCGGTGGGGAAATGGAACACAAAATTTTGGATTTATCATTGAGTTGATAAGGTAAATTGAACGGTGGCCACTTTACCTTATCGACTCAGTTGATAAATCTAAAATTCTGCAATTAAAGATACCCGGTGTCCTAGTCTTAGGGTATTTGCCACGCGGAGATTCATCACAGCACACTTGGGAAAGGGATGCAATTCTTGTCAAAAAAGCCTCCATCGATAAAAAGCATGCGCCGCGATTTTGACCGCTGCCCAGAGTTGACCGATATATAACGTTAATCAATAAGAAATTTCAACTCGAAATGTTCATAAAACTCTTATGGGTCTTTTGTGCCGAGACAAGGTGCACATATGTCTCTTGTGGCGAGAAAAAGTAAAAGCCTGTTGATACAGAGCGCGACCACGACCACGACCACGAACGCAACCACAAACGCAAACGCGTCGTTCGCATTGGATTGCTCGCGTGTAAGCAATTTATATGAATCCGTTTATACCAAAGGCGACCACGAACGGCGACTGCAAATTGGTTCGTGCGGACAGTCGCAGAGATTGCCTTCAGAGCGAATTTTTATGCGACGGTCGCACGAACTATTTCTTGTCAACCAATCAGTTCTTTTGTTTTCGTGTAACTCGGCCCAGGTGACACGCGTTTCGCGTAACAAATTTGACTCTGTAGCGCACCGGTTGTACAGATATACGCCTATATCTCCTCTTCCTTCTCCTCCTCCGAGTGAAAAGGTAAAATGCCATCAGAATCTGTGTCTGAGGCGCTTTCTGCCATTTTCGTGAGATGGTGCATGGGAGCGCACATTGCAACTGTCACAACTCAAATAACTGCGTTCTGTAGGAACGGTGGTTTGTGCAAAATTTCGAGCAGAAAGTCGCGCGGAAAGTCGCAATGGTCGTGTTCGTGGTCGTGGTCGCGCTCTGTATAAACAGGCTTTAAGGTAGTACCGCAAGCTACAACACGTCGCAGGACGTTGCAAGAAAGAACAATCTTCTTTCCTGTAACTAACAATGGACTTGCTGTAACATAAAGCAGGTGTGACATCTACAGCTTTGTTGCGCCATTACTCTCGCGAATCGTAGCAGTACTCTGCGCCGTCCTTTGTCAACGTTTTCCATAGTCATTATGCATGGTTGTGAGATTGTAAAGCGCTACCTCAATGACGCGAGGGAAAATTTTCCAGGGTCCAGAATATTTCCAGTGATACGTTTCTGGAAGATGAAAAACATTAGCAATTATAACATAGCTAGCAAATCCACGCAATCAAGTTCACCTTACGTAAGCGTGCATCATAAAGGCCTGTTGGTTACACGCTGGTGGTGTGAGCAAACTCAACCTGTTTTTCTTTGTCCTCATGTACTGGCGGCCAAAAGTGTCTCCTTTGCGAGCAACTTGGCGATTCCTCGGCCAGTTTATGATGAAGAAAAATCACCTTACAGCTGAGTTAGATTAGGGAGAAATTACAACGGCGAAATTGTTGCAAAGTGTTTGATTTTTTAGGATGAGCAAAAAGCTTTGTTGAAAAAGAACCTCAAACTGTTTTAGTCTTTAGCGTGGTGTTTACCATTTCTTTCACCGTCTCACTCTCAACAAAAGCTTACAAAAGGTAGGTTTTATACGGGATGCTTTTGACACCAAAATTTCAAGACATGACACAAAATAAAACAGTAAAATTGAAGAGAACCCTTTTAATAATAAGTGTCACACGTTTTCGGTGATTCACTACCAAACTCAAACTGAACAAAGTAGCTTTAAGACTGACAACCATGCAGAAAGGGGGACATTTTTTCCCGACTTCACTATACAAAATAACATCGTTTTACCTGCAGTCGATGTACCTCTGTGTTCAAGCAGCTTCAAATGTTCAAATAAAATAGGCAGCAATGCAAAATAAGTTGAATCGCTTTCTCATTTGTTTGATTTATTGTTGTCTTACCACATTCCGTCCGCAACCTCTGAATCGAGATTGAACCACTACGTTTTATGATTTGTGTTCATTTCAGCTCTCGCAGCTACAATGGTGAAATCATACAGCTTCAATCCGCTTTGGACGATGAATACAACAACTTTTCAGGAAACATCAAACCTGCACCACATTTTAGAGCCAATAATTGGAAAGACGTTTTCATAAAATTATTATCCGAAGTTTACTTCGGAGCAGTTTTTTTGAAGCCTGAAAGCGGAGCTCCACATTTTTAGCTGGTACTCATTAATTTGTGAAAATACTCTCCTTCAAGTCGTTAGATAAAAATTAAAAAAAAAGACAAAAAAAGAGAAAAACGCACGAACGCTGACACTATTTGAAGATTTTCACTGTACTACTTATTTCTTTTCCCGTGACAAGATGCCGATCGACATGAACATGCTGGTGTTTTTCCTGGGAAAATGTGTTCTGGCAAAAACCATAGTTATGAACAGAAAAAACCAGAAGGCACTTGCTCTGCTATATTTGGCGTCGGGACCACTGCGAAATGCTGCGAACTGAAGCGTTCTGCCGACCGAGTTCGCAGCAGAATCGACAACAAAGATGAAGTCCTCGAAGGCAAATTTCGTAACTTGAGCTTTTTGCCTTCCATCAAAAAGACAAATGAGTATTCTTTTGAACTTTTTTCCCATTTATAGATATTTCATGTTTTTTCTCAAGTATATACCAGTTCTCTCAAACAATCGTTTTGCTTAATAAGTTCAAGCTTTTAAAGAAACTTCTTTTTCAAAAGTGACGATGGTCGTTCAAATAATCCAAGTCACCCCATTGCAAGTAGCAGTCCCTACACACCACGGGAGCTGCAGAGAACCATCAGTCAATTAAACGTGCAAAATAATAAGAGCTTACCATAAGATCAATTTTTCTAGAGTTTTTTAAAAGTTTGAAACACTGATTCGAGGCACAGTTTAACTGCTAGGCTGTTTCATACAACAGGAGCAGAATCCGTGCGACCACCTAAAGTTACTCTCTTAGCTTTGGGCACAAGAAGGACGTTTTTACCGTCGGATCCCGTACCCTTGGCACTCAGTTTTGAAGCAGTTCACTCAAATAAGCATTGCCATTTAGACATTTGAAAGCTAATGCTTTGGATTAAACGAGTCAGTCAAGCTTCTTATAAACAGATCTCAGGCTTCGATGGTTTGATTTTTGACTTCATCTCTCGTATTTTCTTTACACTTTAAAAATGAGGAATGTACATCAATCAAAGTACCACTGTGTTGTTTCCTGAGAGTTCTGCTAAGACGATTAACGCCAACGAAAATCACAACTGTTGGTTTATTTTTCAACTCCAAAGTTCGCATGTTATGAAAAGGCACAGCAACCGAAATTGTTCCGTAATTTACAGTTTTGTATATCAGGAGCCTATTACCCGGAGCGTCTGCCTACTCCCATGTATTAGTGCAACCGCAGCTTCGAAGTTGTTTTTTTAGATAACCTTTCCTGCAACTTGAGCTTCGGATTCTCGATTCTCATTTACCCGTTGAAAACGTCGGGTGATCTTCGGTTATCTTAGGAAGCCTTCGGGTCCTCTT
>Ga0126336_10001395_pt1 | contig 12491 bp, 5 predicted proteins | sample SidCmetagenome_FD_92530 | JGI IMG/M metagenome (GOLD analysis project Ga0126336, IMG submission 92530) | Coral microbial communities from El Islote,Puerto Morelos, Mexico - Siderastrea C C metagenome | ecosystem: Host-associated > Invertebrates > Cnidaria > Coral | place: El Islote,Puerto... | reverse complement strand
CTGTTGCTACGGATGGCACGGATGGAAATGGATTGCAATTTGAAAAAATTAGGCTAAACTTTTCAAATTCTTTCAGCGTGTTGACATTAAATCGATATTAAATGGTCATAGTTTGTTTTCTCTGAATGACTGAATTTGTTTAAATGTTCAAACACAATGTTGGGTATGGATAAAATTAGAAACCGATAATTTTAGCACAGTTTTGACCAGAAATCTGCGAAATCCTCGTGACCATGCCCCTTTAAATTTAAGATTACTCTATTAGTTTCCTGTAACTATAATTAAGTATGTTTGAGTGAGGATGGCTAGGATGGAAATGAATTGCAACTTTTTCAGGTTGGTCGCTTGTGCCTTGGAAAAACTGACACCTTCCTCTTGATGTTCCAGGACATTTCGTGTAGGATACACAAGGTACTCAGTCTTAATTTTAGCACAGTTTTGACCCAAAAACTCAGAAAACCTATGACGTAGTCCCTTTAACCCTTTAAGCCTTGATATAAAAATGCATATTCTCCTCACAGTTCTCCATAGATTTTGTATGGAACTAGTAAGAAGAATTTGTCCAAATAGACATCTTATCCTTGGTGATTGTTTACTTTATTCTCATCATTGAATGTTTAAGCAGTGATGATGTAAAGAGAAATTTCATTTTGGTCACTGTTAGGGCTTAGAGGATTAAAAGCCTAAATACTATCTTTGACTGCGGAAATATCACGCTTGCAGTTTAACACGCTTCAGATATTGTACTGTGACTCATAGCTTTTAAATGCACAGATGGTGCCAAATATAGTCCCACCCGAGCCACTGAAAATCTTCTTTTTCAGTGGACCTTTTCAGTGTAGCACTTATCATTTATTTGGTGCCGCCTAATATGTTGTTGCTGAACTGAATGAACACATTTTCTTTCACTAAAACTAAAACTTGCTGTCAAAAAAGCTAAATGAAAGGTTGGTTGCTCGCTAAATATAATATTTCTAGAGAAAAGTTAAATTTAATTGCCTAAGGTCGCCATCCAGACACACAAAGAAAACTTACCGTAAGTACATTGTATGCAACTCAGCAAGACTCCGTACAGAATGAGCAAAATGAAATTCCCTATAAACCGAATGCTTTCATTAGACGACATTTGGTGTGTCCTTTTCTCGGTACACAGCAGTTGCAGCAGGCTACATTCACTTAACGGCAACGATGCAGTAAGGCTCTTTATTTGACCAATCGCGAAAATGAAATTTTTGAGTAGATTGAAGTTAAGGTTTATACATTTCTTTGTCAGCCTGAACAATGGTTACTGTCTTAGTCAAACAACTGGAACAAAAGAACTTTCTATCGATGAAAAGCAATCAATCCTTTTTTTGATTACAAAGGAACTGTCGAGTTCTAAATCTAAACTAAAGCTTTGCTGATTGCGAGAATTAATAGTTTGGAAAAAATGTTTGATTCAGCTCAGTTGGACTTGTTGTACAACATAAGCAAACTGACAGAGCAATTTAAACTGAGTTACACTTCTGTTTCCTCACCAAACGTTGCCGATGTTGAGTTATTTTGAGGTCCATTTATTTGTTCAGCTGGACCAACTAGTGAGAATAAACATTAAAAGATATAGTTGGTACTTCAAAAGAAATCATCAAAAATAAATAGGAAATGAAAAGAGCTCCCGGTCAAGCTGATGGCTATTGGAAACAGTTGAACTAGTACTATTTCACAAGTAACTGAACATTTTTACGCAAACTATGAAGCAGTAGAGAAAGATGAAGACGGCGAAGAAGAAGAAGTACGACAAAAACAATAATAACAACAATAGCTATAAGCCTTTGAGCTCCTTCGGATTTTGGTGGGTGGCTTTAACCTCTCTGCCCGAAAAAAATAAATAAATAAAAAGGCGCCCGAATACGTGAAAGGCTTATATAACAGCACATTTTCCGAAAAGACCGAAAATATGCTTCCTGCAACTTTCAAAAAGACCTAAATATAAATTCAGACATTCTCACTTTTTTTAAACAATTTGATTCAGTTCTCAGCACACTTTAATAAATGTTACCGTATGGCGAAATTCTTCAGTATTAGAAATTTGTAAAGAAAGTCGTCTAATCCAGCATAATTCCAACTATATTGTGGTCAAAAGGCTGATTGACATGCGTGGGACGCGGGGTATTATAAATTCATTTGTTTTTTCAATATCAAATATCTCTTCCAAACTTGAAACAAATACTAACAATCAACTCCTTTGTTTTCAGTGTTTTAATGCCGCATCAGTAGCTGCTGAATGAAATATACCACTCCGAACTAACGTCATACAAAAGGGCACCTACGTCTATCAAAGATCTTCTCGTGAGAAAAAAGAAATAACGCAAACCGCAAAAACACGTGCTACACGCGAAAGAATTGGCTGCTGAGCCAAAATCAGTATTATTTGAAGACATTTTTAATTCCTTAGCTTGGCGTTCATAATTATATCTCTTTTATGTTATGAACAAGTTACAGTCCATCAAAAAAAAAAAAAAACCTTTAACAATAAAAGCCTTTCCGTCGCATATTTCATCATTTCTTAATGCCATTCATTTCGTAATGTTAGTGGAGATAATTTGTTGGCGCAATAGAACAAGTGATAACCGTGATACGCAGGGCAATCAAACGATACAAGACTCTTACAGCCATTTTCGTATCAGTTTCCCGCCATTTTGACTCGAGCTGCGCACCCAGGGTCAGATATCACACCAGGACCCATTCTAAGCTTCTTTTCTCTGTTTATAGCGACATAAGAACAATAGTTTGCGTCACATGAAAATAAACAAGTGAAAAACAAGTGCAAGCAGAAAAGAAAGGAAAAATTTTGATCTATACCGGTGGTTAGGGACATAAGCTCGCTTGCGTTTGCGTGAAGCTCATTTTCAAAGTGACATGAAGATATTTGGTTTGCGTCGTTAGTGAGTGCTATGATCTCACCTGCGATCTCCTTGACTTTTTCGTTCTCTCCAAGAGCCAATTATAAATTGAACTCTCTCTCGTTTTACAGTTTGTAACCCTAACGCACACTCATGACTCGAAGAGTCAGAATGTGTGTGTGTTTGGGTGGATGGGAAGCGGGGGGGGGGGAGGGGGGGGGCCGACGGAGGAACAGGATCCTGCGTATCTCCAAGAGGGAAGCCGATCTGCCAACAGAGTTATTGCTCTCCCTCTAAACTTTCAGTGACTCAAGTTCTCTTTAGAGTTTCCGATTGTTACGAGTTTACCCAACCAGCTTCCTCTCTGCAAGTGGGCACGCATAACCAAACGTAAACATCACTAAATCAAAGGAAGAAAGAGCCAATAAAGCAATCCGGGGTTCAATTTATACTCATAACAAAACCCACTCACTCCTTCCGAGATCACTTGGAATCTTTACCGCAATCAAATACAGTGGGAACCTCAAATTAGTTCGCCCACAACTTAATGAGATATCATCAACCGAAAATAAATATTAAAAGAATCAGTGACGGAATTAGCCCGATCGCCGCCGGGGATGACGTCCTAATATTATTCGTGTGGTCGGAAAAACAATGGAGTCCTTTCAGACTCGCTTGCCGGCGCGAAACTGCGGTTTCCATAGCAAATAAAGTTAATTTTCTTATCAGTGAAATCAGTTTAATAGCAATATTTCCTGTTCCGGGCCTCTAATTTGTTGCAGATGTGAAATTACCGTTTTCTTTTTGCCGTAACGCTAAAAACTGAAATATGATGGCACGTAACGGAAGTAGTTTGTGTCAAAAAATGCTCTAACGAGCTCATAGTTTCTTTTCCTATAGCTGGCCTTGAGTCTTCTATTTCTATCCATGCAAATTTCCGCCCTTTCGCGGTCAAGGTAAGATTAAAGCACGATAGCAATATAAAAGACATAAGAATGCCCGATGTAATATATCATCCCCCTATCTTATCATCTCTTTGAAGTGAGGACAGAAAAAAGTGATTTATATTAGTCTTCAAACCGGAAAACACTTAAACGCGACCCTATATCTCTCTTTGAGATGAAAATGTTACTTTTACTCTAAAAAGTAGGCCAATATGATCATAGCGCATTAAACAGCTCCTGACATTGTGCGGTCCAGTTGGTCTTTGAAGTTATCAACTCTAAATTTACGAGCAATTAATTAATCTTTTTTGCCTTCTCTGGAAATCATGAAAAGACAAAGCAATAGGAGGAGCTCTTTTGGAAAGCGTTAAATTTTTAGGAGCCGTAAAATCACCGCCGTGAATCCGTCAATATGCACTTGTACTCATAGATTATTCTAGACGTCGCTCACAGAGAGCAGAATATTCTAGTCGTAACGGGTAACGCCAACACATGAACAATTTTGCTTTTATAAACTAACAAAATCATACAACGATAGCCAGAGACTTTTTCCTAGGAAAGCACGTTCGGCCGGACCAAAAATGCCCTATTACGCTGTTTCACTTCAAGCGCTTGATCGATTAATAACCGGAATATGTAGTAAAAATATTCGCTGCTTAACATGCGTGACTTGGCTTGACCTTAATCGTTCTAGAACATGTTAGATATCTTGTATCAAAACTAAAGTAACTTTGTAACAAGTAAACAAATTAGTAACTTCTGGAATAGTGTTCGTAAGCCGACTTATAATATTAAACTCGCGTTGGAGGGAAATAATTGGGTATTTAACGAGTTGCTCTTAAGTGAGCAAAATCTGCACAAATTCTAGAAAGAGCGGCTTGTTTAAAAAGATGTGACCTAAGAATGACTCATTCAAAAGACTTCAGTGCAGTTCCGTGTGGGCAGAGCGGTCTTCTTTTCGCAGTTTGAAGCAGTAAACTTTTGAACATTTTATTGTTTAAACACGTGGTGCGGGAAACCGTGTCCTAAGGCAAAGTAAGGTAAAGTTTGTGTTTATCCAAAGAATTTCACGATTAATTCTGATTCGCTTGCTTCAATTTTGATCGACCGTACGTCGAAACAACAATATAGCACTTGGACCGTGGCTTGATTCCTCAGACATTCGGCCCCAGCCCAACTCAGACGGACATCACGAGGCATCACGGATGGTACAGATGGAGACCAGCGAACAAGATTCAACACAGAGTGCAACTGTAGAGAGATCTGAAGATCAGTTTACCAGGGTAAGTGTCAACAAAACCTTGTTTGCAGAACTACTGAGGTCAATGAACTGAGCTGCTATTCACACCGCGCGTGAATTGTGCAGTGAACACTGTTGGAATTTAAAGGCACGTATGATTAGGACAATGTGAAAGTAATTGCAAAGGTAACTATTTTAATCCTAGCTTAATAAGGTTATAAAATTGAGCTGTTATTAGCCAAAATGTTGATGCAGTTGTGCAAATGGAGAATTCGAAGAATAAGATAGTATTTCTTTTGAAATTTTGTTGGGAACCCAACGTCTTGAAGTGTCAAAAATATTGCATTTCAACCTTTCCATGCCTCTAAATCGTTCGTAGTTAAGTTTTTGTTATTTATAGACAGAATTTTGTTCTATCTTTACTTCTAAAGGCACGACTACAAAACTAAACTGTAGTTGAATTGAGGTTATACAAACGAGAAGAGTATTTTGGGCTGAGTGTAAAATTGCAAAACTTGAATCGGTCAGCAATACGCTTCGCTCAACAACTGCAAGAATATTAACGAGTGGTTTTCGTTCCTGAGCAGAAAATAAGTACCATATTATTTCAACATTTTCCATAAAATATAAGAATTATCAAAAGTTGAGTTAGCAGTAGAGCCGTTTAAACTACTCTATTCTATTTTTAAAACCGGAACTGAACCCATAACACTGTGCGCGGACTTTTTATCTCTAACAGCATTCGTTTAGAAAAACACTCATTCCGCATGTTCCTACACTTTAAAAACGGTGTGGTATGCGAAACATATTTGAGTTGTCTTTTAATCGCTCTGTTTAAAAATTGCAAAACTAAATGCACACACGTCAACATAAACAGGAACTTCTATACTAAATTTCCGATATTTCATTCAAGAAATGCATAATGGATGACCTTTATAAATTACGAACTCTAAACAAAATTGAGTCGTTCTCTCGTTCATTTAAGCTGTTGAAATTGTGAATACTCTTTTTGCTGCGTAGTGAGAAATCACCTAGTCTCGTCTAGATGCTGGTGCAAAGAAATTGCGAGCCTCGTTTACCCGGTTGACCTTCGGAACAGTACTGATCCATGGTCTCCTGACTGGTGACTCATGACAGACTGTGTGGCCATTCACTTGCCGTTTCTCAATTTGCAGCAATATCGCAGGTGAGAAAGTCTTGCAAGGGGCCAATTTTTGTCCCTCTGGTAGCAATAGATTGAACTAACAACATCATAACCAAGAGGTTCTCCTTCGAGGATCGCTGTGATTTTCACGATCAGGGCAACTCTGGCGCGTAAAGGAACTTCGAATGTAGTCTATCAATGTTGAACTTTGTTGTTCCCATATAAATAAGATGTCAGGTGAAGGTAATGTACTTCGTTTGCCAACAATTATTGCACTTAAACACCGATTATCAGCCGATGCGTGAGCATCAACGAGTCAGTCATTCAGAACTCGCGAGATGCAGTGTTTAACCTCCAACATCTGTATAACTTGGACAGTTGTTGCCTTTAGGGAGTTTGACCATGCACTGAATTTATCAGTAAGTCTTCCATATCAAAAACAAGGCTTCTTTTAACATATCAGTCTTTTAAAACCAACTATAATGTAATCGAAGGCCACGTGAGTTTCTTGTATGGCAGTTCAGTATGCGCAGTTTATTACAGTACTTAGCTGCAATCATAAACATCCATTTTAATGTCAAAAAGAATGATGTGTCATCAGTCACGTTCCATGATTAGTTGTTTGGCTGATCAGATTGATTTTAGTGTTCACTGCTGATGAACATTTTAGTCTTTTCTCGGAAACCAAAAAGGCAAACTGCAGTGTATAAGGAGAGATATGACCCAGCGATAGCAAGATGTTATTTATTAAGGAATGGACTCCCTTTAAAAGATCGTGATGAATCTAAAGTCTTTGTATGACTTTAAGCCATGTACAATAATTCCTTGAGACACTACCCTGGTTCCCTTTAATGTGCTATGGAAACAGGACTTATAAATTCAACGTTCAGTACAAAATTAAAGCTTTATCACAGAACTGTCCTCTTGACAGCAAGTACAACACACAGTTGTACTCGAACTAATATCAAGGCAGAAATGTTCAACAGTCCATATACAGTAGAAAGGACATTGAACAGTTTTATGGACCAATAGTTACAGAAGACTAAAGTAACAAGCTCTCTCCGGCTTGCAAACCAATTCTCTATCCCAGCAAACAGAGCTCACCCGAAGCAAAAACAACCATCAGGGTTTTGAAACAAGGAACAAAAAGCATAAACCAGTCAGTTTTGTGGACTGATATTTAAGGAAAAATTAAGTAACACGCTCACCAGCAAATCAACAAGTTCTAGAGTTGTAGTAGAAGGCCAAAGCTGAATGTCTTCAAGTTTGTCGATGGAGATTACATCCGCAAAGGATGTTGATGGTGTTTCCCACTAATGGCTTGCCTTACAACCCATCCAAGGAAATTATAAAAGGCTTCCATTCTATGTCATGTTTGTTTAAATCAGAAAAAATTCCGAAAAAAAGATGCACCTGCGGATGAAAATACTGCTTTCATTTGAATGGCAACACTTTCGAAGTTTCATCAAAGGCGAGCCGACTTAAGCTTTGCACAGCATAATAAAGAAAACACTGACAACTGCATGAGGAAAGTACTGCAGCTTCACAGCTTTCGTTTGAAATGCAACACTATCGAATTTCACGAGTAGCCAAGCTATAACCCTAGCACAGCATGACTCCGCAGAGGAGTACTGCTAAAGAGATTTTACACTTTTTGATTTCATAAGGGCATATAGAGCTACCGAAACGATGAGAGGCGGCCAACTGTATTCTCAGGCTATGAGTCCCTATATAGCTGAAGTTTGAAAAGTTAGAACCAACTTTTGCAGCATTGTTATAATCACTGTTAACACTCGACAGTACTGGACAATAGCTTTTATTTGAATAGTCACACTTTCAGTTTATCCACGGATTCAGAAGTTATAACTACCTTGCGCTAAAGGAAAATACTGCTTGGAAGCTTTCGTTGGAATGGTCACACTTTATGATTTCGTCCACACAATCAGATATTGGAACCAACTTGTTCATCATAAGAAACAGGGCCACAGGAAAGCATTACCCAAAAACTTAAATTTTAATGGATTTTCCGAATAGATATCGATACTCTTTGTACTTCACAAAGTATCATTAAATGGGGTACATTACGTGCCTCTTGGTTTGATTCTGGGTCAGTTGCTGGGAGCTTAAGTCAAAGGTTACATATTATATTCATGTTATTGCTGTGAGGCTGAAATACATTAGAGGAAACGAAATTGTTTTCCGCTACCTGACTTTTACCGAACTATATCAGTTTCAGATGCCTTTTCCAGCTGTTTCGCTAGAAAAACTTGCCACAAGTAGCTACTCTAATCGAGGCGGTTTCTAATCTTTAAGGTAACAGTACTGATGTAAAAGATAACTTGCTGAGTGTACAAGTCCAGGTCTTTGATAAAACTCAGTACCATAAGCAAGTGTTACACAGCTTTAAGCAAGGGGCCATGGAGTTGTTAGTGTGTCTAAGGAAAGGTATTGCTTATCAATGCAAGTAAACGGATATTAAATGGTTAAATGTCACAATGGGATGCTAAACTTACATTTGTAAGATGTCTTGCCCCTTCGCAACTCAGTTTGCCAAGTTGCAGTGTTTAACTTGGCTTGCTTCGTGCAATTCGGCAGGCGTGAAAATGTTCCCGCAAAATTTTACCCTAGCGGATATATGGACTACAGAGGAGACAGGAACAAACTCTAAGCGCATTATTTAACTAATATCAGGAAATTAAATCGGAACTAAAACATATGGTTTCACTAATCACTTTTGCTATGGGAATATGTTATTGGCAGACTTCAGTTATTGACACACAAAACCGTTTTACTTTAAGGAACGGTGCATCATTTTGCTCGTTTTAATTTCAATTAATTGCCAGTTGGTGGTATCTCAGCGGAAACGCGTATTGCATCGAGTCAGCAACCTTTGCATGGAAGGTCCGAGGCAACGCCTGTTGATGACGCAGGCAACTCAAAAGCCCTCTTCAATAGCTATTGTCAGTGCCTTATCGGTAGTTGGTTAAGCTATTGAACTAATAACCGCATGGTCCGTTTTTGGGTAGTTGTTTTTGTATGATATTTGGTCTTAACAAACAGTTATCTATAACGAAAACCACCGACTGATCACACAGGTTTGTGGAAGCACTCGAATTTGATGACTTAGCGCGTCGTGGGTGGCGAGTCATTCACATATTGATTGTCTAAAGAAAGCACCATTTTACAAGAAGAGTTCAGTAGGGTTATCAAGTAAACCTTTTTAAGTACAAGTATTCAGAGAACGCATCATCTACGAGGTCCCACCTCACACCCTCCACCTTTCAGTACCAGTCAATATCGGAAAAGAAAAAAAATCTCAAATTCCATTTTCGAAAACGTTCAAAAACAGATTTAAAGTACCGCAGGAAAACTTTCTCTCACAGAAGCTTCATTTAAACGACCACATTGAAAGAATTGCAGCCCCTGATGAAGGTTAGTTTTGTCTCACCGAAATATTGGGCAATAAAATTATCCTTCTTAGCTGTCCGATCAGCCTTGCAATTGGTTTTTTGTTTTATTCAATATTGCTGATCCTGATCTACACCAAGATCCGGCTTCACCTCGCTGCCTGTTTGTCCAAGTAGTGGTCCTTGCATCGAGTTACCACATTGAAGGAGTTCAGCCAAAGTCTCACAAGTAAGAACACATTACATAAAACAATATTTGTCTTAGATTCAAAGGGACAGAGATGATGTCCAGGGCTTCCTGATTTAGAGAAGGAGTTGTGAGTTAAGAGAATCTGTCCCTCGGTTTTCACTGAGAAATATGACCTTTTTTTCGTAGGTTTCGTGATCTTCCTTGTTTTTAGTTTCTTTTCCTCTAAACTTGCTTGACCTGGAAATGAGATTCAATTCCCGTTTGAACCAGCGAGGCTGTAAAGTAACACAAAACGGAAAAAGGAAATGAACCATGAGTCAAAATGAGCTGCACTAAAACCGGCATGAAACATAAATTCATGCACGTCCTGTGGACCTATCTTTAACGCGGTGCTTGGACATTGAAGTAAACAAATATGCAACTAAAACGATAGACAAAACCGTGATAACTAGGATTGCGATTTTATGTTTGCTTAAACTCGCGTGTCATCACAGTCATTGCAAACTATCCATTAAAAGAGACTTCCTGTATCCACCTGGAAATCTATTCGAAGCTTTCATCAAGGCCATGAAGACAATATGAAGTGTCACTACACAAAATTGACATTTTTCATCACCTCGTTTTAAGAAAACCGCGCTTGCCTACTTAGACTGAACCCGAGCCGCATGCCAGGGCGATTTCTGGGAAATTCAATCAAGTTTCACCTGCAGGCTCACATTACATGACCGAAGGTTTCATTCTTGACTAGAAAGCCAAGCTAAATTGCTAATCGTAATTCGGCTCACACTTTTAACTAGTGCTGAGATCACAATGGTATCTTAGTAAGGTGTGTTTGTGATCCTTTTCACCCCACGAAGTTGTGTGTGTTTCAGTAGTTATTTGTAATGTTCGTTGTTAGTGACTTCCAGTTTCAAATTTTTGTTGAATAGAAACTGTTACCATAAGCATTCCCTGACCTACTTAAAGGAGCTACGTCACAGATAACGCATCTTGAAAAAATTGGCCAATTTTTTCAAGTTTGTCATTCGCAATCCGTCTTAATCTCCCTCAGTCGTAACCATCCTTGTTTAGTTTCGGTTTACTATTGCTTCTTTGGTGTTTTACTACCTTAGGAAACTATTATTTTGCGGTTTCCTTCAATGTGAAAGTAATTTTGTGAGATCAGAAAAATAAATGAAAATATCGTGACCTAGTCTCTTTAAACTTAGATCGGCCGAGTAGCAGTAAGCTTTTAGTAGGCATATATCGTTTGGCCTGATACGGGTATGATAGCTTTTCTATCTTTGGTTCTGTCGCGTAAAGATCAGAGAAGAGATAAGTAGAAATTCGCTTGAGCTGTGACACAGGCTCCTTGTACAAACTGGTATCTGATTAAAAGAGATGGGCAAAGGAAGGAAAAAAGAAGTTAAAATCAAATCTTCAAAATCGCGTACCGACCCGAGTAACTAAAAATTGCTGACGGCAAATTGTCACGCAAAGGGAAAGAATCAAGCCTCGAGAATTCATCGAGAACGATTTCTTAGGATCCCATCTACTCGAGAATTAACCAAGAAAATTAAAATTAGGATTAGTTTATATTCGAAATATTTTGTAGAAGTGGCTTTTTGAAACTATTCGTGTAAGTGTACCAAGGGCTTCCGATTCCAGTTTCGTAAAACAGGAAACGTTGAAGCACTATCGTTAAGTTGTCACACCGTGTTGCCTAACGTTCTTCTCTGCCATTCATCGTCCACAGCGCGCTCAGATAATTCAACAGGACAAGATTTTGTGTCCACCTGTGTAATTCTAGTTTACCCTGTCTAAATAAAGCGTTGTTCTTGTTGTTTAAAGCAGGCATTCTCTGAAAGCAGGTTAACCTAGGTGGACGTTGAATTTATTTATTTATTATTTATTAACAATATTTCAACAAAGATGCCCAATACAGCACAGGCTGATTTAAATGAGGCTCTGCAAATTACCTTTCTTGACTAATTAAGATACAAAGTGCGAATAACCTCAAAAAAATAAAACACACGAAGAATAAGCAATAAACATTAAAAGGCCTATCGATGAAGCGCACTTGTCAGCAAACATACATACATACAAATTATTGCTGCCGTATATTTTGAAATGGGAAGAGAAAACGACTCAGTAACAAGAGAAATAGCAACTTGGCGAGCTTTTAATCTTAGATACGTCTTAATCAGCTTTCGAGCTAACTGGTCCTGAATTCATAGGTCTTATCACCTTACAAAGTTTAGAAATGAGATTTTATGGATCGATAAATGACAAAAATGCCAATATTGGTCTTGCATGGACAAAGGGGGACCCCTAACACAGATATAAGAGTCTCCTCCTCTGTGATAGTAAACTAGATTTTTACTCTGTCATAACTCCCAATCAAACAAGTGAAAGAGATGTTCGCTTAGAACTGAGAAAGTACCATATTGCTTCAAATTTGTTTTATTCCGTCACTGTTGATCGACCATATAGATACATAATGAGTTTGAGTTTAATTTGTTATAAAATTTGTTTTCTTGAAACTTAGCCAAACCGCTTTCGTGACTTGTCCCCCGCCGTAACTCACGGCTTAGACATCTCATATCAGTATTATATCTAGAAATCTGTGGTGACGACAGTCGCTAATACCGGTTTAAAATAGGCCAAGTCTTAGCTCGCCTTTGAAACGTCTTGTGACTGCAAAT
>Ga0126336_10001394_pt1 | contig 12492 bp, 3 predicted proteins | sample SidCmetagenome_FD_92530 | JGI IMG/M metagenome (GOLD analysis project Ga0126336, IMG submission 92530) | Coral microbial communities from El Islote,Puerto Morelos, Mexico - Siderastrea C C metagenome | ecosystem: Host-associated > Invertebrates > Cnidaria > Coral | place: El Islote,Puerto... | reverse complement strand
GTGAAACAATCTCATTTGCATCGGGCATATTTAATGAGCTTTCTCGCCTTCTTCATTCTACCCTCGAAACTTGCCTAAATTCGTTTCAAAACTCTATTCCTTTTCTCTCTCGAATAAATAAAAGTAATGAAAGTGCAGACATGCCACAGCCATTTCAGTCCGCCAAGTTAATCTTGAACTAAACTTGAAAAGTTTTCCGAGTGTTGCCAACCTCACTCGCAACAAATATGTTTTCAGTCGGGTGAAATCGACATCCTGTGCTCTGATCCACTCTGATTGGTTTAGCGGGAGCATGCGCAGACAATTGTCCCTGGACCCTCTCTCTGCGAGAGCGGAGCGTTGCGTGACAGAGAGAGGGGCCAGAACTGGACTAGAGAGGAACGTGCGACTGTTTGTGCAAATTCTCCAAACTGGATCTTTTTGATTTAAAACCAAATTGCGCACATCCTTGCCAGTAAAGTACAGAAATGGTGTGGTTGTGGCTTTTTGTAACTTCGTCGTTTTTCCGTGATGAGTGGACAACAGTTAATCTGTTTCACGTATTATACGATGTTTTTAGGCGTTCCCCACTCGGACACAAGCGACATAACGGCGTTATGATTATGATTATGATCGTCATGTCGCTAGTGGGTACCAAGCCTTAACACAATCCTTATTGTAAGAAATTCAAAAGTCGGTAAGCCATAAATAAGATCCCGGGGTAAGATAATACTAGGAAAGATGAAACAGCACGGCAAAAAACTGCCTCTGTAGCAATGACCTTAGGTATTCTAATTCTAGCTGAAGATTGTCGCACCAGTCTTGGACAAGCTAAACCGCCGTTAAAACTGCACTGTGATCTGTAAAAAAATGACCGCAGTAGATCTTTATGTAGACAACAATGTACAGCATGTGCAAAATAATAATAACTAGCGCCACCAGTGTCCTCACAATCTCGTGGCGAGGGGGGGGGACTTCCGGGTCTCGTGGCAAATTCCCGACTGTTATTGTTCAGTATAATTACATTTAAAAACCAGAAAACATGTGGTTTATCAAAGAGGGCGCTTACAAGCTGAAGTTAATTGTGAGCTACTAGAATTAAATTTCCTACAGAATTGAATTCGAGCTCGATCTCTTACAGCTCTCATATTGTCAATATCAATAAACGGCCCATTGCAGTCATGTGCTGACTTCTGAAATTATGTTTTGAATCCGTTTTTAGCCGACTGTTACTGCAATGTGCACATGGTGCCATAGGCACCTGACTGGTGATTGGTTTTAAGACTGGATTGGAGAAATTGGCCTTGCTTATCATGATTCCACTGAGTGATCGAACAATGGAAAGTGAAACGCTTTTAAAATGAGTTTAAAAGGGTGCTTAGAGTCAATTCAAATTGGTAAAAAAAAAGCATTACCTAATAAAAGATAAAGTTCGAGATAAGTAGCTCGTGTAAAAATAATAATGAAGCAAACTTGAAATGACAAATAAATTCTGATCAAAGTAAATGGAAAGGAAACCATTGCACTAAGTCAATGCTTTGTGTGACTCTTGGCTGGAGCCATTTTAGTAAACGTGACAGCCTTTTAGATCTATCAAAATGATTGCGCTAGTTTATTCACGCGAACGTGCTGTAGGTAATTTATATTTGCTTTTTCGTCGCTAGTTAAAATGTTGAGCTCCAGAACATCATATTTTTGCTTCTACGTTCTTAATTAGCATTGGTCGGATTACTGAACGTAAGCGGAAAACCGGAAGTCCCTCACGAAGTGCACGAATCATCACCACATTATATGGCATTCGAATGGCATCATGCGAAACTTGACACGTTTACGATTTATTTCCTCGTTTTCCGATATGCAAAACAGAGCAAAGCTGCCAGTGAATTAGGGTCCAAAGAACAAGCCCAAGGCTGTTGGTTCAATTTTGCGAAAGCAGAGTGGCCGTAGGTATTATTTTCTTCAGTACTGTCTCAGTCAGTCTTGTTTAAGTTAAAGAGGTTTGGACCAAGTTAAACCAGCACTGTTTGTTTAATTTGTCACTATTTTTTAGTACAGCGGCTTATATAGTACAGCAGATAAGTGTCAAATCAGGGATGAGTACTGCACTTTATGAGAAAAGCATCAAAGTGGGCACGTAAATACTAGACATCATAGGGAACATTTTCAAGATTAGAGGCAACCGGTATATGCTCTGTGTCAGCCAGGAGAGGGCAATAAAAGTAGTGGGGGTAATTATTCAAAATGGCCGACGCCAGCGATACTTCTTTGGTGTGGAAACATGCAGCATTATTTTCTCAAACAACTTCTAATCGTAACGATCTACTGAAATACGTTCAAAGATTACAATAATAATAATAATAATAATAATAATAATAAGTTTTTATTTTATGAGATAAACACACGTATCCTATGTTACAAAATTGTAAGAGTGTAACAAGCAAGCTACAGTACATGAAATAACGCTATCAAAAACGGCATAGAAGGTTTCTGAGGACGGAAAATTGAAAAGATAATTCTGAGGTCATTATTATGCAAATTAGAAATTTCAATTAAATCACATTTGATGGTTGCGTAGTTGTAGCTTGTTTTTTTTTATTACTATCGTCTCAAACTTTACACGATACAACCATAAATTGTTCGTTCTAACTGGTGCAAGAATGCATGACACTGTATGATTTTTCCTGGGGGCTGATATATGGCCAGAAATGAAAAAAAGTTGTATTGAATTAGGTTCGATAAATAATTCGACTTTATGAAGAGGATATGGTTGATACCGGTGGCCATCTTGGGTGTTACCTACATGTACAACTCACTTTTATTGCTAAAAACATGTGGAAATATATATTTTTTGCATGCAGCGATTCGATTCTGTTACTTGAACATGAAAAAGTCCACAAACGTATATGCAGATTGATTCCTGAAAGCACTAAACGCCAAGGAAATCTTCCATGCACACCAGGTTAGCATTCGTACTCTACGTATTAGTTCAAAAGGCATCCCATCTATCTAAGGTACAAAATTCTCGCGGCGTGAAACCGAGCTGCGCTAAGTTTTGCGAATACTAAGGGCACACCATAACGATTTTAATAACATTTCTGGTAGACGGAAGGAGTTCGACCTGCTAGCCTGGGATAGCTAGATCAATCCATCGTTAAAGGACACTTCTGTTGGAAAACTTAAGAAGTAAAAAATGCTTTGTTATACCTACAATTGCAACAAGGCACGTGCCCTTGGCTTGTACCTAGTGTAGTACATGAGAAAATAGTGCTTGAAGTTGACAAACTATCGAGAGATTTGTACTCTTAACGGATAATGCTACTTCATACCGCAGCCAGTGACTGGTTCCAGGTGATGTTTGAAGTCAATATCGGCTAACAAACTGGAATGCGAACTGGACGTTAACTCGTGTACTTTGTGTAACGCGCGTAGTTCAGTACATCAAACGATAACAGGTGCAATGCGTGCGCCATGTACTAGATGCGGCACCATGTCGTGTTTAAAGGACAGAAGATCGTCATAGACTAGACTAGATCGACTAGATCGCCATAGAGTACGCTCATTGATACTACATGTATGCCCGCATTGCATATACTTGCACAGGCAATTCACAGCAGCACACACAGACTAAATTCTTCCAAACTTGAAGAATTAGAACTCATTGCTACTTCCAATGTCTGATAACAATGTGAATAATGCAAGAAAAACATTTTTCAGAGACGATGTTACAAAACATACCACTTCATCTGCACAGAAGTCCCTTCCATAAACCCTCATTTAGATACTGAAAGGATACCAAGCTGGTTATTTGTGGGCCGAGTGCTCTTTAAGCGCGGCCCAGTCCAACAGAATTCGGTTGTTTTTAACCGAACCAGTTAATCGAGAGCTTTACAGGCTGTAGACGAAGGAGAAAGTCTGTTTTGTGTGGTTACTGTAGGTGACTTAAACTGATAAGAATGGGAAATAAAAGGACAAATAACTGAATACATAGCGTGTGTAGTGGCGTGTTCCTACGTTCTATAACTGTATCATAGTTCTCCCCTGAAACAGGTAAGCTTGAAAGTGGCCACCGAAATTATTGAGGAGAAAGCGAAATTGTAGTTAAATGATCCGACCAGTGTAATTGAATTAATTAGATATCTAATTTGCATAATTGTAACCTAAAATAAAACGATCCCCTTAATTCAGTTAAATCACCCTGAAAAATGTTAATGCTTTGTTTTGATGGGAAATTCAACAAGCAGACATAATCAAAATGACAACTCAACACTGTATCAAGTTAATTTTGCTTCATTTTCCCAACAATAGACTTTATAGTCTGAATGGCAGCCATATTGAAAAATCCCCCACCCCCTTCCCAGCTGCCACAGATCCTATCCAGATTGCCTCTAATCTTTAAAATGTTCTCTACGATACTAGTATTAGCGTGTCAAGTTTCATGCTTTTATCATAAGGTGCAGAACAGTTTCACCTATCTGCTAGACTAATAGCAGTAAAATGAGTGTCCAACCTTGAATCCTATATCTCACCACAGAAAACCTGATTCCACTACAAAGTTGCACCGCGACTATATTCGAGGTACTTGAAGATAGAACTCGAAATGGAACACATATCTAGTTCATTTACGAGCACTGATGCACTGGAATTTTTCGCAAGAAACGACATTGAACGAAAACAATTTTCCTTTGCGACAAGGCATCGAACATTCTGTGTTAACATTTTGTAGTTCGCGTTCACAGTCTGTACCGCTTTCAGTTCACGGTGTTACTCTGTCTATAAGTTTCTATGCATGCCGCAGTCTACTCAGTGGAAGGCTTACGTTCATGGATTAGTTATTTACATTGAATGAAGTTGGTTCAGTTATCCATCCTTTAAATTGATAGCACTTTCTTATTGGTTGATTTTGAAAATAGGAACGTGAAAGAAAAACTATAGCCTCACAGTCTGGCGAGCTTCAACCTTTGAACTTCAACGATATTTGCATGAGAACTATACGTGCTCTTCACAGCGTTGACATTGTTCACTGGAGCATGAACCACAAACATTGGTTGTTTACCATTTACACGGGCAAACTGATCGGTTTACGGTTTGGGCAAATGTTAAGCAAATTTCCGTATTGGGAAATTTCGTTCGGGACTGGCGCTTACCATTTGCAGAGATCCCTACCATTTACGATAAAAATTGCACAACGGCGACCGGGCGGCGGGTTAACGAGAAGGTCTCTGCACGTGCGTTATTTTCGGTACATTTGTTTGCCGTCCTGTGCACAAAGAAAACGTGAAATGACCAAATTCAAAGTTTTGTGTAGAACTCGATCACACGACGGTGAATTTTCGTTTTTATAATGACAATATAATAATAATAACTTTATTTTCCTGTCAAGTGGTCTAGCACCCTGTAAAGAAAGGGCGCTAACTGGGGACACATAACTATGTTTTAATTAATTTTCGAAATGAATTCTTCCTGAACTGAAACGTTGTCCTAACGAATTAGCTCCTGGATAATTCGACTACATTAGACTTGTTAAACGAGACGGAATAATCGATAAGAAGTCTAAAAGATTGTGAAATCATTTCAAAAGTGACCTTTTCCTTCCCGCCGCCTTCGTGGTTGCTAAAGCTCCCTAATTAATTGTGTTGGGACAGAAAATGGCCACGAGAGTCTCAAACTGGTATCAAAGATGAGGTTTGAACAAATGGAACACGAATTTCCGTTTGGAACATTCCGTCCGGAAAAACAGGACTACCTTTTCAGACGTTCCGTTGCTTTCGGAAATTTTCCACTGGAACGACCCGAAAAGTCGTGTAGCATTTACTTTCCAACCGAAATTTCCGGAAAGTTTTTGTAAATGGTAGACAACCATTGGATCCTATAAAATGGAAACCCATGTTTGGCAAAGAAGTGTTTCTCACGGCCGAATCTTTCTATAGATGACGTAGCTTGCTAGAGTTACTTCAATGTAAGCCACTTGGAAATAGCCAGGATGCCTTTTAGCTAGTTTGGTCTGCTGCATGCAGAGCACTCTTACAAAACTGATTTCACTAAGACAGCCAAGACAGCCAAGAGACTCACTATTTCGATTGTTGTTCTTCGGACAAATAAACGCGCGCAAAAAGACATACATAATCCTCTGTATTACAAAAATTTGCATTTGTCAACTGAATTGCTAAGGTAAATTGACCACCGTGAAGAAATTGAAAAGCCCTTCGTCAAGCGAATCAACGAATTCAGTGTGGGTTGCAACGCTCCATACGTCAGCTTTTGAATTTCTTTCGTGTGGCTAATTCACCTTATCAACTGAGATGACAAATGTAAATTTCCGTAATAACATTTCCCTTACCCAAGGACGCAGCACCACAGTTTTCTTTGGAAACTACCTCTTTGCTGATAGTCCTCTATAAAAAAGGAAATTGACAAAAGGAATTGACAAGGGGAAAAAACACGCTAAAATAAGGTCAGCATTTGAGATCCGGGTAACACGACCGTAAGAATAATCTGGTGGAATCTTGTGCAGTAAACAATCGCATGAAAGCACTAGGTCCAGAGGAATTTTATTTGACTGCATAAGAAACTGTTCTCTCTGTCACTGTCGTGGTCGTTTTCCTTGTGTTACACGAAGTAGCTACCGCAGGCCAAATTACTGTGAACTCCGAAGTCTACGAAGGTTGCCCTTCAGGCAACGGTTACTGCGTCCGCGGTCAGTGATTGCTTACTGGATTCTAAACGAAGTGGAAGGCGTACGAATGGATTGCAGAAAGCTGTAAAGATTCACAAGTATCCATTTTGGCAATATTTATTGTAAAAGCAAAGATTTGTTGTAGTTAGCAAAATGAGTTGTTAGAGGAGAACAGAGTCTTCCACGATCCAATAGAACTCCTCCGGATCCTGTGATGAAAATTCTTATACTTCATCGCCATTTTAAGGTGATTCCCTTCAATTGCATTGCGTATCCTTTCTGGGCATCATTTACCGTGCGCAGCGTTTAAACCTCCCTTGCATTTCCGAGGTTGTTTGGCAAATTTGATTTCGAGCATGCGCACATGATTCAAAATTTGGTTTTAGCGCTCAGCTCCGTTAGTTGTTTTGGTTCTCAATTCTCATTTTCGTTGGGCTTGTAGGCCATTTGACAGTCTTTCCTTGGACCAAAAAAGATTTCACCTTAACTTTGAAGAAAGAGGAAATTTTCAACTAGAAGTGACAACGTTAACCTGTGCCCAAGGCCAAGTTTTGCATCAATTTCACAAGGAAACCTTTTTCCTTTTTCTTTGTGTAACTCTGGTCTATTTTAAGTGAGCGCTTCAGTTTAGGCACTTGTCAGAAGTGTGCCCGGTGCATCAATTGGCTATCAAAAACATCTGCTGTTACTCAAAGTTATAAAGTCACAAATTGAACAACAACAGGTTTTGGGCCGCACGGGAGTCAATGGGTTAAATAAGGATGTGATGAGGCTGAAAGATGCTGTCCAAATTAAGCAAATTTAATTTTCTTTTCTAGGGTGCCCACACGATTTTTGCTTGAATGAGACAAAACTTCTTGGACCAAGTTTTTTAATTTATTTAGCTAGCTCTTTCAAAGTATCAGTGTTCATAGACTTTCATTTTTTTCCCAGAATGACTTCTATTGTAGAAGTGGCATTTGACTGAACAGACAGATTTCAGACGCAAGAATCAGTGTATACTAACCAACGAAATGGAAAATGGTGGGTACCATGACATTCTATACTCTTCTCTTCTGTTCTTGATCTTAGTTGCTTTTCTAATAATGCTTCTTGTAATTTAATTGACAGGACGTGGACATCTACAAGAAGTACGTTATGGCTGGGGCATGTACTGGGATTCGTTTGGTAAGTTGATTTATTTATTTAATTTATGAAGTGGGAAATAAGTATACATGTATAGTGGGGGACCTATAATGGGAGGGTATACAATTCTAAAACTAAGGGTTCAAGTTTGTTGTCTCGAAATTCTTTATATACCAATACAATACAACCCTTTTCAAAAATTTAAAAAACTCCATCCCATAATAATATCAGCCAACTTATTTTTTTTCAGTTAAAAAAGTAAACAACAGTGCCCCAAATGGTGATGAAATTTTGTGCAGCAAAAAGGTAGGAATGGTTGTTTTGTGATTGTCGGGAAAGATAATTTCTTGCCGAAATAAGTTGCAAAATGTTTTGCTTCGACATAAAAGAGAACAAGGCTTACCGACGAAGGTCGTCAGCAAAATTTTTATTTTCTTCGTAGAAATACAACACTGTTAATCAAGACGTCTGCATCTTTAATTTTACATGTAAATTATTTATAATTAGAGAAAGTGTCTTTTTTTAAAATACATGACTTTTCTTAATTTTATCACAGTACATTTAATCCAATCATTTGGATTTTCTACTTACGTATCCTCAAAGGGACCTCAATTATTTGTTATTAAAGCATTACTACGTAATGATTTTTTACGTTAAATTACAGATTCCTAATAAACCTGATCAATATGGACAAGAGTAAGTTTCATCTATTGTTGGAGAATTTGTGTGCCTTAATAATGGTTATGGCAGTGCGATAAGCAGCGTCTACAATTACTTGAAACATGTTGCATAAAAAATGAAAGACTTTAAAAAACAGATATACGCTCGGACTTGTACTTGGGATATGGTCCCTGGATTAGTAAATAGGACTTGCAATCAAACGTAGACTGGCCGCAAACCAAAATGTAATAGTTTTCTTGGTGCATTTAAAAAAAAATCGCAAAAATTGTCAAATCTCATACGCATACAGGTTTGAACTACTTATATCAGGGGTAGAAAGCCAGGATTTCATTTGTGATGTTCGGCTTATTTTCTTCAGCTACTTTTATTTTTCACTACAGAGGGACGCTTGACACTTGACCATGTCTTTACTGAAAGCAGCCTTCCTTCACGGAAATTAAATCACATTGGTTTATTATTAACTATTGGTATTTTCATTTATTGGTATTTATTGATATTTACTTGCTCCTTTCTCTGTGGTTTTTGACTCACTTGTGGTTCATAACGGATGGCAAAGTGGATATGCTTTGCGTATGTCTCGAGAGTTCGTTTGACTTCTTTCTCGTATCACCATTCTCAGATTCTTTTAATTGCTTTTGAGATGTCAATATAACTACGTATTGCCGTCTCAAAAGCGAGTCTGTGATTTTGAAAAAAAGTTTTGGACGAAAAGATTGTTAAATGCATATCCGTTTCACAGACACTTTGGTTCTTTTCAACCAGTTTTTGTACGAAAATGGCTTGCATGAACTTATCGCTTGTCACAGTTGTCGTCGTACTGATACCCGAAAATAATAAACTGAATTTGTCGATGTCAGAAACAAAATTAGTGGACGAAAAATAAGGTTTTCTTAACTCACGATAAGAAACCTGCCCGCTGTTAATATCCCCCAACAACGAATGAATGGATATAAATCCATGTTAGCCGAGCTCAACTAGCGCCAAATTTATCAATCAGAGGCGTTTTTATTGTTATAACGGAAAGCAATTTGAAAAGGATCTGTCCCAGGGTTTCCCCGAAGACGCAAGCTTCGACGCCATTTTGCCTTCGCACAATTTTGACCTTTTTGCAACAAAATCAATCCCTGCGCTGTAAAAACAAATTTGACGACAGAAACAAGAAGCGGCTAGCCCGGATGTTGGGTTTACGGAACTCGATTTCTGCAGAAACTCTTGCAAAGGTGATTAAAAAAGTAAGCTGTGCGCATGCTCCCAAGGTGGCTGATGTGGTTCTCACATTGAATTCTGTGTGGACAACCCAAATTAAAATTGGTGAGCAGTACTCTCCTGTGGTAATGTTTGTATTTTTTTAGTTTCACAAAATGGTTGAGCTCCGACATGTAGGGAGTAAAAAAGGGTCAAACTATCCCATCCGGCACTTAAGTGCTGAAAAAACTCTCATTAACTAATTGCGATTTTGAGACGGCAATTCTGCATTATATTGACGGCTAGTTGGCGAAGTCGCCAAGCGACGGAGCCCAATACGGAGAATATATTTTCTTCCAACGCCGTCAATATAATGCAGAATTGCCGTCTCAAAATTGCAATTAGTTTTGTATCACGATTCAATCGTTTTTGGGGCAAAACAAACTCAAAACTGAGAATTTCCTGCACGGATTGAAAGATAAATTCTTACGACTTGTCAAGTCTTGAAAAAGGAATGTTTGTACGCGCTATCAGATCTTTGTTTTGCAGAAAAATTATCAAAATATGGACTTTTCTCACCGTAAATCGGTGCTTCACACAAATAAATTTTAATTAGCATCTTTATGTAGTTTTGTTAGGTTCCAGAATACGCCCAAAACAGATAAAATAACGCAAACTCGACGACCTTTTCGGTCAAAACATATTCCAAAACGTGATTGCGTGATTAGCGCGCGCAACCAACACCTCTACAAAAACAAACTGTTAAATACAAATGAAACCACGTTTTAATTCTCGTCTTACCTTGCCTTTTCGATAACATGGACTCTAAAGATGAATATCGCTTTCCTTTATCTTTCAAACGGCAAAGTAATTTACATTTGTGGCCGCTTTTTGACGAGAACACTTTGAATTTCTGTTTTGAATGGAAGGAGCCCAACAGAAACGGCGCGAAATTTTCAACCAATCACTGGCTCGCTTTTGTGACGTCAATACGTAGTTATGTTGAAGTCTCAAAAACAATCGAAAGAAACTGAGAATCGTGATACTATACGAAAGCCATAGACATGATAATTGAAGTTGAAAAAAATACAATTGTCTTGTTCTTGAATTGCTCTTAGGTTCCATGGTCGCATTACACGCCAGGAAGCTGAAAATCTTGCCTCTAAATGTCTCGATGGCTGCTACCTTGTTCGAGAAAGTCAAAGTGCTCCTGGGGGTTATTCTTTGACAGTTAGGTAAACCCAGAAACTGCCTTAGTAATGCAAAGTTTTAACAGAGACAATAACTGACCTGAATCTCATGCTTCATGTCACCTCTTTCATAATTGGCAAAGGTCAAGTAAACGGTGAAAATATCACAAGAGACACTTGGTTAAGCTCTGACCACGCACCCTTCTCTGGCCCGAGTGCAAATTTATCCTTCGCCAGGATCCTGCGAACTCGGCTTATTCTTTATTTCACTAGTGAGAATCATTTCCGTCAACGATGAACTTTGCCTTATCACATTGCGGACCAACCTCGTACCCAAAGTCGTCAGGCTTCTTGGTCAGCGGGTGGTTGCCAGGAGAGATTCTGGGGTAATGGAAAAAATTTGATTTTTTTGGTTGGCTGTCGACTGGCTGCTCACTGCAACAAAAGTAAGAACCATTAACCGCAGGATTCCTACGGTAACAATTCCATTACCCCTAGAGTCTCTCCCGGTGACCACCCGCTGACCAAGAAGCCTAAGGACTCTGGGTACGAGATTACATGCGCACGACACTGTATACGAGATCAACTCATAAACTACAAATCTTATTCACGTTTATCCTCTTGAGATCTGACTGGCGTTTTCTCCAGTTTTCTGATGTTTGGGTTTAGTGAGCACTTTTTTTCCACAAGCGCACGTCGGAGGTGTGGTGATAAATAACCAAAGAGGCGCTTAGCGCCGAGTTTGCTTTAATCACCTCATATCCAAAAACTGCGACTGATCATTTTGTTTGGAGCAAACTTTTGCTTTGCGTCAAAAACTTTTAAACGCCATGGTATTTGACATGGAGTTCGTTTTCCTTCCAAGGCAGAAAGCAGGGTCATTCGCTGATAACCTGTATGCGATGAACCAATCAGTAAACTATAAATTCAACAACCGAAATTGAAAATTTTATGATGCTGAATGAAAACCACTCGCAAATGGTACAAACTTAAAAGCTGCATTTTCACGAACAATGAAATTGCATTACGAAAAAAGGTGTAATTTGTATGCATTTTTTAAACAATAGAACCACAGGGTGCCCAGACAATCTGTTCAAAATTTAAAGGATTTGTATGGGAATATTACGAGGTTCGTATTTAAACAAAATATTAGGGATAGTGATGTATATACAAGGCTAAAAAAGATTAAAGGGGGGGTATAAACAATTAAAAGGAACCAAATGTTTTCGACGAGTATGTCATCATCAGGGTTAAAAGGCCGTTCGTGATTTGCATGGTTTTTATATTCAGGTTATTCCCGAAGGTAACAACTGCGCAACATAGCAATTAACTTGTTTGTTCAACTGTTGGGCTCCTTTGTTGGATAATTAAGCCCTCGATGATCTTTCTCTTAAAATAAGATCTTGCTGAACAAAGGACTCTCCACTGGAATGAGTGACTTGGGTTTTCTAAAAGGTGACGTGCTGGTTCCGAGGTGTGGCAGATATTTGAATGTTCAGTTATTCGCACTTCAAAATTTCGCATTGTTTCACCAATATAGTTTTCTCCGCATGAACATTCTCCTTCGTAAATAACGTGGGACTTGTGAAGGTTTTTGTCCTTGAGGCTGAATAGACGTTTGATTTGTCTAGTTTGCCACAGAATGATGAAAATATACTT
>Ga0126336_10001393_pt1 | contig 12494 bp, 5 predicted proteins | sample SidCmetagenome_FD_92530 | JGI IMG/M metagenome (GOLD analysis project Ga0126336, IMG submission 92530) | Coral microbial communities from El Islote,Puerto Morelos, Mexico - Siderastrea C C metagenome | ecosystem: Host-associated > Invertebrates > Cnidaria > Coral | place: El Islote,Puerto... | reverse complement strand
GCGGGGCCTCGAATAAACGCCGGGTCAACAGGGTCAAATTTGAAACAGACGCCCCAGGCGTTTAATGGAGGTACCGCCTTTATTTGGGGTCCGGCGTTTATTTGAAACTGAACCTTTATGTTACCGTTTCTCATCGATAACTATTTCACATGATTTAAAAAAGAGGTTCATGAACCACTACAGTACTTCAGCAAAATTTATTTCGCTCATTCCAACTAAAGGAAGTTGTCGAAATGTACTATACACTCTACTGAGCACCCAATTTCCCCGCCTTGTTTTGAATTTTATCGACTACGGACGAAATCGGTGACATTTTATTCCTTACTAATGTTGTACTATACATTTTGGTATATACTACAATTTTGGTAAACAACCAAAAAACTAAGCCTATCGAAAATGATAAAAAGAGCCCTTTTTAATAAACATCGGGTTCAAATAAACGCCGGTTCTACGATGTCTTAGTTTTAAATAAACGCCCCCGGCGTTTAATCGAGAAAATACGGTATGTACAGTAATCTAGTTTTTCACCGACGATGCAAAAATCACCACAAGATACCTTCTTTAAGAACGACGCATGATTTTATTACTTACACAACTTATTTTCCTATACAAAGACTCTCTCCTCCGCAGAGGCCTCCTACAGTCGCCCCTTGACTGCACACTTGGGAAAAAGCGCGCGGGGGCTGGGAAGAGGGAAAAATTGAAGCGCGCGGGGAACAGCGCGCGGGGGCTGGGAAGAGGGAAAAATTGAAGCGCGCGGGGAACAGCGCGCGGGGGCTGGGAAGAGGGAAAAATTGAAGCGCGCGGGGAACGCTGGGAAGGGGAAAGAAAGAAAGGAGGCCTCTGCCAGATTTTGTGCGGTTCTCTGGCAGAATTTGCGGTTCTGTGGTTATGGCGAATCTACCCGACGATTTGGACGATTTCGAATGTTCTTTTAAAGATCTGAGTATAGAAGGTTAGTAGACGCAATTTGATGAAGTTTCGATCCATTTTAACGGAGTTTTGACCATTTGTGCTTTTTCGTGATTGTCCGCCATCTTGGATTGAGCTCTTTTTCTAACATACCCTGTGTTTCTCCCTCTCACAAACGTTAACATCGAAGATGATGCTAGTTGCCAGCCACTTAGTAGCACCCCGGTTAAGACTAGAGTCAGTGGGTCTACAGGAAAGCATTCGTTGACGCCGAATTCAAAGTCTTCTAACGAACCAAACAGAAAGAGGCTTCAAAGATCTGCAGCTGAAGGATATGACAGTCCTACAACAGGTTATTGGACTTTGTTGTTTTTAGTTTTAACTGGTTATGTTCTGGCATAATTTAGAAGCTTTCTAAGAGGCCAGTTTCACAAATTGCTGTTCCAAGTGAGAAATCGCCTGAGATAACTTAAGCTGTAACTTCCCATTATACAGGTAACTGTGCTTTCACAACGATCATTGTTCCTTTTGGCCAAACTTTCATGTCCACAAATAAATTTATTTTTATGCTCTTATAAAACGTCAGTCATCTATTGTAGATACTGTCTTTTTTTCTTTTATGTAGAAGTTAAATTTTAGTACTGATATAGTGTTAGTGAAAATGAAAATTATGGCCTTTTTCAAGGTGACAAATTCCCACAGACAAAGCTTGATGCCCGATGATTATGAATCTGTTAAAATATTATCACACAGTTGTGCAACAATAGCAATTTGAGATCAAACAATCATTTCAGCTCTACTACAATGTAGTTTCTGCATGGATAATTTTAAATGGTAATGTATACATGTTAAATTTATAGCTTGGTTTTGTCAAACTTATGCAATGAATATTATGTAGGGGTGATTGGTTTAGTTTTCCTAAAATATGTATATATATATGTATATTATATGGAGTGTTTTAGTGGAAAATAGACCACTCATTAAGTTCATACGAACCAAAATTCGAGACTCGAGTGGTGTATTTTCCATATCGATGATGTCATTTCCCGCTTTTACACTGTTGTTTGTGCACAAATACTTTTGTCTATATAATAAAAATTAAATTATGTGGCAGCATGAAGATATGAACTTTATTTTCGCTTGGTAAAAAACATTATTTTACTCACTCACTGCAATCGTTCTTAGAATATTGTTTTCACCACTCGAAAACTAAATTCATATCTTTGCACCACCATGTAATATCCTCTCTCTGTGTGTATGTGTGTGTTGTGGGAGGGACTTTGCAATTACTACACTTTTAACCAGTGTGGACGTGAGAGGAAACTTGTGTGGCTATACTCTTAAGAGGAAATGATTATTACTCTCCAGTCTGGATGTGAGAGGGAACTTTTGTGGCTACATGTATACTCTTAAGAGGAAATGATTATTACTTTCCAGTCTGGCTGTGAGAGGGAACTTGTGTGGCTATACTCTTAAGAGGAAATCATTATTACTCTCCAGTCTGGATGTGAGAGGGAACTTGTGTGGCTATACTCTTAAGAGGAAATCATTATTACTCCCAAGTCTGGATGTGAGAGGGAACTGTTGTGTCTACATGTATACTCTTAAGAGGAAATGATTATTACTTTCCAGTCTGGATGTGAGAGGGAACTTGTGTGGCTATACTCTTAAGAGGAAATCATTATTACTCTCCAGTCTGGATGTGAGAGGGAACTTATGCATGCACTCTTTAGAGGAAATGTTTACCTTCTGATCTCAGTTGTTAACTGACTGTACTCTTTTATTGATTCATGTTTATTAATTAGTATTGTTATCATGATTATATCACGACTGAAAATACAATGTTATCATAAAATTAGACAGTTTTTGTTGTCATTATCTTTTTTTTTTTACTTTTTTTTTCTTAAGAACTATCCTTTCTGATAAGTGCTGCAATTACTATATTGATTTAAATTTGCTTGTCTTTTCCAAAAATAGGTCTACAAAAACTTCAGTCACAAGCTGGACCAAAACCATCGAGTGTCTTTTACAAATTGCGTAGAGGGAAATTTGTCAGTACCCTTCAAGAACACTTCCAGGAAGAGGAAGGATCTGAGTTGAGTCAACAGGCAGTTTTGGAAATTCTTGGGTTGGACGAATCCCAAAAGATCCAAGCCACCAATGCTATGAAAGAAGCCTTCGCTAAGTGCCTGGTTTCCCGGAAGGCTACTGGAAAACAAAGGGTGACAGTCTACAAGAATGTTACCAGGAAACATTCTTTTACTCTCTCATTGGAAGAGCCATCTCTCGCAATAGAGGAAAATTCAGAAATTGCAAATATTAAGCAACTGATTGCAAGTGTTTCCAGTGAACTTGATTCTGTTGTTCAGCGTTTAGATCACCAACTGACAGCTGCAGAGATTCAAAGGGATGTTGTTCGAGCCTTGGTTGACATGCAGAGGAAATTACAGTTACGAGTTCAAGAACTGTCAAGCACTTTGGAAAGGCTGTACGAAAATGAAGTTCAGCGACTTCTTCTACACCAGTCCCACTGTGAAGCCCTTTGTGCAAATGAAAAAGCACAGCTAAACGAAGAAATTGGAACATTCATTGGCTTCCTTAATATTGGCCTTGAGACTCAAGATTTGTCAGACATTGATGTTAATGGGATATTCAGTGCGTTGCCTACCAATACAAGGGAGAGATGCCCACTCCTTTTTGACGTTCTGGACACTCTGTTGCTTCACAAAGCTGATGGAAGAGATGTTTCTGAGATGCGAGTGAGAAGCGCAGTTCACTCACTTGCCATTTTGGTCAGCTTGAGAAGTCAGAAAATACAAAATGACCTTAAAGTTATGTTTACTTGCCTGTGCATTTCCTTCGGAGCTGGTATGCGATTTATTACTATGCTGAATCACCTGGGACTAACAGTAAGCTGGGATAAGGCAATGCATTTTTTTGATAGCCGTAAAGCCAAAAAACAAGAGGAGATTTCAAAGCTTACACCCACAGATATTCCAGTCATCTTGATGTTTGATAACATCAACATGTACAGAGGAAAGCATAAACACCTGCGGCTATTCAAATACATTGGGCCCACGATGTGGAACTTCACTGGCCAAGCTGTATTAATTCCAAGTGTAGAGGGCTTAGAAGATATCCTGCAAGACAAGAATGCCTCACTCAGACCTCAAAAGAGTGTCCTCCAGCTGGATCCAAATGACATTTTCATCCAGAGTGACCAAGGAAAGGCTGATGTATTTGGACAAGCTGTTGATGCATTTTTGCTGGAATCTCTTGATGATGCATTGAACAAAATCCCCCCAGGCAGTAAGAAAATTAAGGATATGACTGAATCAGAACTCAATTCTTACATTTCTAATGCTAATTTTAATACTCAGCCAATATACAAGATCAAAGTTCCAAAGGAGAGCGACCTTGTCACTATTAGAGGCCCAGTTATAAAGAGCAATGTTCATGTGTTATCATTATCCCTGGAAGATAACAGCACGATTGTTGGAACAATGAGTATTCTTGATCAACTTGCATCAGACTTTTCCTTGCCAAATGAGAAAAAAGGTCCAGAGTATCTTCCATTTGACTCTGTGTCTGGAACATTTGATGTTCACTCAGCCCGATCTCACTTTGAATTGCTCATTAGTCAGTACAACCACCAAAGTAATATGTGTGATCTGGAAAGGCAGCTGCGCAGCAGGGAAAGGGAGATTGACGGAGTGACTGATGAAGAGTTAGAAATTGTAGAAGATGGTCAGGAAGAAGGTTGCCAAGAATCAACTGAAAGTTCATCCTCGTCTACGACTCTTGACAGTGAGCGGCGACGCTTTGAAGCAGAGGATAAGCATTTCTGGGAGGTCTTCAACTTAATGTCTTCCAAGCTGTCTGACATCATCTCAGTAAACAGTGAGGAAAGCTACTTGACCTTTGTTAACAACCCTGAACACAAACAGAAAGTGACTGTGAAAGATCATTTAGGGAGATCTCTACTTCATGTTGCTGTCGAACAGGGGCACGAAAGTTTTGCAAAATGTTTAGTCGACATGGGCCTTGAAGTAAATTACAGAGAAGGTTGTGGCATAACCCCTCTGAGTCTTGCTGTCTTGCACAAGAATAATGTCTTGTGTAAATTTCTAGTTGAATCAGGAGCTAGATATTCCGGTCCCCTCTTCACAAGTATTCCCTCTCCGCGGTGTATGGCTGAAAGGCTACAACATACTGAAATTCTGCAAATATTTGCTGAAGATCAAGAAGATTCAGAGGATGAGAATGAACTAATCCGTAAGATTGATGGCACCTTTTCAAAAGGGTGCAGCAATACAAGTAACACTGTTGACACAAGCTCAGACATAAATCGTTCTTGTTCTGGATTTGTCACACCTGTGGTTGGGGATGTAGGAACTTGCAAAACAAACAACGCTGCTATGTCAAGGTCAGGTTCTTACCGATGGGTTGGTCTCTGTCCTGGTGACCTTCACAACAAAGGCTACTTTTGTGAAGCAGCATTCAAAGTTCATGGATCATCTGGTCTCCATTACATCCTTTTAGAGGTCATGAAAAGAAAGAAACTGACCACTGAAGTGTTTAAAAACAAGAAGTTTCAGGAGAATAACCTCATTCAAGTGAGAGAGGCAGTTCGGGATGTCTGTAAGGCCTATGGTATAGCCGCGGCTGTAGAATTCTCAGAGAGTGACTCATTTCCAACACAACAAGAGCTACGGGGTGTTTCAGATGCAAGTGGTTTGCTTCTGGACAGATTTAAGGATTGGGTCTCAGAATCTTCTGGAGCTGATACTGCTTTCCAACACCGGGCTACTGCATTTCTTGTTTATGGTCCAATCCAGAAGCTGTACGATGCTTCAACAGCATATGGTGATGGGTATGCAAGAGAAGTAGTGTACCAGACCCAGTTGCCAATCTATGCCCAACTCGGATTCAGGAATTATTACACTGAAGTTTTCCGTCATATTGTCAATTTCCTTGCCAAATGGCCGCTGGCGACAAGAATACTTTTGCAACAGAACTGTTCTGTCAACCTGAGTGGAAAGAAAGGTCAGGCTATTGAGCTTGATGGTTTTGTTGAATCTGAAGTTGTTCAGCCCCTGAAAAAGTATGCTAGTGGCCACACCACTGTAACAATGTGTGAAAGACTGATGGCAAACATTGACATGTTGAAGATGTTGCGAGGTGCCTACGTGGGGAAAGAAGGGTTTGATGTGCATCACACTTCACGTCACTGTGAGCAAACATCCTTCCCTGATCAGCTAAAGGGAGCATGGTTCTGTCTCCAAAAGGGATTTTTCAGAAATGCCAACCGCCAGGAAGTGGAATGCTACCCAGTGGAGAAGAAGGGAAGTGCAGAGGGAAAGGTCCCCAAGAACTTAATCAGTGTTGTGGAGAAAGGCCAAGCAAAAATAAAGGAGAACTTTAAAGCTAAGTTGTATGAGAGCTTTCCTGATTTAAGGTATGAAATATTGTCATTGTAAGCCTTTAGTGCTTCAACTCCCAAGAGTGCCAAAAATCAAAATTCAAGAAAAAACTAGAATTTCATTTTCTGAAATACTGAAAACAAAATAGTACCGTGGAAGAACTGTGGAAGACGTTTCATTTCAATGGGTACATTTTAGGATTTTGTTAGCAGCCACAAAAATTAGAACCATATCACATGTCCCCATATTTGACTCTGGGAGTGGAAGGGTCAAGACAAAAAAAGCTTTGAGGTGCCAGACTACTTAAGCCACGAGAGGCTAAGTGAGGTTGGATTCCCATCTACTTGGTGAAATTTTGAAGAGATGAAAGGGGAAAATAGTGCAAATTTTCAGGCAGACATGAGATCTTTAATCTTCTTGGGTTAGACAACTAGTTGCTGATCATCCATAAGAAACTGTTTTTATTTAATCTTTCACTCTCTACAGTTGTTAACCCGTTAGTCCCAATAGTGATCACATTCACTTTTCCCCATTTGGGTTCACTAGTGAGGAGAATTTGAAAATAAGAGGCATTAATAAAAACATTAATTAATTTTGTTATAGTTATTATCACTTTTATTAATTAATATTATTTTAGTGCCATGTGAAAGGTACTTCAACAAACCTTCCATTGCTTTTTATTGTCCCCACACAACTAACAATGGCTGCAGTCACATTAGAGATACATGTAACATTGGATTTTCACATGGAATTCTATTGTTGTTAATCGTTATGAGAATAGTGAGCACTTCACACCTAGCAACAAAACAGTAAAATTTCCACTCTCTAATGCAACTGCTGCCAGTGGGTGTAGGAGTTAAAATTAACCCTTTAAGTCTCTCTCGACTCCTCCGCAGAGGCTCCTGTAAGTAAACACCAGAGAGAGAAATGGGAGCGGGAGCACTGGAGAGAGAAAAAGGGAGTGCGGGGAACGATGGGCATGTAGCATTCCCCGCACGGTCTAATTTTCCCTCTTCCCAGCCTCCGCACGCCGCGGTTTTTTTTTCCCAAGGCGCGACTGTAGGAGGTCTCTGCGGAGGAGAGAGCCTTTAAGTTAAGTTAAAATTAACCCTTTAAGCCTCGACATAAAAATGCATATTCTCTTTACTGTACTCCATGCATTTCTTATGGAACTAGTAAGAAGAATTTGTCTAAATATCAAGACATCTCATCCTTGGCGATCACTTTCTTTATTCTCATCACTTGATTGTTTTAACAAGTAGTGATCATGTAACGAAAAATTTCATTTGTGTCACTCTAAGGGCTTAAAGGGTTAATGCAAAATGACTAGTGTTATTCTGTAAACATGTAAGCCGTAATGATCTCCAAGTTTCTCGTTTTCAACGTGAATAGTTTGGTAGAGTAACAGCTTCTTGCTATTACAATATAAAATGCCTTAGAAGAGTATGGAGAATTTGTATGTTCCACCATGTGCATGACTGGTGCTATTTGAATAATAATAATAATAGTAGTAACAATAAGTGAGGAAGCCATAAGGGGAGTGATTAGTCCAGTAAGGAGAATTTCAATGTTGATTTTTCTATCCGCTATGTGACTACATCTTGCATCAAGGAGTAAGTCAACTGTCTTGTTTAATATCTTTAGAATTTTTTGTTGCTATGATCTAAATACAAATGTTTTGTGGCTTTCATGTCTCTGTACAGTTCTTTGCTGTACAGATCATTAGATCTATAGACATTTTAAACAAGAGCAACAGGAACCAGTTCACTTTTTAGTCAACTGAACAACCTAGCAAAAACAATAAATACATGCTCTCCCCATGTACAGATTCTCTTCAGTTACAGTATTTCTTTTGGTGTGGCCAAGTTTTTAATACCATTAGATCTGACAGGTTGCAGATGTGAGAGCCTCAAATCAAGACATTACTATATAATCTGATGGAGCAAAATATTATTATAGTATACTCCTGCACAAATAAGTGGGCAACCATAATGTCAATAATGTAGTTTCTTGGTCACTTAAAAGAATTCAGGAGAGAGGTCGCATGGGGAGTTGCTTGAATTTCTTGTTTCTGCTAGGTTGTTCAGTTGCTTAAAAAGTGAACGGGTTCCTATTGCTCTCGTTTAATAGATCTAAAAAGAATTACAAATTCTGAACTGAGAAAAGTTTCTTTTCTGTTTGAATAAGTAAACCCAAGATACTATTTTATAAACCTAATAACATATTTTAAATGTACAATTATAATACTAGAATAAAACAGGGATAAGTCTTAGAAAGCGTGTGTAATTATCTTTCACATCACAAGGTCAAATCCCCTTAAAAAACTAGTTCACCAGAAAATGATTGGAGTCATCATTTAGTCATCTTTTTGGAAAAGTTGCAGCAGAATCAAAACTGGATAATTTTTGTATTTGGCCGCATGACCAGCCAGAAATTAACATGTTTAAGTAAAATACATTTAGAGAGCAAAATTGTCCTCTCGCCCACTGTTTATTATTATTATTCAGTTTTGTTTTGGATTCCATTTATTTTTTTTTCCCTGATAGGAACCCCTGCAGAGAAAGTTATTTAATACAAAACATTTGGACTATGCAGTTGAAATGTCTGTGGCAAAACCTACTGAACAGACATCCACACATACATGTAAGTCAGTTCCTCTCAAGAGTGTAGTAATTGCAAGTTCCCGCATCAAGAGAGAAAAATATAGTCACACAAGTTCCCTTTCAAATCCAGACTGAACAGCAATTATAGTCACGCAAGTTCCCTCTCACATCCAGACTAGAGAGTTATCATTTCCTCTTAACAGTATGGTCATGCAAGTTTCCTCTCATATCCACACTGGAGAGTAATCATTTCCTCTTAAGAGTATAGTCATGCAGGTTTCCTCTCACATCCAGACTGGATAGCAATCATTTCCTCTTAAGAGTATAGTCACGCAAGTTTCCTCTCACATCCAGACTGGAGAGTAATCATTAGTCACGCAAGTTTCCTCTCGCATCCAGACTGGAGAGCAATCATTTTCTCTTAAGAGTATGGTCACACAAGTTTCCTCTCACATCCAGACTGGAGAGTAATAATTTCCTCTTAAGAGTACAGTCATGCAAGTTTCCTGTGACATCTAGACTGAAGAGCAATCATTTCCTCTTAAGAGTATAGTCGCCACTATGGTGACATCAAGACTGGAGAGTAACAATCATTTATAGCCACACAAGTTTCCTTCCACATCCAGAGACTAGAGAGTTATCATTTCCTCTGAAATTCACATAGAATATAATACTTGACATCTATTGTCCACTAAGTTTGCCACATCTCCACAAGTTAAGTAAGTGATTGTCATCCTCTCTTCTAAACCTCTAATGTTTTCATTTATGAGTCCTTTAAAAATCAAGAACTGAATAAATTTAGTTGCATTACTGATGTTTAGAAACTGATCTTTTCCCTTTCCATATTGTGGAACTGTGTGGAAACTTTGATTAGTCACAGCTTTGGCCTTTGAACCCATATACGTCATTGCTAAGTCAGACAATTTGATTTTAGGTTGAAGTGCCCTTAGTTGACTCAAACATTCGATGACATGTTTGGCATGACCAGTAAGGTCCTTTTCTTCCCGTATGTTGTTTCCTTGACACATGTCACAACATTTGCACACCTCTCCAAGCTCCTCCTCAAAATATTTTGCAATGAACTGCTGTCTGCAAAGTGAGGTTTGCATACTGAAATCTGTGATTGAATTAAGAAGGGACATACTGGCTTCACTAGAGGGAAGGGCAGCTATGTTTCGCAGATGAAATGACCTGTCCCCAAAGCGGAAAAGTAGAACACAGGAGCAATTATCACCATCGCGCCCTCCTCTTCCAGACTCCTGAATGTAGTCTTCTAACGAAGACGGGAGGGTGAGGTGTATTACAAATCTAACACCCTTTTTATCGATACCCATTCCAAAGGCATTGGTGCAGCATATTACTTTAACTTTGTCCTCAAGCCAAAGGTTAGCATTTCGGATGCGTTCCCCCCCTTCCATCCCTGCATGGTAGTATGTGGCAGAAATGCCTTTTTCCTTCAACTCAAAGGCCATTTCAACAGTGTCGGCCTGGCGAGCACAGTAAACTATGCCACATAGACCATCGAAATCGCTGCTGACAATCTGCACCACTTGATATTTGGCTTTTGTTTCTTTTTTGGCAACCACAGAAAAACAGAGGTTGATTCTGCGGCAGGGCAATCTCACTACTTCAGGGTTTACCATCTGAAGTGCTGTACTGATTGTTTGCAATGTCTGTTTTGTTGCTGTACCAGTGAGTGCGACAAATGGCAGGCCATACTTTCTCAAGATACCTAACTGCTGATAGGCAGGTCTGAAGTCCTTGCCCCAGGTGTCCACACAATGTGCCTCATCTACAACAAACATTTTGAGTCGATTTTCCTCTCTCAGAGTGTCTAGGCAGCTTTGGAAACTGTCTGTGATCACAGCTTCAGGACTAACAAAAACAAACTGGTATTGGCAATTAGGTTGTTTCAGATTATGCAGAATGTTCTGTCTTTCATTGTCACTTAACATGGTGTTATAATAGCAAGTGTTGATTCCATATCCTCTAAGCCTTGCCACTTGATCACACATTAGCATCATCAATGGGGAAATCACAACTGCTAATCCAGGCATCATGATACATGGCAATGCATAAACCACTGTCTTCCCTCCACCAGTTGGTATGACAACAATCACGTCTTGACCAGACAAAATTTTGGAAATAGAATTCCACTGACCTGGCCTAAACTCTGCATGACCAAAAACACTTCGCAAAACTTCCAGGGGGGTACTTGAAGCAGTTGAATATTCTCCAGCAAATGCATGATTTTGTTCAGTTAAGGGAGTGTTTCCATGGGTAATTAAAAGCATCTACAGGAATAAAAAAGCATGTTAATAAAGTTTGTTATCCACAATTAATACATTTTAGACATATGATGCACAAAACAAACAATACTCAACTTTTGCCTTCTAAACTGGATATGATGGCCTAACCAACATCACTAACAGTTTTAAAACTCCCAATACTACAGACTTACAAAACCAAAAAATAACAAATTTATTGTAATCCCATAAAACTCATTGCATTAATCTTGTACAGGCTATTGACATTCATGCAAAAGAGTAGAAATATAAACCATTTCATAAAAATCCAAAAAAAGAATATGCAATGTTAATTTAGATTTAATATTTACTGAAAACTGCTGCTGAAAAGTGGGAAGTACACTAATTAATAAGAGCCGTCGACACACATACCCTTCTGCTTGGAATGAAACACTCAACGTAAATTTTGTCTCCTGCATTCCACGCTCGAAAGCTTTGCCCACTTGGATTGTTGGCTTCCTCTACCAGAATTACACACGGTTTTTCTCCAAGAGCCCTCAGTTTGCCACGATGGTGAAGGACCAAACCAAACAGTTTCGCCGCTTCCCTCCTACTTTTCGCCACAATTTTTGTACCAGCAGCTGCATCCCCATCAAGCCTCACAGTGTACTCAAAATAAGTTCCACTACTTCCACTGGTGCACTGAAATAGACAATCAACCATTTTATTCCACGGTAGTATAATTTCAGTTTTCAATAAATGGAAATTATATAGTCTCAGTTTTTCGATGTTTTCCTTATAATAATAAAAAGCATACTAACCGTTTCCAATCTAAGTCTGCTTAATCGCTCGAGGACTCTCACTGTTTCCTCGCCGTAGCGATTCCGGAAAAGTGCCTTGCATTTCGCCACGTCGACATCGATGTTACGATGCATCGTACGAAAATGTTGACTAATTCCAGCTCCCTCGGCAAAAAAATTGACCGATCCGTCATCCTCAAAACATTTAAAACATATCGTTTTACTACTTTCTTTTGCCTTTTGAAATGGTCGCGCGGAAAGAGAAAAAACTTCCTGCTCTTGTCGTACTGCATGTTCCGCCATCTTGTTTAATATTTATGAGGGGTATGACTAGCCCCAGCCTCCCTCGGAAATTAGGCGCCATTTTGAAAACATTATCTGGCAGAGGCTCCCGCCTTTTCCCTCTTCCCGTCGTTCCCCGCGCTCCCGTTTTCTCTCTCCAGCGCTCCCGCTTCACTCTTTTTTTCTTTCATTGGTGTTTACTAACAGGAGCCTCTGCGGAGGAGAGAG
>Ga0126336_10001392_pt1 | contig 12494 bp, 10 predicted proteins | sample SidCmetagenome_FD_92530 | JGI IMG/M metagenome (GOLD analysis project Ga0126336, IMG submission 92530) | Coral microbial communities from El Islote,Puerto Morelos, Mexico - Siderastrea C C metagenome | ecosystem: Host-associated > Invertebrates > Cnidaria > Coral | place: El Islote,Puerto... | reverse complement strand
TCCTCTCTGGTGGTGACGGTAGTGGTGATGTTTGTTGTGATGCTTGCTTCGAGTAACCTTCGTAGTCTCCGTCGACGGAGAATGGGGCCGTAGATGAAGCATATAGTTATGCAAATGGCAAATACTCCTCCGCCAACTGCGAGGCCAATGATGAGTGGCAAATCATCAATTTGATCACATTCACCTTTTTTGCATTCGCTGCTACAGCATGTTTCACCGCTGGCACAATCGGAGTTATAAGAACAGTGTTTGCCCAGGCAACTTTTTCCTTGAACGCATTTTGAATCACAACATGTTTGGTTGATCCGTTGGTTAAAGGAACAATCAGCATCCGCCGAGCAGCCTTGGCCGAGGCAAGTGCTCCCAGACACACATTCTTTTTCATATTTTTCAGATATTTCGCAACAACTTTCAACTTCGTAGCTGGAACAACTTTGAACATGGTCGCGGGAATAACCGGCACAACTTGTTCCATCAACGCAGTCGTAGTTGCAGCAAACTTGGCCACTGTTGCAGTCGAAACATCTGTCTTCAGCGACAGTGACGAACGAAAAGGCAGTCATCACAAGAAATGTAATTTTTGTCGGGGAAGAGAGACAAAGGACTAAACCAGCCATATTTTTATCTAGAAACTAGCGGTTCTTTTGCCTTTTATAGTCAACTACACCTCAGGACTCTAGTTCTGTTCAAATGCCGCTTTTTGTACACGGAACTATTTTTACATCTCAAACATTTGGGTACGAACCGGATTAGACTCTGCACTATTGGTTAGTTATCGTGGTTTGATTGGCGTTTCTTGATAGTAATTATTTCCGGTGCAATTCGCACTATTTTATTCTGCGTTTTCACTTTTGTGTGTTTTTTGAGCGTGTGACTTATTTTTGTATGATTTCTGCGTTGTTCAGCTGGCATTCTGCAATGTCATGTGTAGGTTACCCTCAAGCCGGCGAACCACTTGTTTCAGAGGAACACAAAATTTTCAACCACGGTAGTGTTCACTTCAAAGCTACGTCTTCCTTACACAAGCACGACTAACTCGTTGCTTTTCCCTGTTGTTGTTTTTACAATTTTAATTCGTTTGTTGGTTGGTTGCTTTTGTTTGTTGATGTAACGCTGTTGTAATGACTTTTCTAAGTGGTTGTAAATAAAATGGCAGCTGATACTGGCCTGCTGACCTAATTTTTAACACTTACATAATGCCCCTTGATATGAGCATTCTCGCGTTTGCGCAACAAAATTTTTTACAGCAATAGCACAAATTTCGCATTTTTCTCAGTGAATACAATCCTACAATGTTCTACAATAGTCCTTTTTTTCTCTTTTTAGTGGCGTTAAAGTGCTTGTGATCGTGCGGAATATTTCTACACAATGTATTGAATAAATAATTCAAGCAAAATTAACCAGCGCTCTCATTTCTGATTCTTACTTGGATCGCGTGATCGCAGGTTAGGTCTGAGTTAGCCAATTTTCAATCTGAGTTCGGTTCCTCGGCACCTTCACACGACAAACTGGAGTTTGCAAACTCGTGTTGGAAAACTCCAAAACGAATTGGAAACCGAGTGCTTTCACGCGATGAACGTAAACATACGTCAAATTACAACATGATGTCTCATATGAGCACTGTTTCGCGTTGGCAATTACAAAGCGGTGGGAAGGTTCCAACAGACATAATCGAATTTATCGAGAAATTCCTTCGTTGGCGCGTATGACGCGATCGTCCGAGAGCTCCGACCAGATTTCGTTTCGTTCAGAATTTATTTCCGTATGGACCAAACTTGTTTTCAGGAAGAGCTTGCAGAGCTTGTAAGACCACACGTCTCGTTTTTCCACCATCAGATAACATGCAAGATTCTCTTTTTTCAGTCCTATGAGAACACTGCTCTAACAGATTTCTACTTTGTTGTGTTCTTGTGTTTTAGATTATGTTGGTTCCAAATCATTTTTAGAGGAAGTACTACTTGGTATCAGTGTATGCCAGTATATCTTTAGACATTGTTATCATCAAAGTAAACCGCGTCAAAAATATCTGGAACATTTCTTTCGAACTCAGTCTTAGGCTGATTTTTATCATCAATCAGACAGACTGATGCCATTGACAAAATTTGTGCCTATCTTTTTACATCTCTCCGTTCTCAGCACGACAAGAAGTCTACTTCAGAAATGCAATTCCACAGAGATAAAATCAACTAAGATCGTTTGAGGGCCTTTGAGATGATATTCAATTAACTAAAATGACTTAAACTGAACTCGAAGTTAAAAGACAACATTCGAAGTTGCAGACACATATGGCGATTAAGAGCTGCAAGTTTCAACGGCAATTGTAAAATAAAACAGTTATTGTTATCATGATTGTGATTATAATAATTCTCAACATGTTACTGAATTTTTAATAGTAAGGATGCTTATCTCTCTTTTTTTTTAGTTTGTGATCCTGTCATGGGAGATGCAGGGAAGTTTGTAACTATCCTTGTAAAATAACAACTCACAGTTTTGTTGACGTCTTTGTCAGACTGTTAGAATGAAAGACTCAAACCTCTCCACTTCTAAAGTTTCCATTAAACCTCCCAGTTGCCTATATGAAGAGTATCTCAACATTTGCATCATTGCATTTTTCCTTTATACGGGCAACTTTTTTTCCTGCGGGTGTTTGCATACTCAAACTAGTGATGCTTTTTTAACGTGGCATACAGGGCATTCTACACGTATATAGTAGTTTCAATTGATCAAATGGAGTGTTAAATCATTGCTAGAAATAAAAGATAGACATTGAACATTATCCCACTAGAGTGTCTGTGCACTAAAGTGACTCCGAGTTTGTCTTCAAAATCTCTTCAGTTACTGGTCACACTCGCTCCTTAAAGCCAAAGTCACCTTGCTACATCTTTTGCTTTGCCACAATTATGCTCCCTTTAATACCTTCAATTAAATGAAAATTGGTCGTCTAATTTAAAATCGCCCCGTGATGCATTGCAAAAGTCCTTTTACCTGTCATGTCCAATCACTGTGACGGTTTGGACGGTCAAGTGACCTTTTGAACAAGAAAAATTATTTCCAGCACTATAAAGTCATAATTTGAAATTATTTTCTCTTTGTATCAGTACGTTCCTGAAGAGCTGTTACCAGTTTATAGAGATCAGTTACTTCCAATGGCTGATATCATTACTCCAAATCAGTTTGAAGCAGAGTGAGTGTAGCGACGTATTCGGAGTCGGAGTTGCAATTGGAGTCGTAAGAGCGCTTACGGATCTACTGAAAATCAAACAACGGAGTCGCAAGCGGAGTCGTAAGGGCGACGGAATCGGAGTCACAAGAATCAGAACGTTTCCATTTTCTTCCGATTGCGCTTATGACTCCGTCACTTACGGTCCAGTTAAAACCAGATTGTTGGAGTCGTAAGCAGAAGCGGAAGAATAAACCAATCGCAGGGCTCGTCCTACTCCGACAAACTGGTTTCCACTAGTTCGTAAGCGCAATTGGAAACTCTGCTTACCACTACGTTGTTTGATTTTCACTAGATCGTAACGTTCTACGCTTCTGATTACGACTCCGACTCCGACACCGGCGCTAGTGAAAGCCAGCCTTTACTAATTATATTCTTAACATGAGCGAAATGAGCGAATTCGAGATTAACTTTATTTTGGAATAATCTTTTACAATGTTCGTTGCGGTAACATTGGCCGAATAGAGATTTTTGCTCGAGGTAAAGTCAATAAATTTAATTAGGAGAGTGAATATACTATTAGGTTTTGTTCAAACGTCTGTATAATTGTTTGTTTGTTTTGGGGGGCGCTAATACAGGATCTGTTAAGGCAGTAAACATGCCCTTTTATGTTCACCACTATAACAAGTGTCAATAAATACAACCATGGTCTTTTCATACAGCCATGTTCTTTCGTCACAGAGGCCATGGTCGACAGGCTGCAGCTACAAAGTGTTTCCAAGTTGTGTGGTCTCTGGCGGTGTTCGGGTGATTTCTGCCCCAGGACGAATATTCTTAACCACGTATTCGTGGTAAAGTATTTTCCTTCCGCTGCATGAGTGCGAGCCGGGTGCTTAGAGAGCAAATTTCACGATCACGTCTGGCCAATACTCCAAGAGCTAGTACCTTTAAATATGGTGCTAAAAATGATGGCAATAAATTTTATTACTCCTAAGAAAGTAGCCTCTGCTGTTTGCTGGCGGAACCGAACCTTCATTAATTCTTAGCACTTTATAATTTTTGTATTTAATAATTTATTTATTTCTGTGAATTGTGTGTGAATAAAATAGAAAATCGAATCGAAATCGAATAGTGAAGATAACAAATGAGGGTGACACTTTTAAGGATAACAACTGTAGACCAGCCTTATATTAAGGTTCTTCACAGTTACAGTTAAATTAAAACAATCATAGTTTTAATATTGTTTGTTGAGCTACAATCATACAAGTTACACAAGGAAATAGTTTTCATTGTTGTTTACCCTTGTTTTGTTACACCTGTATAAAGTGTCTCTCGCTAGTGAGTGCTACAGCCGAACAATTTTTGCTCTGACAGAAGAGAGAACATCGATTGCACTTACCTCGCTTTGTTACGCTGTTTAATATACATAAATGAAAGGTCAAGTTGTAGTCCACACGGGCAATTTTCTACTGTGATTTATGTCATAATGTTATACAATGTAAGAACCTTCTTTTTTGTCTGAAGGCAAGGACGATTTTGCATGGGGGCACCAAAATCTGGTGATTTTCAGCTCAGACCAGGGTGATCATAAAACACTCATAGCTCTTGGCAGCACAGTAAATGGTAGGTGAAAAATATTTAATTTACATTTTGCCCTACCACACTGAAGCAGCCTTCAACATTTGTCAAAATGTCATTCAGAGCTAGGTGATTGATAATTATGGTCTGCTTTAAAAAAAAAAAAATATATATATATATATATATATGAATAGAAAACAATTTTCCTGTTTCTATTTACGAACTAGTTCAAAATTAGCCTGTCTCTATTGAGTTATGGGTGCACGCTGGAAGTTTAGAGAGCACGAATAAAGATGTCTCTACCCACTCGAGCTTCACTCGAGTTCTCCAAACTTCCCAAGTGCATCCATAACTTGATAGATGCTTAGCCAAAGGTAAGTGCTTCCAATTCAGTTTTTAACTGTAGGAATAGAGACAATTACAAAGGAGAACAGCCAACTGTTGTGGATCAGTCAGCAACATTTGTGAAAAGTTTTTGCTCGTTTTTCTTTTTTTTTTTTTCTTTTTTTTTTTTTGCAGGACTAGCTGGAGAACGTAACAGGCCAACAGGTGGACAAATTGAGTTGCGTTTGATTCAGAGCCTGGATGATATTAGGAATCCAAAAATAACATTTAAAGCTGAACTAATCGCAAATTGATGGGCGACTAAATAATATAAATATTAATTGTACAAATTGTTGTTGCAGTTTGGCCAGGAATTTAGCAACTATGAATCAAGGTAATTAGGACACGGTGTAAGATACTGTGAGGGTTGAAAGAATTTGACGTGTGATCGGGACTTCCGGTTACAGTGTGATTTTAGATATGTAGGTGAACCTGTTCAGTCAGACATCTCCCTATAAATCGATACCTCTTCATTGTAGATAGTTTACTTGGTTCTGGAAAGATCAAAATTAATATACCGCCGGTTAAATTCTTAAAGTATCACCCCTCCTTACTTTTGGAGTTAGCGGTCTTTTTCGATCGATTTATTTGGGTATCAGAAAGACAAATGACAGTTGGAGTATTTTGCGTGAAATCGGTCTTTCATTTGCAGTCTCAGTTGGCCGCAAACGTTCTCGGCGCTCGCTAGCGGTATTTTGGTACACAGCATGCGCACGAGAAAATTTTTTTGACAAATTTTCCATGACAAATGTTATTTGCTCGTGTTGGTGAGAAAATTTGCGAAATTTTCATATGACAAATGAAAACGTTTTTATTTGTCAAAAAAAAATTTGTCAAATGTCAGTGAACTTTGCTCGTGTAGATATATCGTCAAAGAAAATTTGTCAAAGATTCAGTGTAGAAAATTAATTCCCAGATCCTTCACACGTGCGTTTTTGGAGCTTATATCGGGCTTAACCAAGTGATTTAGCCGTTACAGGCAATTTTTCTGCCTTTAGAAACATTTTAACACTACGAGCCTCCATTTTCCACGATCCATGCAAACTCACTATCTTTTTCTGTTCCTCATTTTCAGCTGCTTGTCGCAATAAAATATTGCTACCGAGCCAAAGGATATAATTTAACTTGCCTTTACTTGAAAAACAAACCTTCAATTTTTAGATAACGTTTTTCACTTGCTTTGTGCAACTTTCCGCTTTCGCCTCCTTGCGTGCTTGCTGTTCTGCTGTCAAAAAGCCATTGCCGGCACACAAACAAGGACATTTGTCAAAGAACCTTCACCCACGTACACGGTCAAATCATTTGTCGTAGAAAATTTCCTGGTCTGCATGGGGCTTCATGACGTGAAACTACTGCAGGGACCAAACCTTAGTCATCAGAAAATGGGATTCTATTCGGGAGGTTAGAAGGTGACTTCTCCACTGTACAAGAAAAAACTGGAGTTTGGGCACGTGGAAGTTGAAATGTACAAGATTGCATTTTTTTTTTCTGGCCCTGAAATAACTTCTTAGTGGGATATCAAAATAATGACTATTTATTTGTAACGTATTTCAAGTTTGTTTCTATTAATTTTTAAATAAAAATTATTGAGTGCATATGTTGTGGTTCAATTTAATCCTTGGTTCAATTTTTACTTTCCTTTGTTTTATACTCATTATCATACAGTACCATGCAAAAAACAAAGGAAAACAAAAATTGAACCAAGGATAAAATTGAACCACAACACATACAGTTATTTCTCTGCCTAGGAATTTATTAATTCTGACAGGTGAACATTTTTACTTCACTCTCAACTTCTTTACCTCTTCGACAACTTGACTAATCATATGGATCTAGGCTATTTGTTTAAGAATAACACCAACGGTGTTAGCGTCCGCGATCACAGCCATAAAAACCGCGATCTCGTGAGGGGCACCCAACGGTTCGTTTCGGGGAACATCTTTTCGGAAGGCCTAAAACGCCTGAGATATTCGGATTTAATTCCAATGAAACTAGAGATTTATTTGGCGTAACATCACCTCGGATTTTCGTAACAAGAGGACTTATGAATTCTTATCGTTTTCGGAGGGACAAATATGTCGTTCAGAGTGTAAAAGAAATTCAGCTAGCATTTTTGGAGAGCCATCAGCAGCTCGGAAATACGGTGGATAGGATTATGTTTCCTAAAGTTTTCTGCGGCCTAAAGTTTTCAGCTAAAAACGCCGAACCGTTCAACCGTATTACCTTTCACAAATATGCCTTTAAAAAGCCGTGAAACAATCGTAGAAAGCAGAAAATGATATTTCAAGTAGTTTGCTAAAATTTTCTCGCTGGGTGCCCCTGTCTCGTTACCCGGGCCAGCCCACCTTCTCAAATGAACACAAACGCACTTGTTACAACGACAGTAGGAGAGAGGCGAGCTATCCCACTTGACTGGGCTCTGATTCAATTACAAACAGTTATGTATCTCCTCAAGAAGTTCAATTTATTACGATTCCACTTTACAGCACTTGACTGAGAACGGAGATTTCGTGAAGGTGGCCAACACTCACAGCACGGCAAATAAGAGAGCAGTGTAACTGCTAAATCTGAATCCTTTTTTTGCGATCGACTGTCCAATTTAAGAAGAAATCAAGACTCAAGCAAAGCACAGCCTTCGCGTGAGTCGCTTCAGTTTTCAGGAAAAAGTAAAAAGCAAGCATCAACCAAAACATAAATAGGGAACTACTTTTTACAGAATAACTAGCATGTATGCTTAAGTATAGCTAACTAGGAGCCCTTCAATTAAATTAGAAGTGGCCACACTTTGCGTGTTGTGCTGTAAGAGAGATGCTCCCCTAGAGATATTCGGTTGCATCGAGAATTTGTGGTTTAATCTATCTGTTGTTCCATGTTCCTGTTTCTTTCTGTTTACTGACTGCTCTCTGAGCTCTAGCATGTCTTTCTTCAGATCCTTCAATGGAGCCAAGTTTCCCAGATCTGTAGTCGCTAAAGGCCTGTTCAATTTCCTCCCAAGTGTTCATAACAAATGGTCCATGTCGAGCGATGGGTTCATTCAGTGGTATTCCTGCTATCAGCAAAACATGGATGTCTTCACTGGGGCTGCCATTGATTTGGAAAGTGTTTCCTTTTCCCAGTATGGCAACCTGCAATACAGTGTAGTTTTCCACGTTCAGTTAACAGCAACAGGTATTACGGATTAGTGTAAGGAATCGTTCTTCTGAATAGTTACCGTGGCGTTGTAGAAGTTTAAAAGACTCAGGTCTTCAGTTGGCTTGAGAAGCTAAAAGTAGACTTTAGAGGCAGCTGCTGACATGTTGGGGGTGCGAGTTCAAGAAAATTACTTTCAAGGTAAAAGGTGATTGCTATCCGGTCCGGCCTCAACTTTGCTTTTGTTTGGTTCAATTTTTAACCACCTAAATATATCTTTTATTAGGATACCAGCGTCATCGTAAGGTGATAGACAGAGGGGTCCTGCAATAAAAACTAATTAAAAACTAAAATAAACTAAATGACAAACTAAAGTAACTAGTTAAACTTGAATTATCTTAAACTGGGCCAATGAGATATGAGACATGCCAGAGACATGTTTGGACGGTTCCAGTCAGGTGCGAAGGAATTGACGGTTGTCCTTTGCCCCCATTTTCTTGACTACACACCGCGACAACAAACAGTTGCAATGTATAAATAATACAGATTTTCCTTTACTCTGGCCCTTGCCACTATAGGGTTTATAGAAAAGTTTTCTTACCTTTCCCATCTCAACAGAATGTCTGTCCTCGGTGAATGAGCCAGCACCCCTCCATACATAGGCAAACCCATTATATTCCTTAGGAATTTCCTGGACAAATGTTCCACCAGCCTGCACGTGAATGTCCAGGAACATGATTGGTGTCCGTGTGTCTATGACAGCTTTGGCCCCCAGGCTTTCTCCTGCAATGACCTTGACCTTTGTCTTTCCATCTTTTAAGAAAAGAAACAAGAACAATCTACGCGGTTCTCCGTTACACAGTCGAACCTCTGCTAGCAGGCACATCCCGTAGGTGGGCGCCTGACGTACCTTTTTAAGAACACACTCAGTCATAGTCCGAGCCACACAAAAAACTGCTTTCTTATTCTCTTAGCAATGGAAACTTGGCTATTGTGCCAAGGGTGATCGTTACCACGAGGGTTGACTGTATCAACTGGCCTTTTGGCTTCATTTTCAACTAAATGTGCACGCAATGTGCACATTTTTTGATCTAAATTAAGGTTATTTGCGGTGAATTACATTTTCGACGCATGCAAAGGACCCAAAACTTAGACTTCTTGAGAACCTAAATCGATCCTTATTTTTTCATCTCTTTCTTTACTTTTATTGATTTGTAAGTGTCTTGACCATCTTTCTTTTTCTGCCAAACTGTGTCTGGCTAACTCTTCAGGAAAGGGGAAAGTATTTGCCAAGAAAATGGCTAACTTGGGTAGAATTGGTAAACATTTCCAAAACGAGGGTAAAAGCTGATTAAGCGCCTCGTGTACGGGCACAAGATGTTTGTCTTGTACCTGTCTTTACACGAAGGGATTACTTAACCTGACAACCAAATGAACCAGGTTCGTCCCGGTCCGATCATGCACATCTACAGCGATTGACAGTAATGCTAGGTTGATCGTTTTAACTTTGGAGGACCTGCTGCGCCTTTATACTTTAGGGCACCTTCAGGGAGTTTGGGAGAACATTTTGAGCCTGAACCCTAACTCTGACCCTGATGCTGTAAAGCGCATTATTTTCATAAACTGGCCTTGTGGTTTGCGCAAATAACAAATTATTATTAAATTTCTGTATAAAATTAAGCTAAGAAGTGGTATGAAATATTGGATTTCAATCTGAGCTTGTTTCGTAATCGTTACATGCGAATCCATTACGTATCAGTTTGTACAATTCGGTTATTACAACAAATCAACAAGTTAGTAAAAAAACAGATCGCGGTAAGTTTAAGTTCATACCTGGGCTGGTAACCACAGGAATGTTTTTGGTGTCAGTATCTTGGTATCGTGGTTTAATCATCTTGTCTTTTTTTGGCAAGTTCACCCAGAGTTGAAATCCCTCAGATTTGCCTCCCTTCTTGAAAAATTCATCAGAAGGCATTTCACTGTGAACAACTCCAGACCCTGCTGTCATCCACTGGACCCAACCTGCCTTTAAAATGCCACTGTTTCCAGCACTGTCCTGGTGCTTCATCTCTCCTAAAAAACAATAATAATAAACTGAATTTCAATTGCAGACTCCAGAGACGAAGTTTCCATACCGTGTTCTATAATATCTCTATCAGTGTTGTGGCTTAAATTTTTAAACGGTCCGAAGTCGCCCGCTCTTACTGCCACATGGGGAGGGTGAGCGGGTTTTGTTCACCTATCTGCTGGACGTTTCATAAAAGAAAAACTACGTGACCTCTTGGGAGTTAAGTATTTAATTAAATCAGACGTATTGGCCTCTGAGAACACCTCAGTGGACCATTAGAAAACACGGTACAGAGGTGAACAGTTCTCACTGGATATTTTTACCGGCCTAAATTTGATGTGGGGATTTGATTGCGTCTCAAAAAAGACACACAAGCTCGGTGCTCATCAGCAGCTAGCAAGATTTTCTTCGGACAAAACTGCTATTGGATGACAGAAAATTGATATGAAATAGTTAATTTGTACTGAGATTTTGAAATTACCTGTGGATGAAAACGTTCTATCATTATTCTATTATATACATTATTTTCTGACCAAGTCGAAATTCCTTGGTGGACTGATCTATTAAATTTCCTAACAGTCAGGATATTAAATTACTTTCCAAGTATTGTTGAGAATACGGAAATTATTAAAAATAAAGGTAACTCTAATAACATTCCACCTAATATATACAAAACAAATGAATGATTCGGTCTGATGGTTTATTACAAACATGACAACTTTTATTACATTCAACATTTCGCTGAATTCATCTTGAAAACAAAACAAGTGTTTCTCTTTTGTCAGAATCGTCTTTAAATAAAATAAAACAAAGAAGAAATGGCGAAAGTTACGATTCTTTCTCAATGAGTTGATTAACTACGCTTAGAGCACGCTTCGATTTGATACCCTAATTTACATGTTAGTTTTTTCTGTTTTTAACTCAAACTTGGACCAAATTATAAATGACCTTACCGTCAATAATGTACGAAACAGTCTCAAATCCTCGATGAGGGTGATCAGGGGCCCCTACAGACTCTTCTGGGCCGTAAAATGTTGGGCCTGTATGATCTAACATTAAGAAAGGGTCGCACTGATCGATGCGGTCTCCAATAGGCCTTCGAACGAGAAACCCAGCGCCTTCTCTCAGCTGTCGGGCTGTTTCGATTACAGCAATACCACAAGCTACGGCCATTTTATCTTGCGAATGGAGTTCTGCAAGTTCGTCTCTTGTTTCCAAAGTTTTTTTTTAACCGGTATTTAACTCAGTGCACTTGACACATAACACCTCTCGCATGTTGTTTATATCGCAGCTGCCTTGACCCAGCGTGCAATGCGCGCCAATAATGACAAGGCTAAAATTCCGCCAGGTCACCCGATTTAATATTTGTTTTGGGAATGGCAGGGGGAGGGGCGCTGAATCACTCTGTACGTGAACAGGCCAGGGCTGTGTCATTTCCTTCCACCAACTTTTATGTCGTTTAAAACAATTCTCACTAGGAGCAGGAAAATGATAATACATTAACGCGCGTGACCTACACTCTTTTTTATAAGAATACATTTCATAAGAATATCGGGGCTGAAATTTCCGAAAATTTGAGAATATTTTAAGAATAAACCCGAGACTTAGATTTTGAAAAGGATATAATTTTGTGCGTTGAAAATAGGTAAATACAATACAATTATATGTTTTTAGCCTAACCGTATAAAAATTATTCCTTTCTCTAAACGGCCGGAAAAACAACATTATACAAAAAAAAAAGAGAGTAGCAGAATTTTGACTCGGGCCAAAGATGTTGGACTCCGAAAGAACAAGGGAACGAGGTGGAAACAGAACCGTGCAACCAACTGCCAAAAGGAAGCAAGCCGAGTTCTTTTTATTGCACTCCCCCTACCCCCCAAATAAAAAGAAAAAAAAAACACAGAAAAGAAGACAGCGTTTTGATGTAAACCAAAGCAAACAACACATTCAGACAAACTTTGTCGGAATGTGCTGTTTGCATTGGTTTTACCGAACGTGGCATGTAGATTTCGGGCAAGAAAACTGTTTAGTTCTTTGAACTCGCCTAAATTAAATTTTGTTCGAGCGAGCCAAAATAAAAAGCGCCTCAAGAATTTAAATACATGGGGAAGATGTCTTCTGTTTCCTCAGTATGAGGAAACAAAAAACAAAATTATTATTATTATTATTATTATT
>Ga0126336_10001391_pt1 | contig 12498 bp, 10 predicted proteins | sample SidCmetagenome_FD_92530 | JGI IMG/M metagenome (GOLD analysis project Ga0126336, IMG submission 92530) | Coral microbial communities from El Islote,Puerto Morelos, Mexico - Siderastrea C C metagenome | ecosystem: Host-associated > Invertebrates > Cnidaria > Coral | place: El Islote,Puerto... | reverse complement strand
ATTCATTTAAACTGAGGAACTGTAACAACCTTCATGTTTTTGATTTTCTTTCTCTAAATTTCGCAGATTTGGAGGTCGCAGTGGAATCAGGATCTACAGATACCTTGGGAGGCACAACTAAGTACCCGTATGGTGATGACGTCAGCTGTACAGCTCCCTTGTCCCCAAAAGATCGCGAAACAGATATATAAGACCCAGACAATCATGCAGTGACGGAGGAATTGAATGAACACTGAAATAACGCTCAGTATTAAATTGTGGCAACCAAAGGAATTCTCACAAAATGCTGATAGCAACGGAAAGGCAAAGAAAAATCGTAATGCTTCGTAACCGAAAGAAAAAAAAGAGAGAAAGAACGGAGAATAGTGAGAGAACGTTTGTAAGCTCGTAAATTCTATTAGGGAGCTTTGTGCAAGAAAGCGTCAATGTCCCTTACACCAAAAGTAGGACAGCTCTAGCACTCACGTCTTTGGCTTTGCGGTATGACGTCAAAAAGGGAAACTTTCTACTCCCGGCTACTGTATGTGACGCCATTGGTTTAAAAGGTCTTATTGTAAAAGCCTGCGTCAACGAGGGAGCATTGTCGCAGAAACATTATTTATCGTCCCAGGAATCCGCGATGCTTTTGATTATAGATTGTGTTCCATGATGACGACGATAGTGCAAAGCTCGAAAGTTTCAAGTCTTTTATGTTTCCGGAATAATGTTTCGCTGTATGTGGAAGCTTAAGATAGAAAACAAAATGGTTAGTCGCGAGCGACTTGTAGGTTCAGTGAGTTTATAAATGAAGGAGAAATTCGATTTTGATTAAGTTCGTTTAAGCAATATTATTTATTTAGTTTCGATATTTATCTTTTCTAGGAAAAGAAAGTGTTTATACTCAAAACTATAATAGTCAATAATGTATGGTCACCAAAGCCTTGAAATCGGTGACAAGTGATAGTGAATCCCTGATATAGTCAACTCTTATTGTGCAATCGGCCGTCATTAATGCACTACTTTATCATCCTTATCGTCGAACCTACGTTACTTTGCCCAGTGTGCGAAAGAGTTTAAACTTTGACTGACGCCTATAAGGACAGCAAACGTCACAGACAATGAACTAGTTTTTGGCATTAGGCATGGCTGCCTTGTTGTAATGAAGTCACGTGATTTTTTCTTACGCACGAACAGCTAGCTATTTTAATTTTACACCAGCCCTTAAAGTTGTGAACACCACGTTTGTATTATAAATATGCATTCGTTACAGTTAAGTATGATTAATTAAAGATAAACTAAAATACATGTATATACCTCAATCGTTTGTGGGAGTTTATTTTTTAGTATTGTTGGAATTAACAAAACCCTTAGACAAGCAATTTATTTAGGGGCGTAGCCAGGGGGGTACTAAAGTGCCCGTAACCACCACCCCCTTCATAAAAAAAGCAAGCCATCTATCTCGCAAAAACCAGTCACACTTTTTGGATTTGTAGGTACAGTGGTTGATCACCACACAAACCAGAAAGCTTTAAATGGCCATTTGTCCCTGAAAGTGAAATTCTGGCGCACTTAAGCACCCCCCCATTAAAAAAAGCTGACTACGCTCCTTTTCATACCAGTTCTTTTCGAAACGGAACAGGGAATTTATGAGCGTAAAAGTTTTGTTAAAATATGCGTTGAAAAAAGTTCCCAAAAAACCAGACATTTCGAGGGTGCTCCCTCTTCTTCAGAGGTTTGAAAGCAAACCACTGAAGAAGAAGTAGAAGAAGAAGAAGAAGAAGAAGAAGAAGAAGAAGACGAAGAACAACAACAAGAACAAGAAGAACAAGAACAAGAAGAGGAAGAAGAAGAAGAAGAAGAAGAACAACAACAACAACAACAACAATAACAACAACAACAACAACAAGAACAAGAACAAGAACAAGAAGAAGAAGAAGAAGAACAACAACAACAACAACAACAACAACAAGAAGGAGAAGAAGAACAAGAAAAAGAAGAAGAACAAGAAGAAGAACAAGAAGAAGAAGAAGAAGAACAACAACAACAACAAGAAGAAGAAGAACAACAAGAAGAAGAACAAGAAGAAGAACAAGAAGAAGAACAAGAAGGAGAAGAACAAGAAGAAGAAGAAGAAGAACAACAACAACAACAATAACAAGAACAAGAAGAACAAGAAGAGGGAGCACCCTCGAAACGTCTGGTTTTTTTCCGAACTCTTTCAGCGCATATTTTAACAAAACTTTTACGTTCATACGATTTAAAGGGCTTCACAGTTTCTTCTAAATTTAGGGAATTTATGAGTTTAAGTTCTAGTTGAACAATTCTAGTTTCCTGTGTTCTAGTTCGGGGAAGGCGTGGATTTTGCTCTTTTTCAATTGCAATGTAAAGGCCAAGCTTCTATCAGCCAATACAAACATTCAGCCAATACAATTCGCCCACGCAGAAGATGTCTAGATTTTCGACTAATAAGCTTAAGGAACATTTTTAGGCTAGTTTTCTATGGTACGAAATTAAGGACATACCTTACCATTATAATGTATTTAAACTCAATTTACTGAGTAACCTAGGCTAGTAGTCACACATGGATTTCTCGGTGCCTTATCTAGAAGAGACTTTGTGTCAGATACTTTTTATTCTTGCTGGGGGAGTGCGACAGGAAAAGAAATGTAAGATTGAAAATTGCACTTTCGTTTCTATCATTTCTAATATTGACACACAGTTCACGTCTTGTAATCAGAACCTGCGAGACCCGTGCCAGAAGTATCTAATATCTCCTCGGTTAACTGGATAAAAACATAGAAATCGTGGCTGATTTCAATTCTGATCGGTTTCCAATTGTTAACCCTTAGTGATATGCATCTAACTCCGCCGTGCAATATCGACATTGTCAAGCACAAAGATGATAAGAACAAATCATTTCTTTAATTTGGGGATATTGTCGTAACAGCCAGTACTACATTAAATTCCCATGACTGACACGGTCGTTCTCGCAATTTTTTTAAAGCTAGAGAAAAGATTTCAACAAAACATGCCGTCAAATATCTCTTTAAAAAAACTTACACATGTATAAAATGTATGCGCTGTAACTATTTCCGGTCTAAATGAATAGAACTAATTAAAACGTTTTTGTACTAGATACATTTTCATTGATTGTTTCTTTTTTGTGATTTATGAGTGGTCTCGCTGGCGACTTGATTTGCTTGTTCTTTTATATTCCTCAACTCTCATTTCCTTTTCAAACAAAGAACCATCTAAATACTCAGTAAATCCGACGCTAAAGAAACAAATAAAATCATTATAAAAATTGTTAAGCCGAATGCAAATGAATACGGTCAGTAAATTTCCCACGGCTCAAAAACGGGGGATACCCCACCTTCCGATTAGCAATAAAAGAAGGGAAGTACTCAGAAAAGCCTTTGATTTACTCACACCCTTTAAAGGTCTTAACCTTTTGTTTTTAGATCATTATGTTACATCTCGTGACCAGACCGCGGCATTAATTTGCATTTAGAAAGTTGTATAGTAACATACCAAATAGCGTAGGCTGACCCGACTTAGTGAAGCACATGCGAACTGAGGGAGCGGCAAGTTAGAGGACGGTGGCTTTAAAAGCTTGCTTCAAAGCACTCCTAAGACAAAGAAATCGAGAGGGATCGCTATCTAATATGAGGCTGTCAACGTTGAGGTGGCTGATGTTTTTCTTTAGTGCTGTCTTTCGGATTCATGGTGAGTGAAGAACGTGTCGGTAGTTTTCATTCATCCGATCGCATGATGTTTCAAGAGTTTACCAAGTAAAATGCATGCATGATACTCTTAAAAATCCTACAGCTTATTATTTGGATATAAGTACTGTACATTGGAGCAATACACGTCTCAGTTAACCTTCAATGTTTAACGACTCGGCTTTCAGTGAATGAATTACACCGTTTCACTTCCATGCTTCCAGGATATCAATATTATGCTACAACTTCCGGTTTCCTCTCCGTACCGTGTGTAACAAGAAATGCCACAAAATGTTTGCTAATAGCAATTTGTATTTTCAATGAAAAAGGTGCTAATCGCATGTAAAATTTCTGTAAGACATAAAACTATAATTTCATCATCACAGTATAACGAATTCAGGGGAAACCCCTCATTAGTAATACATTTTCATTTTCTTGGTTACAAAACATGATTAGCGGCACAACTTACACGTTCTAAAACAGTTCTGAAACGCGCTCACTGTTTCCAGGTAACCACAGCAACACGAAGTGAATTTCAGTCGAGAGTGTGGCTTACTAAAAGGTTACGAAAACGATAGAATGATACTAAATGCGGAAAGATGATCGATATCGAAAGTGAACCAACACCCAATAAAGGTCACTATGTGGCATTGTGAAAACACGCAAGACGCGAACCCTCGCATGAATCCCAAGAAGAAAATTGGAAACACAAGAGAAAAAGACTGCTAGTTCACAGAGCACTAGCTTTTCATTTGTTCCTTTCTCCTTTTTATGCTGTGACACTAGCCCCGTTTATTTGAATTTTAACTCCGTTCATGTTCAGTCTTTTACTGTAATACCAACAAAATACTCTGGATTTTAAAACAGACTACCGGAATAAACATTCCTCTGGGCATTCCTTTCACTCACTTATGATCGCGCGCGCGAAATACCCTTGCCGCGAGGAAACGCTCGCGTGTTCTGCTCGCACTACTGTCCCTGAGGGACTGTTTGTATTCTAATTCCTTAGCGACAAAAAATACTCTTCTGAGAAATTTTAACCGCCGAGGCTAAGAATGTGTTGGAATAACGGGAAGAACAACAAGACATCACGTCTTTGATACACACTCGATGCACTTAACAACTTTAAACGATATAAACACTGTTAAAATTGCGGTATTCCGGAATACCTCAATTTTAACAGTGTTTATGTCGTTTTAAAGTGCGTCGAGTGTGTATCAAAGACGTGATGTCTTGTTGTTCTTACCGACAAAAAATACTGTTTTTAGTCTAGAATTTTTACAGTGTTATTCATTTTTTCAGCGGCTTCTATTCTCCCGAATGTCGAATGCAACGAACCAGTGGAGACAACAGTAGCAGTTGACGCCCCTCAGCACAGATTTTACCCGTATTACGTAAAGCTCCACCAGTGCCAGGGGTCAGTACACCCTTTCAGTCCCAACGTTAAGAAGTGCGTACCTATCGCTTATAAGGAGATTAAAATAAGGGTGTACACAGTCAACTCGCGGTCGGGGGAAGAAATCGAGCATACTGTCTATAACCACACGAGATGCGGTCCAGAGTGCAAGGCGAGTCCAGCTAAATGCGATTACCGTGTACAGAAATGGAACGAAGACACATGTGAATGCAAATGTTTGTTCCGCGACACACCGCCACCTGAAAATGTCATAGCACGGAAGAGCGGGTTCAGGTAAGAAAACACATTCACAGGCACTAAAACAGAAATTAATATTATTATTACTACAGGAGCCTGTTGTTATTATTATTATTATTGATTATTGCTGTTGTTGTTGTTGTTCCTATGTATAACGATAGGGTTCGTATATTTATCATCAAGAGTTCAAATTCGTATGTGATTTCCTACATCTTAGTTTTTAAATCTGATTACTACGAAAGCAGTTGTCAGAATTTTTTATAGCAGCCTTAATGAATCCGAGTCCCGCCCACGAACGAGACTCTGCCTCTGTGATGAATTCCGACCAACATCCCAACATTCTCTGTCACTTTTACTTTTATAATCTCCTAGGAAATAAATAATGAAATTGCAGAAAGGACAATGGACTACAATCAAATCGCACAGTAGCGTTGTGAGAATAAATCCCGGCGGTAAAATTAAACATCAAATCAAATATATTGAGGCCTTCTTATTTTCTAAACGTTTCATTTCAGGTGGAATAAGCGTTCTTGCCGATACGAATGCGGCAGAGCACCAGATGTTTGTCCAGTCAAAAAGGTAATAAAACAGCAGTGTAGAATTAGAAGAAGGGCCGGTAACTCGTACTCCTGAGATCAGGATGCGGTGGGCTTAGTTATAAACAGAGCGTTAAGCAACCGAACGGCTGTATCAACCTGCTTATCCCTTGTTGGTATGGCACAACCAGCGTGTCATGGCGACGCGCTGGCTGTGTTCTCACGGAGGACAGGCGGGGTTATGGGCTCTTGCGGAGGAGCCGGTGTAAGAAGGAGTAGGAATATCTGCCAGGTGCTCCTGAGTAGACGGCGTTTGCTGGTTGAAACGGGGCAGCCATGAAAGAGAAAAGGGAATGATACCCCTGTGGTGTACTCCCTGACATCCGGGGTGGACCCTCTGACATCTAGAGATCAAAGGTCCCCTAAACTAGACCGAAAACCGCGCCAACTAACCCTAACTAACCCCCAAGATAAGTTAATGCACTCATGCACACCTTCTATATCGCAGTTAGGAGGCATGTAAAACAAAATCGAATGCAAACGTACACAAGTAGCTTGAATTTGCCAATATGTGTGAGAAGGCTCTGTCCAAACAGTCGTTTTTTTCCCCACAGGAATGGGATGGAGAGAAATGCTCCTGTGTCTGCAAAGGGATTTTCAAGAGGATGTGTGATGACAAGAAAAAACACATGGATTCTGAAACCTGCGAATGTAAAGATAAACATCGTAAAGTGCACGGAAAGCGACCAGGTAACGAAGCTGATTACAAAGCGTTTGAATATTTTTTACCGATAAGATGACCAGTTCGAGCCGCAAACCTGTAGTGATCAGTAGTATGAAATGGTCTTTTTAGATCCATCGAAGCCCACTTCCAGCTTTACCTCCTCCTCCTTCTCCCTCACCCCTCCCCCCTCCGAACCCTCGTTGACGCTTCTGGTCAGTGTCCCAGTCGCGTGCTGGTATCCATCTCTAACAATAGGGGTGGAGTGAGAAACCGAGAAAGTGCTAGGACTACAGCACGTGCGAATGTAAAGCAATGGATTGAGTAATCAATCTCCCTTGGTTGAGTTCCAACTTGCATTAATGTTGATGTTTGTTTGTTTGTTGTTTTACTAGATGTAGAAAACGTTTTAAATATAATTTTTAAGCACAATTTTTTTTTCTTTTTACAGACTTTTTTAGCTATCACGAGGCCCGTGTCCTGGTCGCTCTCCTTGTTGGGGCAGGTTTAATTATTTTTGCTTTGACTGGGATTCTCATCTATTGCTGGAGAACAAGGCCGCAAACCACAAAGCCATCGCAATCACAAGAACTCGAAACTTCAGTTACAGATACTGCTACGATTGATACAGGTGAGCACAGAGTTCAGAGTTCAGAGTTCAGCGTTCATCGTTCAGACATATACTACTACAAAATTGTGACGTGGCTTTAAGGCACTTTTCCGTGTCTGGCACTAGTTGCACGTCTTCCCGTGCTTGGCACCGGTTGCATTGCATGTTTTCCCGCGCATGGTACCGGTTGCATATTTTCCCGCGCTTGGCAATGGTTGCATGTTTTCCCGCGCTTGGCACCGGTTGCATGTTTTCCCTTGTTTCAGTTGATTGTTTCAGTTGTTGGTGGCATGTTTTCCCGTGCTTGGTACCAGTAACATGTTTTTCTGCTCTTGGCACTGATTGCATGTTTCTCCTTGTTTGACACCGGTTGCATGTTTTCCGCGTTTGGCACCAGTTGCGTTTTTTTCCTGAGTGGCACCGGTTGCATGTTTCCCCATGCTTGGCATTGGTTGCGTGTTTTCCCGCGCTTGGCACCCGTTGCTTGTTTCGCCATGCTTGGCACTGCTTGCGTGTTTTCCCGCGTTTGGCATCGGTTGCGTGTCTGGCAATTTGTTGCGTGTTTCCCCGGCTCGTAGAATCAATGGCATGTTTTCTTACGCTCGGCACAAGTTGCACAGCTGGAGTTCTGCTTCTAGCCCTGAATGGTTCATAGTTGTGGTTTGGCTTAGGTGTAACTGTCAATCACTGATCAAAATGTTTCTTGATTTGCAGTGTCTGAATGTCCAAGCCGTGCAAATTACGTGAGTGGTGTTTAAGAAGACTGTAGCTACTGTTAAAACCAGAAAGAAGTAAGAAAGAGTACGCTGACTGCAAAAGTCTTCGGGGGTGTTTGGCGCATTCCGTAATCCAGCCTTAGCTCTGTTTACTTGATTTAACAAGGACTAATTCTACAATACAAAATGAATAATGTTGAAAACGTAAATCAAAATTCACCAACAAAATTTTAGAACTTTTCAACTCGATCACATTTTATTACATAAATAGGTAAAGTAGAAGAATATTGATATTGAAAAAAAGATGCGTACAAAAATTACCGGGAAAATATATAATGTTTTAACCAGTTGTAGATGGTAGAGTCTTAGTTTCAAGTCCTTTTCCATGAAAAGAAATAAGTTGTGTTTTGTAAAGCACGTATACAATGTACCTTTCGTTTTAAGGGTAATTTAGAAAACACTGTAAGTTCTAGCATAAACTGCAAGTATTCTTGGAATAAAAGTACTTTTTTTAATTAAAGGAAGTGGATATCATTCACCCATTCTCAGTTAACAGGCCCAATTTCTAGAATTCCTGTCTCATATCTTTACATGTGCACAACTTTTTATCGGTGTTGCCTACATAAAAGTTTTCTATTTCATCCAAAGAATTAGTCTATTCAAATAAGAGAACACTAATATGAGGTGGGGAATGTTAATAAATTAGTTTTAGAGAACTGAACTGAACAACTTTATTAATGTGTCTTGTCTTCTAGCCGGCTACATGTAGCCTATTAATCGGGGATACCTAATATTTAAAATTTAATTAAGTATAAGATCACATTAAGTGTGGTAAGTTCAATTCTCCTTCCTAAATAGCATTAATAAAAGACTATGTAAAAGATAAAATAAGAATTTAACTGTAAATGAAGCAACATTAATAGTAACAAAACATTGAATGATTGTTACAATAAAATAGTGTTTACTCTGATTAATCTGCAAGTAAGCCAAAGCTTTAATTCAGTAAGGAGGGCCACAAGTGGCAATTTGTACATTTGTTGTCATCTATAAGACTGGGAAGGTCCTTCTTCCAAATATTTGTTTTAAAAGCGGATAGTGAGGCTAGGCCCCTGTCCTCGTTGGACAATTTGGACCATAAGAGCGGTCCGAAGTAACTAAGAGAGTGTTTGCCATAACGTACAGTGTTAAGCCTGAGAATAAAGAAGTCTGAGTTTCATAAGCATAGAGGAGTAGGTGAAAACATGCTGTCTCATGGTGGAGTGTAACAAAAATGCAATGAAAATGACTTTTGATTGTGAGTGCATGGTAAAAGTGATGTCCTGCAGACTTTTAACTGAGAATAAAAAGGTAACTCAGATTAGTAATTTCATTGAGAACCAGCACCATTTTGGTCTGTCTCATGATTTTGTAACTTACGTTACTTTGGATAAATAATTTTTTATTTGTTGGTATGTGTTTATTCTGAGGTCCGCTATGCTTAGTATTAAGTCTTCTTCCCAAAACAAAAGTGATTTTGCACTAATTTCTATTTCCATGGAAAGTAAATAATTTTTGTCTTCAGTACAAAAGTGCGTAGCTTTTAGAACTTGTAACTTACGTTACTGCTGTTTCTCCTTATCTGCATATTGCTCATTCCAAAACTGAAGCATACATGTTTGATACTCGTTTGATACATGTCTTCTATATAGGAGGTTCCTAACATACTTGGGAGAGCAACTATTACTGCAAAAACCAAAATCTTTGCATAGCAAAATTTAGAAAACATATAGAAAATGTAACTTACGTTACCAAATTAAACTTTAAAACTAACTAAATGAACAGTATTTGTAGAAATCATACAAAAAATTGAAGTTATCACCAAGGCAAACGTTAAGTAGAAACGTTTAAGAAATGTGTCCGTTTTTAGAAAGGATTTTTGACGGTTTAAAAAAAAAACATTTTTTGTCCCCTGGGGACACCAACTCGTCCTCAGGGCCTTCTTGTCGTTCAAAATGGTGGATCGGAGAAACCCCCGGCCAAGGCTGCCGAAATACTCCAGGAATCGTGGAGTTTTTGTCACGTGACTCATGATGAAATGGCTTTTTCGGAGGTAATTTCTAGCTTCTGGCGGCCCTGTTTGTTTTCTAAAATCTGAAACCGTTGTTCAAACGAAAAGAAGACATTTCATCGTGTTTATGTGACAAAATTCTAAAGAATTTTTGGAGCCATTTTGGCAGCCTTGGCCAGGGGTTTCTCTGAGCCGCCATTTTCAACGAGGAGAAAGCCCTGGGGACGAGGCCGCTGGGGACACCTGATTGGCGGGGGACTATCTCGTTTCTCATACATTCTAATCGGCAAATTAGCCAACACTTGCTTTTGCTTGTAGATTCGGCGCATGAAACGTTCGACTTACGAAACGGCCCTCAGTAGTATGTGATTTGTTAGTGTCTGGTTTGCTACCACTATTTCTTAAACAAGCGTAGCTCGTCTATCGGAGATTTCCAGTAGGACTAATGTAAAAGACATTTGAATTTGCAAACTTTGAAACCTGTCTCAGTACGAAACCTTGAAACCCTGAAAGCCGTTTGTGTCGTTCGTGAAACTTGATTGAGCCTGCTATTGAAAGATCATTAAAAGTTATGCTAAACCTGACGACATTTCTTTGTAATATCTCAATACCACTTGGCACTTTGATTAGATAACCATAACCATTTAGCAATTTAGGAAACAAGCAAGTTCACATGGTGACTATATATGTTGACTAATCTGATCACTTTCTATGACAGATGGCCACGCAGGCTTGACGGGGTGACCAACTGCCGGATTTCGAGGATTCGGAGTTTGTTTCTGCCTGCATTTCGACCGTCTAATCATAGGTTTCTTTTACGTCACTACCTGTTTTTGTCACAGTGATAAGAAGACAATACGGCCGTATTTATATAATAATAAACGATGTAAAATGAATCGAAGTGATAAAAGCAATGTTTATCTCTTGCAATCTCTTGCGTCCGAGACAAAATGTTTTTGGCACAGTAGGTAAACTGCAAATCGGGTATCAGTGAAACAAGTAGTTCCAAATATAAGCGACCTTTGCTCTTATGACGTCAATTTGACGCGTATCGCCGCGCCTTGAAGAAGAATAGTGGGCGAGAAAACAATGAAAATGAGAACAAAATAAAGACGACCATGAAACAAACAAACTTAAGATCATGGAATACTTTTAGGTGCACTGCTATTGTGAAAAATCTGAGAGCTATATCGGGGGGTTGTAACCAACAAACGAAACTTCTCTTAACATTAAATAATTGAAACAAAAAAGAAAAACAACAAAGCAGTCTAGTGGGGAGGGAGTTACATTGCATTTGGAATATGGGGAGGGGAGTGCGTCCCTGAGATCGAAATGCCTAGCTTTAGATCAGATCAAGACTTATCATGCTTTGTTTCAGACCTTATCCAAATCATCCCCCCTTTTCAGGGCAGATGGTAAACTTATAACCTTATTTCAGACTTTGAATAGACGAAACATACTTTATTTCTGACCAAACTAATGAAAAGTATACCTTATTTTGGACCAGAAAGGTCTATAAAATATCCTTTGGGGCCTCGCGATATAGCTGAGAGGCTTGAATAAGCGTGTCTTCCTCCCCCTCCTGGTTTCGTACCTTTTAAAATTCCCTTGGTTACATAACTAAATCTGTTACATAGTGATACATGGATATTTTGAGCAGGAACGGGCGCAGCTCGCGTTAATTCACGTATTTGCTAAACACAACCATCTACTCCCCCACGCGCTAAATTTGGTGAAAGAATTTCGATCGCAATCCCGAAACATTCCAAACACGCAACGTTTGTTTTTCTTCTAAGTGCGAGCCAATTGATCAATTTTCATCGGCTTACGTGATAAATGAATCTCATTTAAACTTTAGTTACATTGCTCAAGAGGATTATTTCAAAACAGACTTTTAAGATAATTTCTATCTCATTTTATGATAAGCTTACTGATTGTTTCTAACTGCGGACGGTGTTTACCGCGCGGGAAGTTTTTAACTTCCTTCCCCGCGAAATATTTAGTGATACATTTGTATACCTCCTGTACCTCACCAGCGTAATTCCGGACGAAATAGCTGAAATCGTTCAAGTGATTGTGGGCAAAAAGTAAACCGTGCACGATTTGCAATTCGTGTCGCATCGCACTCCAGGAATTTTCATAAATTGCATTATCTAGGCCACAGTAGAGCATATCCATTGCGTAACTCTTCAAGTTGTTCAAAGCTTTACTCGATGTGATAGGCAGATTCCTTTTTGAACATTCCAGAGTCACTTGGGACCGAGGTCACGAAAGTTCGAGAAATACGTGTGGCGCAGTTTGTCTGGGAATGTGACGGCGGGAGAGGATTTCCGATTAGTATCATAGCTTAGTCAGCTACGTTATTTGTTCATTTTGTTATAAAAGAAGATTGACCATCGGTGCTGAGTTAAACAGTTGAATACTTAGAAAAGAAGAGAACCAACAGTATAGGATAAACCTTAGTTCGAATTGGAAATTAATACGTGGATTAACTTATCTAATAGGACGTTTAT
>Ga0126336_10001390_pt1 | contig 12501 bp, 5 predicted proteins | sample SidCmetagenome_FD_92530 | JGI IMG/M metagenome (GOLD analysis project Ga0126336, IMG submission 92530) | Coral microbial communities from El Islote,Puerto Morelos, Mexico - Siderastrea C C metagenome | ecosystem: Host-associated > Invertebrates > Cnidaria > Coral | place: El Islote,Puerto... | reverse complement strand
GAAATGTCGGGCGACTGGTTTGGATGCGTCCTTGTCATTTCTTTCAACGTCTCGTAGGTATTCGCGGAAACGGTCGCCTAGTCTCCTCCCTGTTTCACCAATGTATATCTTTTTGCATAAAGTACATGTTATGCGATAGATAACATTTGCTGAGGTGCATGTAAAACGATCGGTGATTTCAATCGATCGCTTGGGTCCTGTTATTTTGTCCGCATTGTAAATGAAAGGACAGGTGTTGCATCGCTTGCGCGCGCATTTAAAAGTTTAAAAGTAACCGGTTGATCATCAGATTTAAGTACACTTCTAACAAGAAAGTTCCCTATGTTTTTGTCGCGTTTGAATGAAATCAATGGAGGCTGTGAAAGGAATGTATAAGAACAGGGAAGCTTTCTAGGATTGTGCAATGCACTCTATTCTCACTTCCTAAGATAACTCAACCAATTCAGCAACACGCAACTATATGTAACAAGTAGCCAATATATTAATCTATTCCTACAAAGAATAATTTAACAGTATAAATTCATATTTTCTTTTCTATAACTACGATGATCTTCTTTACATGCATTTGAGTACAAATTCAAGCGAAGGAGAGCGCGTTTCCAATCATTCACTCTAAAGATTTTTCAGTAGTCGAAAACTTTAAGCGTTTTGTTTTATCGTAATATAAAACTCTTATTATTTGGCCTTAGCAGAATGAAATGCTTTTTTTCAATACAATTAGATCAATGGAGGCCACATTAGTTAAAAACCTTTTAAATTCAGAAATGATTTGTTTATCTAACTACTTGACGAAGGAAAAGGAGTCTAACGTAATGGAATTTTCAAGGATAAAAATAAACAAACGCAGTGTAGGACGTTGAACCCTTTTATAACTTTTCAATTCGATACTTGGACCCTGACAATAAGACATGAAATACATTTCCCGAATCAAAGCTGACAGTGATTTTTTAATTAAGGCACAAATATTTGCAAGAACTCGGACTAAACGTGATATAATTGAAAAAAAAAAAACACGTACACACTTGTCGCAATCGTTTTTATTCGCCTATCGTCGGAAGCTACACTTTCAAATTACACGTCTAGCTATTATTTTCTAGGTCATAATTCTTTTGAATGTCAGATATTTTGTTTTCTTAAAAGCTGCAGCATTGCTTCACGGATCACTCTGCTTCTCCAGCAATAAATTATGGGATTAAGTAGCAAGTTTAACATAAAGCACGAAAAATAGAAAGGTTGTGAACTGAATGATATTCTTTGCAGCACGAGAAATGGAGAATTTCTTAATGCAAGGATACTAATAACTCCAGGTAAATAAGACGAACTAACACCAGCTATAATAATGGTAGTTGTTTTCCAAGCTTTTCTTTCCTCTAGAAACTTAGTATTGGCATCGCTGGAAACTTGCGCATATTTTATCTGGATTACATGACGACAACAAGTAAAATAAATTGAAACATGACAATACACCATCACTAAGAAACTAGCAATTACAAACATTAGACGTGGAATTATTAATCTATAAAGCAACCAAGTGGCCCAGTAAACAATCATAATAATCCAGCAACATGCAACTGCTACAGTTCTACGGAATTTAGTCACGACCATGTCATATCGCAGTGAATATTTTATCGCAACAAGACGTTCCACGGCGATGAGTGCCAAATGAAGAAGTGACAGAAGACAAAGGGAACTTGTTGTTTCCCTTTGTATGACAAGTAACTGGCAATAGACAGGTAACGACCCACCGGCCACTAGGAAAATCTCTTGCGCGACGAAAATGGGCTGAGAGCCTATTCCAATCGCCAGATCTGTTCCTGTCATAGAGGCCAACAGCATATTGTGCGTGGTCTGAAGACTTCGTTTTTTTCCCATCGCAGTTATGAAGAGCGTGTTCAGAAGGATAACTAATGGACATGTTAACAAGTTTATGATGATGGACAGCACTGAAAATACGTAGTCTACAGTGGCGTACTCGTCAGGAGTCAAACGGATACAAACAGGTATCAATGAGTCGGTCGAATAGTTGGTGGTATTCATATGGGCTTTTGTTCTTTGATCGAAGCAAGCGCGTTGCACTAATGCTGAAGCTGTAAAATAAACAACATTAATATTTTGAGAAACGCCCAAGTTTAAATAGCATCTTTAGATGGCTTGCTTCGCGAGTGCTTGCCTGGAAGGCCTTATTTTTAAGACTTGACTTGAAAAGGTCTCGCGCCTTCTACTGCCAAAGCTAAGCAGTGATAAGCAGTTCACTCGGCTGTAGTTATTTTATGCTTCTTAAGTGAGAACTAAACAGTTGTTTTCAATTAAACAAAGTTGTGCAATAACGGAAAAGTCTAAAGCTTTAATCTTCCAATTTTAATTTAAAGGAATAACGTAAATCACTCATGCACTGATAACACATCCTTATGATAATTGTTTCCCTGACTGTAGCCATTTTTCATAAGCAGTGGGAGAAAACTTAATTGCAGTAAACGGTAACAAAATAGTGTTTTAAAGGTTATTGAACAAATTGGTTTTGAGCGACTAGGGATAACGTTATTTATCGCGAATGCATAGTTTTTTCAGCAACACTTCATAAAACATGTAATTTAATTAAAACAGCGTAGGCAGCTGGTTTCGAATTTCGTTCTTAGGAGAGTTGGATAAATAAGAAACTGATGGATGCACGAGCGCATAAAATTCAAGTTTTGGATGTTAATGAATCAAAACAGTCAATTTTGTAACATTTCCTTGAGAAACATGAATTGCGTTTTGATAATTAGAGATGACTACCGATCTACTGTTTTGTAAGTTTAGTCCCTTAAAGCTTTTCAGCCAACACACAATTTGTTTCAAATAAAGTCAGATGTTAGTTCTCACTGATACATAAACTAACTTGGGCGTAAAATATAGAATTGAGGTGATTGGATTGCTCACTATTACTGTTTGTCAGTATAACGAATGTCAACCACTTCAGTGTTGGGAATAACACCGACACGCAAGTATTGATAAACAAGTTGCCTATTCTGTTTCAACTGGTACCGTAATGCAAAATTAATGTAAAAACCATATTCTGAAATAATAAGTGCCTAACCTGTCGGTCAAAGATCAGTAATCCTTCACTGTAAATTTAATTGCAAATGCCCCATGAAGTAATCTACATTACAAGGGGCAAATTTTGTACCTTCTGCCAGGCATTCATCAAATGCACCATAAAAGCAAAATAACAATAATATATAACATTAGCGAACTTATACCGCGCCATTTTCTGTCGGTTCAACAGCGCCTTACAACATGCAGAGGCATATTTATGTATTTGTTATATAAAAAGTTCATTTACGTTACTTGTTCGATGGTCATACTAAAGCTTGTTAATTGCAGCCGCTTAGAGGCTCTTTCCGCCCGCAGTTAGGTTATATTCACCGACACGTGTAAGGCCTTGCGTACTTTTATCAACTATAAAGTATTATTTGAAAGCGTGATTGTAGTCAACAGCAATAAATTTACTTTGGTTTGATAATGTGAGAAAGGACCTATACAAATTAGTTGCCGAGACTGAAAATATATTTTTTCAACGATATTTCTTTTAAGCTGTTCGAGTGTGGGGATTCTTTTGCCTTTGCCGCAACTGTTTTTACAGGCTTGGACCTTTGAAGCTTTTTCACCAACGCACCACTCGTTTCAAGTAAAAACAGCTGTTTGCTTCTCACTTAAAAGGTCCACACCCGGGATTAAAAAACAAGCCACTATGCCGTTTCAACTGGTTTTCCTCTCACAATAATTGTTTTGTGGACATTTTTAACATTTAACACCAGTCAGCTCGTTTCACGCAGTATTTCCGAACACGAAAAAAAAAACAGACTTGTGAAGGTTCTCTTATTGTTTTCGAGTGCTTGGAGACCCGGATGAAACACGACGCACGAGCTTTTGAAATGGCTTCTTAACCAAGCATAACAATGCGCAAACTAAGTTGTCACATTAAACATTTCCATTTTTGTATTTATTTGTATAATTAGCGTGTAGATGCCAATTTGTGATCAAAAATTTATTCACGTTTTTTACAAGCTGTTGCTTAAATTTGCCATTTGTGTCGCCTTCTTTTGCACGGCAAGAAATCTCAGACATCGAATTTCGTGTGACTTACATTCTAGCTGTCACGCAATGGTCTTAACCACTTGTTTTCACCTTGATTTCCGGCTCAATTTTTAGGACAGATCGAGTGGTGAAATACATAATAGTTACAATAGTTGTGGTCAAATAAAAGCCGCTGACTGAAAGTATTGCCAATACGAGCAATGGTGAAGTAATATCCATGAAACAAGCTTTCGAACACAAGGTTCTGGAGGAAGTTTTGATGATTTTCGGCCGAGATATTACAAGCGAAGGACTTGGATTTTGGCCGTCACCCGGGGGGTGCTGCTTAATAAAGTTTGTACGGGGAGGCTCCGCCCGGAGGTTCAAACCCTTACCCTTTAATATACCAATTTTTACCAAAATGGCACCCCTTTCACATACCTAGAGCAAAATTGCACCCCTTTCTTATACCTCAAGAATAAGCAAAAACAATAGAATTTTCTGTAATCGCAACGTTTTTCCCGCGTTTCCAGTCGTTCTGATTCAGTCGCGTAGTCATCTCTGCCAAAATGTGGCATCCTTTGATATAATTCGCTTTAGCCACCATTTCTTCCACTTTTCAGCTGATTTTGTGACCCTTTCGTACACTAAAATGGCAATTTTCCCTACCCTTTTGTATGCTGCGAGCGTAAAAAGGCATCCCTTTCGGGCGGAGCATCCCCATATAACCCACTATAGGGAGTAACCCCCGGGGGGGCGTCAACAATTTGTTGCATGTTGTCATGTTTTCAGTGTTGATTACCGTGTAAACGACGCTAAAGTTCAATCCAAAACCAACAAGTATGCAAATTTCACTTTGATCTGACAAGGAGAAGACTGTCTAAGAGCCGATTCAAAAAGTTGGGTATCGTTCCAAAAAAACTGTATCGAAACACCTTAAATCCTTATCAAATCCAGAAATGTGGAATATAGTTTCTTCGTCAAAACATAATCAGCAGTTTTAATCTGTCAATCTTACAGTAAAACACCGCAATGCCGTGCTTTAAAAAAGGCCGGTTGAGGTCAATTGTTGTTTACCTGGTGTCAAAATTAGAAACAATTTAACAGTCACATGGTCGTTGTCAAAAGCTCTAGCAAATAATAGAATCGAAGTTGCGAATATTCAGACAATCATGATAGTTAATACACTTATGTTTCAGAATTGCATATTTCTTTGCCCCTCTCTTACGCTGAAAACTGTCGCGCGTTTCTCAACTTAAAGTAAATGATGGTTTCCAACACTGTAAAGAAGACGGAGTGGAGACAGGCCAAGGAGTCTGAGCACAAAGGCCTGAGATGATGCAACACGAACAGACCACTCCAGCTTTGGCAACCTTTTTTACCTCAGCGGTATCTCTTTAAAAAATGCCACGCCGCAAACAGTCTAAAGGCATTTTTCTTTTGGCGTAGCACATACCAACCTGTTCTATAAGCTGTTCTTGTTTTTTCACCTCTGCGATTTGCAAAGCTTTTCTGATTTGATTTTTGGCTTCCTCCACTTTTCCTGATATGGCGAGCACACGCCCGTAAGTACCCATAACGCACTCGTTGTCTGGATCCAGTTCGAGAAGCATCTTAAAGTAAATAGATGCCCTTCTATAGTCCTTATAGAAAGCATAACATGACGCTAAGTTGTGAAGAATAACCCTTTAGACAAAAATTCCATCTTTGTTTAGTTAGTAGAAAAAACATAACCTGCGTGGCAGGCGCTCGCTGAAAGGGGCAACGTGGTATTAATTATTCCCAAGCTCGAACTGAGCGCGAAGAGCGAGACGTCTCGCTCGCGTCTCGTCAGCTTACGAATTCCCTGCACTCCCTCTCCTTTTAGCGCCTGGCACGCAGGCTAGGAAAAACAGAGAGGCACCATAGCTTCTATAACTGGAATATACGTACCGCGTAGTTAAGAAACTTTTCGTGGGCGGCCGTTCTCGACAATACTTTGGTATGATTCATTGTATTTTCGACGCCAAAGTCATCCTTTTCTAAAATCGTCAGTATTCCTTTGGAGTTACCACTTAAGGCGACCTTTGGTAGTTTTCTACCGAACAGCATTACGCTTGATGGAAACCTACACATAAAAATAGCTTACCGGTAATTAAAATTTACCTACCATGCATTTTATCCTTGTTACTTTTACTCGTCTACAATCTTGTACTATAGATCACATTGTAACAATAACAAAGTATTTCTGTGCATTATGAGCATAGACAACAGTTTTTGAAAGGTTGAAATGGAAGTATGATTCCATAGGGCAAATTTCATATGTATATGTTCAAAAACACACCTTCAATTATAACTTAAAATTGCATCGGCCGATAGTATACTAAAGCACAAATGAAGACAACAGTTAGGATGAAATTAAATTTCAGCTTGCGAAGGCGCCTCGGGCAGCTACAGTTGGTCCATTCATTGATCTCAAGCAACCCACAGGCCCTATCAGTTCATTCACAAACTCGCCTTATTATCTGTAGGGGTGCGGTGGTGTAGTGGTTAGCGCGTTGGACTTCAGATCTGAAGGTCGGTGGTTTGACGCCCAGTCCCTGCCATCATGTTGTTTCCTTAGACAAGAAACTTAAGCCCACTTTATCTCTCTTCACCCACGTGTATAAATGGGTACCGGCGACATACTGCTGGTGGTAACGCTGCGATGGACTAGCATCCCATGCAGGAGGGAGTAGCAATACTCTCAGTTGCCTCATGCTACATAAACCGGGATAAGCTCCGGCCATGTGGGCCTCCTTGGCTCGTGTGCGACTTTACCTTACCTACCATTATCCCAACCCACGTTTAAAAAAAAAAATTAAAAGTTCAAAATGCTTTTGGTTTAGCTAGCGAGTTTTGAATTAGGAAAACAAATTAGGAATTTAATAAGGAAAAATAATGTTCCAACTTTTCTAAGCCGTAATCCACTGTTTTGTTATAAAGTCTTGTAGGTGTTTGATCTCCTAGTAGGTCATGATCAAAAAAATCTAGAGCACATGAGCAAAGGCTCTGTCCGTAGCAAAATCTCTTCCTACCTGAAAAAGCTATCACAGAAACCACAGTAACTTATTGTTTAGACTAATTCTCTGAGACAATAACGTTTGGAATCATGTGCATTTCTCGTCCTGTGGCACCACTACGTTACTCTTCGAAGCACGGTTAAGAGCAAAACAGCCGGAAGATATATAGGAATGCCCCACTTTTTTTTATTACCTTACGAAGGAAAGATTTCTCAGGGTCGAAAGGTAAAGTGATTTTCAAAGATAGAAATAAAGAAACGCAGCATACGACGTTTTACCCTTTTATTACTTTAAAATTCGATACTCGGCACCTGATAGTCCTGTTGCCAGGACGCACCTCTCCCCACCCTACCAAGGAAGCTAAACCCTGGATGGTACTCGATGCGTTCTGTACTTTCTGGGTTCGCATGTGCGCCTTTTCCCAAAGGAAAGCCGCAAGTTTCGTTGGGAGTCAGCACCACCCGACGTGACTTTCAGGACGTGCTTTTAAATAAAATACGCAATTCTTTCAGCGTTTCCCGCTTACCAAAGCAACGATTATAGTGATGCAGTTTTTGCAATCCAGTTTTTGTCTTGAAGTAATGTAGCAGAGATCTAGCCAACAAAAACCAAAAGTAAATAACAATCCAGAACGGTGTCATTATGTTACTTGAATTCGTGTGATATAGTGATATGGTACCGGCATGAAACACTGTTTCACACTAACTTCTAACATAAGGTAACATGACATAACATAACATAACATAACATAACAAGACCTTTATTTTTGCACGATAAAATTTAAAGCTAGAAGCTTGTGGAGTCGGGCCTTGTTTAACCTACCAACCTACCAACAATACACTACAATAAAACATGTACATATAGAAATTTTAATACAAAGCAAGAACATAAACCATAATCTATAAATATAAATTTTAATTTGTAGATCCTGATTCATGTCTTCCGCAACACCTATAACAAAATGCTTTTTGCAGATGGAAGGCTGCGAAATGCTAAGAAGCGGTTAATTTCACAATTACGAAGGAAAACTCCAACTTTCGTTTTTAGAAAAACATCTCCAAGCTAATGCGGGAAGAATTTGTGACAGGGATTAGCCGCTTTGGTAGGGCGGAAGATGACATAAAACTAATTTTCCGAATAAAAGCTCACTGGAATTTGGGGACAATAAGGAACAGTTTAAAAACTGGACTTAACTGTTTGTAAGAACAGGAATAAATGCAGTCATATAACTAAAAGGTCAGTACACTTGATTAGCCACACCTTAAAATAACAACTCTAGGTCACACTGAAGGCCACTTTTTTTTTTTTTGAATGTCAGATATTTTGTTTCCTCAGAAGCTGCAACATCGCTTGACGGATCACTTTGCTTCTCCAGCAATAAATTATGGGATTAAGTAGCGAGTTTAACATGAAGCAAGAAAAACAGAAAGGTTGTAAACTATATGATATTCTCTGGAGCGCGGGAAATGGAGAATTTCTAAATGCGCTGAGACTAATTATTCCGGGTAAAAAAGATATAATTACACCTGAAATAATGATGGTAGTTGTATTCCAAGCTTTTCTTTCCTCTAGAAACTTAGTAGTGGCGTCTCTGGAAACTTGTTCAGATTTTATCTGGATTACATGACGACGACAAGTAAAATAAACTGAGACATGACAAAACAACATCAGTAAAAAACTACCGATTATAAACACTAGAGGTGAAACTAATAGTTTATAAAACAACCAAGTGGCCCAATCAAAAATCATAATAAGCCAGCAACATGCAACTGCTACAGTTAAACGGAATTTGGTGACGATGCTGTCGTATCGGAGTGAACATTTGATCGCAACAAAACGTTCCACGGCGATAAGGGCCAAATGAATAAGGGATAGAAGGCAAAGGCAGCTTGTTGTCGTCCTTTGTATGATAAAGAACTTGCAATATACAGATAACGATCCGCCAGCCACTAGGAAAATCTCTTGGGCGACGAAAACCGGCTGACAACCTATCCCCACCGCCAGATCTGTTCCTGCCATAGAGGCCAACAGTATGTTGTGCATGGTCTGAAGTCTTCTTTTTTTCCTCATCGTGGTTATGAAGAGCGCGTTCAGAAGGGTAACTATTGGGCATGTTACCAAGTTTACGAGAATGGACAGCACTGAGAATATGTAGTCTACAGTGGCGTACTCGTCATCACTTAGAACGATGCAAGCTGCTTTCATTGAGTTGGACGAATAGTTTGTGGCATTCATATTCACTTTTGTTTCTCGATAAAAGCGAGCGTATTTGCGTCAAGTGCTGGATTTTTACAGGAAGAATGTGAAATTATTGCTTGAGACGCACCAGTTATAACAGCATAGAGAACGTAAGGCGAGGGATTGTCTGGAAGACCTTACTGGTTATCTACTAGCAAAATTGTACAACTACAAGTAACTTGCTCTGCTTTAGCCATATTATGCTTCTTCAGTGAGAAATAAACACCTGATTTCAATTAAACAAAATAATGCAATGACGGAAAAGCTTAACCCTTTAATCTTTCCTTTTTTATTATAAAGACTAAAGTAAATCACTCATTAACAAGTCCCCGTCTTTATTGTTTCCTCAATATAAGGTAAGGCATCCAGTCTTAATCTTCTAGTTATCTGTCTTGGTTACGTTCTACAATCTAAGTTAATAAGACGTAAGATCTTGGAGGTTTCTTTGCACGTACGGAGAATTTTGACGACCTATCTATGTGAATTTCTTCTGATGGATTATTTTTTTTTTTTTCAGAATGATGATATTTATACTTGGAGCGTAAAAAGAATTTCGTTGACACTAAGAACACATGGCTGAATTACGTTTAATTCAAAAAATCTATATATATATTATTTGCTTTATTCAGCAGCCGAGACGTCAAGCAATAATAACAAGACGACAGTGATGACTGATTACTTAAGATCTTCTTAGTTTTTTTCGGCAAAGTATTAACCACAGTGATTGCAGTCGATTTTTTTTTCTCTTTGCAGCAATTCTTTTCAAGGAGTTATTCCCTTTAAGCTTTTTAATCAACGCAAAACTTCTTTCAAGTAAGCTCTTTAGTTCTTACTTAAAACAACGTAAATTAACCAGGTAATGAGGACAGGGAACTACTTCTGAACTGAATTTTCAATTTATTATTACTTCTTTTCTCTATTTTCTTCATACGGGAATAGATTTATTTTCGCGCCAAAAGTAGGCCGCGCGAAGACTGAGACTGAATGTTCAACAGGAAAGTGACACTTTCATTTAAAGGAAAAAAGGGATTTGTATGCGGCGAGAAGAGCAACGAATTTTCTTTGAGCGGACTCAGAAGCGACACAGAACTGCTAAATACAAATGCTGTAGCTACTTGTAGGAACACAGAATTGTAGGTAATTTTCCAGTGCGTTTAAGCGAGATTTCTGTACTTTTGCCAACATTTCCAACTCATGTAAATGTTTTCTGTTTAAATTTCAGTTAACTAGATAGCTATTCAGTTGAATTTACACTGTTAAATACAATTGTGCAAAGTTCACGGCTGACACTATCGCAGAATAAAATTACTGATGTCATAACTTCGACTTAATCTTCAAACTCAAGTAGCCCTCGCAATGAAGGAGCGAGTCAACTTCAGTGTTGAAAATAACGTCCCAAACCAAGTATTGGTAAGCAAGCCGCCTATGCCTTTTCAAGGGATGTTTCTCTCAATATAACTACTTTGTAGACATTGTAAACATATGACACCAGTTAGCTTGTTTCACTCGGAGTCGAAACGTTCAGATACTTAGATTTAGATTCGAATTTATGAACCTTGAGGTAATGGCGGGAGAAACGGCAGTCAAATTACAGTCTACAAAGTACAAAGAGGTACTGGTCCCTCCAGCTTTCTAGCTACCGGAAGAGTAGCTGCTTTAAAGCTATTTTAAGTTTCCCCTCTATCAAACCGCAGGTACTTGTCCAGGTGTTTAAATCTCATCAGACCGGAAAATCTGTTTTGCTTTTTTCTCGAAACTAATTTTTTCAAGAAATCGAGCGCACGTTTTAAGTTTGCGTCTAGCGAGTTTTCAACCATTTTAGCTCAAATTTGGCAAGAATGTTCGACACCAAGACCCTGTCAGCGAATTTTATTTCTTCAGTTCATTCAAAAATTATGACCCATCAAAGAAACGGGAGGGGTGTTTTTCCAAACTTCAAAGTTTAACCGAGTGCAGAAAACAAACCAGGCAAGACAACAAAATTCCCCGACACGGTTTTTGAGAGAAAGGTGTGAAGAATTCGGCGAGATGTTCGTCTTTCTCACCAGATCATTTTCGAGTGGAGCGGAACCGATTTTGATGTACTTTTGAACGATGTACTTTTGAAAAACGGTGGCTATATTTTCGATAGAATTGTCTTTTTTCTTTATCTAAGTACGTTTTCGTGATATTTAACTATTAAGCTTTCAAGAAATGTAAAGTTTATTGCGTTGTAAATCGCCTAGCGCTTAAACGGTGATAACTCGCAATGTTGTCAGTTGTCAGTCCCTGATACCTTAAGAACGGTCAATCGCATGGATGAAAGTTGCTATATTGTTTATCCAAGGATCATTTGAAACAGCTGCTTAATGTGGTATGAGTAGTCTTCTGATCTTTTAATTTTCTTTTAGCATATTCAAGTAAGATTTAAACTACAAACAGAAATGAATCACCATTTATGTAAATTTACTCAAATCTACCTTTAACCTATCTTTCTTATGATATATGATCAACATAAGCTTATGTGAAAAAAGAAAGACCGACTTACCTCGAACGCGGCAAGGGTTATTTCTACACTCCTAGATAATATGATCACAAATCAAAGCGAAAATTACTCTCCTCCCTATCCCCAGATTCTCCTTCATTTGATGTTTCCAAATTACCGGCACATCAAGTTTGTTTGCGTGAAGTGATTAATTTCACAAAGTGATTCACAAAGTGATTTCACAAAGTGATTTCACGAAGTGATTAATTTCACAATTATGAGTCACCCCAGCGCATCGTGCACCACCGATGGCTTGGCCTCCTTGTCACGGTGGAGTAAGGGGCGTGTTGGCAAAAGGTCTACTTCCCATGCTACTCCTATACCGGCGTTTATATTCAAAAACATGTGCCATGTTTTTAATTGGCTATAATGTCGAGTGAAAAGCTTTGTTTGTTCTGGCTCCCGTGAAAACTTTGTCGTACTTCATTTTTCTACATTTCATTCTGCCCAAATTTCATTCAGATACGATATTTCTACGACTTTATTTTTGAAATACCTTTCAGTGCATTCTTTACCTGCCCTTAAAAATTTGCTTTAAATTTCTACATCATGATAATTTGCAAGTTAGTTGTTTAGGTAGTTAGTTATCTTATTTGTTATATAGAATTAACTTTTTATTATAATTATTTATTAATGTAGTTG
>Ga0126336_10001389_pt1 | contig 12504 bp, 4 predicted proteins | sample SidCmetagenome_FD_92530 | JGI IMG/M metagenome (GOLD analysis project Ga0126336, IMG submission 92530) | Coral microbial communities from El Islote,Puerto Morelos, Mexico - Siderastrea C C metagenome | ecosystem: Host-associated > Invertebrates > Cnidaria > Coral | place: El Islote,Puerto... | reverse complement strand
GAGCATACTAATGAGGCTTCCAAACAAAGGAAAACAATGCCTCATTAGTATGCTCTATATAGAACCACTAATGAATGCAGAAATTCTCTGTAATTTTACCCCGCAATTTCCCTGTGCTTCAAAACCCCCGCCACTTTACATAATTTAAGACAGTTTATGGAATATAGAGCATCGAAATGCTGGACACTGCTGATTGGCTGAGTGGGTGTGACCATGTTCTAAATAAAATAAGGCAATCTAATTAACCAACTCTAAGAAGCTTCTGAGGACGTTAATTAATTAAGGTACGTGCGTAAACTATGTAATCGGGATACAAAAATAGACTCTTAAACAATTGTTGGCTAAATAAGAATTGCATCTTATGATAATAGTTAATGATAATGACTCTTCTTTAGAAGTTTATGACGTAAACAAAACCTGATACAAAGGTTTGACGCGATCAAAATAACACCAAAGACACTAGTTTTTTTTTCTTTTTAAAAAAAAAATACGGCGCAGAATTTGAAGAACGACAAACAACGCAATTGCTTCCTGTGAATCACCTTGTATATCCAGCTGAAAGGATAACGTTGCATGGCAATTTGCTTTTAGCCCTCCACACGGTTTAAAAAGGGATTTTTTTGTTTCGTTTTTGTTAAACTATGTTAAAATTATGATTTAAGCACCTTCGCTCACGTAACTTCGTGAAGGGAGAGTAAACCATGCGGTTTTAGCGATTTTTCAAGATCGAAAAATACCAAAGTTTAAAATGTTGGCCAAACTTGCTCAAGTTGCAATCCATTTCCATCTCTGCCATCCGCAGACAAGGACACTATTAACAAGATCAGCGCGCTAGTGAAGTAACTTTTAATAAACTAGAAAATAATCTTTAGATTTCTGTTGATGCAAATACTTAACTAACATGGTCAATTCAAGCTGGAAACAAACAAGAACAAAAGTACGCAAGAGTCAATCGCCAAGTCTCTAACGCTTCTCGTTGACTCCCATGCACTGTTACCTAGTCTGCCCTACTCTCGTTTGAGACCAGCTTTATGTTTAGGCGCAATCAAGGGTCAGTTGCCCTCCCTAACTAAACGAGAACAAGAGTTGACGAAGGTTTAAACTTTTTGAAAGAACATCGAAGTCACAGAATGCATGAACGTTAGTGAGAATGCATGAGATTTATTGAGGGTGCATAAACGTGGACGGGAGCATATGGCTGTCAGAGGCCAACAGAATGAGAGTTTGAAGTCTCATCGAATCTGATGAAGACTGAAGTGTAGAATACACACCAACAGCGCATGAAAGTTTATGGCCCGAGGAAATCGAGAGTTTGAGCCTCCAACAACTCTCCAAGAATCTAGTTCTCGTTTAGTCCCCAGGGTTGTAAGATATCAATATATAATCCACATAAACGTCTGCATGCGGGTCCCGGCTCTAGCAGGTGTTTGCTTTGACAACCGCTCTATAAACTACGCATTCGAATTCCTATAACTCATACTATTGCCTGTACAAACACCACGCATGGAAATATGCCTTTGGCTTACCCATATTGACGTCTTCCACTCCATCATCCAGGTAGCCATCAAAAGCAAACTCGTCGTGTATCAAGTCGATAATCTTGGAAAGAGCATTCTTCTCCTTCGGCTCGGCTGATTGTTCCTGTTGACCACACAACAAACAAATGATTTTGTATTCAGTACGGCGCTCGAGCATTTAATTTTTTCTTTCTTCTGATGTCCAGAGAAGTCTAAAAGAAAAACACCACGCCATGCAAGATACAGTTATGGCAATGTTGTAATGGGATTAATAGATTTTGTTTGGTTGGGGGTGGTTGTTGTTCTTGTTATTATTCAGTCCGAGATTTAGATAACATTTTTATCCATGTAAGCAAACGCAAGGTACTTTCGGCACACAATTTTTATTCTCTATTTCGCTACAAGAAACAGCTTACCTTAGGTGAAGTACTCTCAGTGTTTGAAGCATTCTTGGGAGTTAAGGGCGCCTTATTTGAGGCGGCAGGCAGCGACTGTGCTCTAGTGTTACCGGTAATTTCCTCACGACTTCGTGCAGCAGTTCTATCTTTTGAATCTGATAATCTTTGTTCTTTTTTCTTGGAGGCTTTCTCAGCGTCTGACAGCATTTGTACAGGATTTGAGGTACCGGTTGATTTACTCTGCCGTTGTCGGTTTGACTTATCTTTTTCTTCGACTTCTATCGTCTCTTCCGGCAAGAAGAACATTTTTCCTTGCCCTGCGCGCTTGCCTTTGCCATTATCCTTTGTTGCAGAGGATCCTGGCTCCGCAAAAGACGTTTTTGGAGATGAACCTTGCTTGGCAGCAGCAGAGTTTAGCACCTTTTTCACCAGTTGACCCAGAAGCTCTTTGGAATCTACTCTTGACGAGGACGGAGGGCTCTTGCTGGAGGGTCTTACTGGAATATCGGGAGGTGGAGTAGAAGAGGCCAACCTCTCCTGTGAAGAAGACTTCACGATTTCAGCGATCGCCACTGCTCTTAGGGCAGTTGTTGTGTTCTTTTGTTTTTCCGGAAGGTTGTTGACTTGATCGTTTGCATCCAACGAGATCTTATCTTGCATTTTAGACACCTCGCTCTTGAGGCTCTTGAACTTGTCGCTGTCACTTCGCTCCGTTTTCTTTGGAGATTCGGAAGACTTTCCCGGTGAATTCTTGAGGAGATTCGGAGCATCGTTCTGTTGAAAAGTCGAAGACAAATTTCTCAAGTTTGATGGTTCTTTCAGCCCGTCACTAGACCCTTTCCCTCCCAAAGGGAGATTAGATTGTTGGTCTCTCGGATCGTAGAAAAAGTTTGATCCGATTGGGAACTTTGGAGATGTCGGCGAAGGCGAATGTGACGGAGACAGGGAGGTTGGAGAGGTAGGGGGAGACCGCACTCGACTACTTTTGTCTCCGTTTTCATTGACTTTTCGGGTGTCATCAGGATCCGACATATTTAACCCACTGTCCGACGAGGAGCTGCTTGGAAATCGCTTCGTGGTGGCTTTGGCCGACGTCGGTTCACTTTTAGGCAAAGGTTCCCCTGATGAAGGGACGTAAAAGACGTCCGAATCTACAGGATCCCCCGAAGAACTCGATTGTTCCAATAGTTGAGCACGAGTGGGTAACACAAAACTCGAGGATGATTTTGAAAAGCTCCGTGCAGGAGAAGCCATGGGACTACTGCCAACCCCGGAGGATGCCGCACTGCTAGCTTCGCTGCTCTGAGTCCGCTTCTTTGGTTTAGGATTATTTTGAGATCCTTTCTGTTCTATGTTAAGCTGATCACTGTCTGAGTCACCAGGATTCATTAACGCTTGATGATTGTCAGGATAGGTGCCGGATGCTCCGAAAAACTCCAAAGTCCCTTTTTGCTGTTTTGGATATAGCGGAGAAGCGGGATTGCTGGCTGCCTTGGGGGGTGGTTTAATGGTAGAACTGCCTTTTACAGGTGTGCTTGCCCTTCGAGTGTAAGGATACCTGACAGTGCCGGATACTGAATTTCTGGAAGCATCAGAGGTAACACTTTTAGTTTTAGCAGCTTGAAGATGCGGGTTCGAAGAGTTTGGATTCCTTTCTTTGGAAGGTGTCTTTGAAGACTGTTTCTCTTTTGATGCGTGGGGATTGTTAGCTTTGCCTTGGTTGGTATTTACCGCTGAACTCTTAGTCTTAGTTTCGTCTCCTTTTGCCTGCGAATTATTTGAAGATACAAGTTTGGAGAGAGGATTGGTTCTTCCTACAGGTTCATTCTTCTTCTTCTGACTCAACGCAGACCTTTTGCTCGAGTAATTCGGTAAAACGTCTCCTCCTATTTGACGTGCCGATAAATTAGTCTCTGAAGAACCTTTTTTGACTTGTTCTTGGTTCGTCGATAAATTCGTCTGCGAAGAACTTTTCGTGATTGGAAGGTTCGATGGATCTCGGGTTGGTGAGAGATTGATGGCTTGCGAATTAGGTAGCGAGTTTCGTTTGGATGTCGAAGGTCTTGTGCGCGAGGTATTTTTTACCTGGGGAAGAGGATTCGATAAGAGTTTTCTTATCGTCGTCGGTGATGGGGGATTTCTAGACGTAGACGCAGAGGTTCGGTCGCTAAGGGACGAACCATCCCCCGATGGAAGTCTTGATCTAAGAATCGCATCAGTTCTAGAACTGTTGCTTGAGTTTTTGGAATCAATAGAAGACTTGGTGGCGGCTGACAACTCTTGACGTGCAGAAATTGGCGTGTTTTTACCTGGAGTGCTTGTGACTGGACGGGAATTCTCTTTCGTTTCACTCTTAGGATTTCCTCCAACACTATCAACAGCATTTGCATCTTTTGAGGTTACATTTTGAACTCCACCATACCCTGAATTAGAACGAAATAACTCGTCTTCGACATCACCAGTGCTTCGAAGAATTTTTCTCTCAAATCGCCTCACATAGTTGACGTTCAGGTCTCTCCGATTTGTGACGGAATTGGAACTAACGTCTTTGTTGTCACGAGACCGGCTTTTTAAGAGACAGTTTGTGTCCCGCTCCGGTTCCATTTCCCCACATTTGAAAGTCACACTGGTGAAGTAATTTGACGGCTTAAAATCCTTCAGTGACCCTGGGCTAAGAGGAGCTGAAGAAGAAAGAGTACTTCTATCCCTTCCACCGTACGATTCATCGAATCCGCAAACAGAGCGAAGCGGGCTGGAAACTGTGGGTGTCGTAGATTCCAAAGCCACTGGTATTTCAAACTTATGTGTGTCTGAAGTTGGAGACCAGAGGAAGCGTTTAGGACTTGTGATATCGCAATATTGGTTCGAAGAGCCTCTTTCTGGAGTAATACACATATCCCTTGGACGCGATTTCGGAGAACCTTTTTCACGGACTGGTTCTGAATCAAGCGGTGATTTTCTGGTAAGGTCTGTTGACAAACAGTCTTTGGTCTGCCATGGCTTCGACAAGCTATCTAATGCACTGCTTGACTGGATAATGAACTCGTTTCTTAGATCACTGCTAGAACTACTGGAACGTTCCCTGGAAGGTGTGCTACAAAAGGACTTCCCAGACGGACTTCTTTCTGGTTTTGCGTTTGTACTCAGTTCTTTTTCTTTTTTCGTAGAATAATCATCATTCAGGGAAAGTTCAGTCATTAATCGTTCCCGAACACTCTTTACGAGAGCATCTGAGCTACTATCTTGCATAATATTCTCTTGAGATGACCACTTCCTTATGTTCTCTAAAAGCCTTGTTGTGGAATCCTGATACGTTTCAGCATTGCATTCACTTGCTTTGTGAATATTTCCAAGTGATGATGACAATCGACACCGAGACTCTCCAGACAGTCTTTCTCTTCTGTTGTCATTCGATCCTGGGTCAGAGCCGCTGCGCTGCACTTCCCGAGGATCCACAGAATTTGTGATCAATGAACGTTTATCATCATCCAATGACTCGCTTGCCCTGTTTCTATCACGTAGCGAGATGGGATTGCCAGACAGTGCATGATTTGAAACAGCTTGCGCGCTGTCACGAGCCGTCGATGGCCGAAAAGGACCAGTCTTGGCGGTTGGCTGAGGGGCTGAAGCAGACAGGTTAGGCTTAAATTGCCCTTTAACCATGCGGTCCTCGGGTACCAAGGAAGAAGAACCGAACTTTGAAATCATGGACGACACTGAGTTGGAACGACCTCTTGGAGAGTTGCCTGATGATTCCTGAGACAATTGCTCGAATTTTGACACGAGCATAGCAACAGGACTATTAGATCGTGATCCAGCTGGACTGGGTGGTCTGCTGCCGCTGCTGCTGCTTCTGGGTCTCTCCACAGGACTGTTCGATCTTGATCTCGATGGGGATGAACTAGATCTACGACGTCCATCTGGTGAGTTAGAAGGGCTGGAGGGTCGCCGGTTTGGAAAGGAGCCAACGGATGCTCGTTTTTGTGGCTTATTATTGGCTGGAATCTCAACCCCATCCCTGGTCCAGTACACGGGGGGCGTTTGGGACCGAGGAGGAATCGTCGCTTTGGGAGATGATCGCCTGCCTAAGGAAGGAGAAGGTGTTCTTGCACGAACTGGTTTGGGTTTGATGTCGTCGTTGCGCTCGTTACATGCATCAGAAATCGGTGTCCTTCGTCGAACAACAATAGAATTTGCCTCTGATTCAACCGGTGTCGCTCTGCTTTTCGTAACAGGTTTTTGCCAAATGGGGCGCGGAAGCTTGGACCCCTTAGATTCCATCCTCGTTTTCTGCTCTGTATCTTTTTCCGAGGCTGGTCCTGAATTTTCACTTTTATCACGCCTTGGAATGGCGCTGCGAGTTCTGTTGGATCGAATATCTTGGTCCGACACCTCACTTACATCGCTATCCGTTGACACTACTGACTGATTAGAAGCCACGGATGGGTCAGTCGGGACATACTGTACTGGGGACATTGCTGGTTGAGGATACGGCATCATCCCTCCCTGGGGCATGTACCAGAATGGAGGCATCGGTACAGGGGCCACACTGGGAATAGGGACAGCGATAGACACAAAATTAGGAACAGCAGGTATTTGGCTGTCGCTAACATCGGAGTGCACGCTAGGAGACACAGAACGACCAGCCGGCGTTATGGGGCTAAACATCATCTGGCTTTCAGTTTGGGCGTACTGTGGGTAAGCATACAAGGAAGGTGAAGGTGGTTTAACAGGATGCTCTTCTACTGCCTTAGTTGTCTGATTACTTGGTTCCTCGCTTTTTCGCTCGTTAGTCGCTGTCTCCAAAGAGTTTTTGTTCAGCTTGGCTGATGCTAGAAGAGACAAAAGCTGTTCCTTTTGTTCCTCGGTCAGAGAATAGCCCCGTTTACGTTCCTTACCCAGTTTTTTGTTGTTATTTACATCACGGACGCTGGGAGATGTGTCGTTTATTGAATCGGATGAGTGAATTTCTTTTTTCCTTTCCTCGCTCTTGCTCGAGGAGTCTTTCAACTTTTGCTCATTTTCAACAGCTGTATCTTTTTCTGTTCTGTTTGCAGATATTTTCTCAGCAGGCTTGCAATCGATTTTGTTGGGCTGTTCCTGGTTCTTTTGAGTTTTTACAAAGGGATTCCGCTCTTGAGGCTTAGCCGTCTGGAAAAAGATAAAATAAATAAATGAGATTATTTCATACAACGGGTCATTTTCGTTTGCATGCGAACGAAAAACCAACCTAGGACGTTTAGCTTGTAAGGGGATAAATGTAAAAAACAAAACAAACGATTGCTTTCAATAACTGTGTGTTTTTCATTCATCGACCGATTTCTTTATAACTGATAAAAATAAAGAATTAATCGCACACCATTTTGGTTAAACGAGATGACAACAAAGACTTAATTTCTTCTTCTCTGAGGATGATAACTGAACGAGGCAACGGTATAAGGCAATGTAATTATCGTACTAGGTTAATATTTATTTATGGCACATGCTTGTTTATTAAACCGATGGTTTTGAATTGGAACGTTATATACACAAAATATAAAGGACATTTTCAGAAATTTGTCTGTACAGCATCATTCCATGGCCACTAGCGGCATAGGAAAAGAAATTACGAATTTACGGATGGGCTCTCTCGAAATCAAAGTTTCGGTTACAAAAAAAAAACGTCGAGAAAAAGAACTGAATTTTGAAAATACTTAGTCATGACGGAGGAATCTAGGTTTAGTAATCGTATGCAGAATAAACGATTTGCATTGGTTTATATTTTATCCCAACCGATCAAGGGAAACGAGTTTTTTTTTTGGTGGAAAGCAGGAGCATTTGGGAAGAAAACCGGTTTGAGATCATCGAATGTTATATGGTAAGATTGTACTTTTAGTTGGGGATTTTATCTTGACTTCAATAAAAAATCTTACCTTGCGTTTACGACAGAGGTAAGCCACACGAACTAATAAGACATTGATCCACGTATAACCTTTCGAACAGCCTGTACAATTTGGAATAAACCCCTTTTGTTATGGCAAAGAAACTGAAATAAAAACCTCTTTCGTAAATAAAACTTGAAGGGATATGTATCAATTCACGCGCTTAAAACATGCACCCAACGGATGTCGAAATTGCTGCGACAGTTTGCTTCATTTGAATAAAACCTGAATGCTTAGCTCGACAGAACCAAATTTAACGAGGATTGTAAAATTCAACGAACAAAAATAAACTATATATATTGACCTTTGCAGAAAGGAATTAGTTGGCAAAACTAACAGTTTTGTTTTACAGAGGCAATCCGTAATATTAGCTTTCCTGTAGGCATCGTACGATTTCCTACTGTTAGAACACAAAAGACTCGATTTAACAGCTGTTGGTTTTTTAAAACATTAAATAATGCTACAGAAAAGAAGAGAAATAATGAAACTATATTTATTCACTGCTTGAGGTCAAGAACGTTACAACAAATATTCAAAACAGACAGAAAGAGATGACGTGACTTTGATGGTTACGACAAGTGAAAATTCGTATTTGACTCCTTCTCAAATTTGGCGGTCGCAATTCAAGCAAACAGCAATTAAACTATGCGAAAAATCAGTACCAGTTTCGGAAAGAGCGTCTCTTTTTAACTCTACGAAGTTTTGTTTTGAGTCAGAGCTTGTTTCAGAAGAAAGGCGCAAGTATATTTTTAAACAATTATTTCACGAAATCGATTCGTACGTACTCTGTATGCGTTTATAGCCGACAAGACTTCGCAGTAACACCAATTTGGTTATGGACTCATTTACGACGAGATTGAGAGGAACGAATTGATTTGTTATGCAGTCGAACCTCTTTTTAAATACGTTCACTGGAGGGAAAAGCAACGGGCTAAGCGTTCGGATTATGAAGATGTCCGTATGACGCAGGGCCCCTTTTGATACCAGCCAACGGCTGATAGGGCTACCCTGCCTAACTAAAGTTGACTTGACTTGACTTGACTTGAGAGGTACTGTCAATGTGAACTTTTGTCTCTTTGGAACCAAACGATCAATCCGTAATAGAGACCAGTCCGCAAGGAAAGGTTCACTGTAAAGTCTGTAAAGACACCATTGAATTATGAGAACGCTTATTTGTCAACCAAAAGAAATACTTCTGACGAAAAAACAATTTACTTCTACTATTTTACACTATGGGCGACTTCTTTACTTGTATAATATGAGCTGTTAGCTGAAAATCAGAGAACCAATCAGAGCACGTCATTACTCAAAACAAGTTGTCCAGCACTGTTATTCTGATTTACTGCTTCTATTTATTCTATATAGAAAAAGGTACAAAAAACTTCTTATTACGTTAGAAAAATAACCCCTGGAGAATTTACTGTGCTTATATAAAGTTTCATAACATAAAATGAAAGCTAGGAGGGCTCTGATTGGCTAAAACACTGTGCGTTATCAGATTATAAACCACAAAAACCGTCCTTCAGCAGTTTTCGAGTTTTCTGAGTTATGCAAGACCAAACTAAAACGTTCCTTGAAAAAAAGTGTAGACAAGCACGATGGCAAAAATATAACTGAGAACTCTTGCCAGTTTTTGCTTTGCCTTAAATTCTATATCATTAACCACCCCTCTCGTACCTTCTATATTTCTCCTGTGTTCTCAAATGTTCGAAGTGTTATATTATAATGTATAATACATGGTTTTTCCTTCTCTATTTGTTCAACAGAAACACGGCTTTCATCCAATCAGACGCGTTTACATAGGGCTACTTTATTATGCTTAACTGAGCGCGTTCGTGACACCAAACACGCATGATTGAGCTCTGTTCTATCTACTGCAGAAAAACATTAAATTATTTACACGGTTATTGTAGCTTAAAAGTGTAACTGTGCTGGAACTGAACTCACTTGTTTGAGGAAGCCTTTGAAGGACGCCGCAACTGAAATGGACCCCATCAATGTGTCATGGTGTTTCTTTTCCTCCTGTAAACTTTTTCTCTTGGTGGCCTAGTGGAAAAAAGAAAGCGACAATTATGCACGATAAAATATCTCAAGGCACCTTCAACGACAAACTCAGGTTTGCTAAGTGATATGGCAAATATGACTTAGCGTGTGCGAACATGGCAACGAACGACAGTTGGCAGGCATGTTGGCAGGAAATAAAACCGGTACCCCTTTTCGCCAACTTTTGAACAACGTTTTTGTGTTGGCAAAGTAGCATTTGGCGTGCTAACGTTTGTCAAACATGTATTCTTTTGTCTGTTACTACTAGAGAAAATAGTTGCTAACAAACTGGAACTTAAGTAATAACTTGAAGTCTGTGGAGATTTGCTGAGTGAAAACACAAGATTGCCAGCCTTAGCTTATCGTGCGAGGGTGCCTATTGAAAATCAAGTCATCGAGAACTTAACTTACCAAGCACACTTGATGACGCAAGGCGTTTTTAAGAACACTATGACAAGTGTTCGTAGACCGCAAAGTAACAGGCGCGACCATCTTTGATTGTGTCATTATTTAAGGACTTATAGCAGGAGCGACACGGATTTTTACGGGCCGATACGGAATAAACTACATCACATGGCTGGTCGCATGATATAAAACTGGAATTTAACCAACGGAGAAGGCTTGATTACCATATTAAGTGTCAATTAGCACTCGAGAAACGCAAATATTTACACTTAACCGCCCTAAATAATGAAAGCACACCTTCAATTCTTAATCGTCCATGAATGGCGAATGTCAAACGGCGAAATCGTATTTGCTTTCGATAAAACCTAATAAAAGATTCCCTGTTTTTTTCCTGTATTCACAACATTTCGATGCCTGCAATATAAATGTATTTGAATGAATACAGCACACGTGTGTAAAAAGAGGAAAAGAAAGCGTTTTGAGAGAAAGCACACGAAGGGTAGCCCTCACAAAAAACATGACGACAGCCACCGAAAAGTAAACAAAATAGCCCAATACCGTGAAAATGTTAATAAAATGGAGGGAATTGAGTTTTAATCTCTTCTGAAAGAGCTCCGGTGTCGGAAGAACAAAGAAAAGAAAAAAATGATATCACAAATTTGAGACAAATGTATCTGTTACGTGAGCACAGAAAAATAATTGACACGTTCAGGTTCTTTTGTGACGCAAATAGCAAACATTAAAACGTCCGAGTACCGCAACAAGTGTTTGTGACAAACATCAGCGAGGAAATTTGTTGGGAGGAACTAACAACCTTGGTTCTAATTCTTTTTTAACGATGTTTTTTTAATTTATTTTGGGAGGGATAAGAATAAGACGTCTTTTGTAGTACAGTATAAACACGTATACTAATTATCGATTTCAATTTCTTTCAATTTCTTCGGCCGCGAAAGTCTCGAAGAGCGGACCTCCAGGTAGTCAATTAGTTTAAGTTGATTGATTCTACGAGTGTTTTTCTTTTTCCATAACCACAAAAACAAGTGCCTTTCTACTGTACAACCTCGATACATGTATAATGCATCAGTCAATTCCAGCAGTGCCCATCCCCCCCCCCGGGCATTAGTGGGGCATTTTTCCTCATTGCCCTTCCCGGGGGCCGGGCATTAGTCTACCCCGGGGCATTTGTCGGTTTCGTGATTTTCACGTCACAGCACCGTCAGTTCCGTTCAGTGACTGAGAAGTTTATCGGGCAAGGACGAAAAATTTGTGATTAACTTTGTCTAAGAAGGACAAAATGAGACGGTAGATACACAAAACGAATAGTCATTGGAGCAATACAGAGAAATAAGACTTAATTGAGACTTAGTTTAGCCTGATTTAGCTTTGATTAGAACGAAGGTAAGCCGAAAAACTAAGAAATCAACTTATTTTTTTACCTGTACCACGGGGCATTTGAACAGCTTGTTTGTCCCCGCCGTGGGGAATTTGCCCGTTTGTCTTCCAAAATCCTAATGCCCGGGGTTCGGCCCGGGGGGGGGGGATGGGCACTGCTGGAAATGACTGATGCATAACTAACGAGGATATGACGAATCCCCGGATATGACGAGCAAAGCCTGTGGACTTTAGTTGATCTTTGTCACGTATAAAATAACTATTGGAAATTACGAACCAAATGTCTGGCTCCGGACCTTTTATATTGTCACAACTTATTTACATTTAATGGATCGCGTGCTTACATAACCTTATGCAAAGACGAGAGAAAGTTTGGATGAATTTGAAACCTTATTTGAGCCCAAGGCGAGAGTTTACATACGTACTTTCGAATTCTTCTAAACTCCCTCGAGTGTTTGCACCAGCTTGCCATTACTTGCGTCTCCGCCGATTTGCCCTAGGCATCAGCATAAACAACGTCAAATTGTTTCATTCAAAAAGCCATGGTCACGATTTTCCTTCATAAAATTTTCCTCATATAACGCGCGCTCTGTCTGGTTGCACGGCCGTTTAACACAAGGTTATGTTAACACGGGTATGACGACACGTATCATTTGTTTGGCTTTACGTTGAAGAAGAATTAACATAACCTAGAAAACGCCAGCTTTTGGATAGAATAGTGTGCAGTGGACAAACGGAATTTCAAGATAAAAGGAAGTACATGCATGTTGAAAATTCATTCCAGTGCAGTCGTGGCGTGCGCCCATATAAAGCAAACAATACTCTAAG
>Ga0126336_10001388_pt1 | contig 12505 bp, 7 predicted proteins | sample SidCmetagenome_FD_92530 | JGI IMG/M metagenome (GOLD analysis project Ga0126336, IMG submission 92530) | Coral microbial communities from El Islote,Puerto Morelos, Mexico - Siderastrea C C metagenome | ecosystem: Host-associated > Invertebrates > Cnidaria > Coral | place: El Islote,Puerto... | reverse complement strand
TCATCATCATCATAATAATAATAATAATAATAATAATAATAATAATAATAATAATTAATACTTATATAGCGCAAATTAACATATAAATACGATCAAATGCGCTTTACAACTAAGATATTAAAATGAAAACGGTAAAAAAAATAGAAATTATATCTATAAAAATTACAATAAAAAGTACAATAAAAAAGATAAAAATAATATCACCAATAATCATTAAAAGCAATTCTAAAAAGCAGTTCTTTTAAAAAAGATGAGTTTTCAGGCTCGAGTTCTCGCCATCTTGGATTACGTAAGCCAAAGACCATGGAAGCCCAATTAGGGATTATGGGGATACGGGATACTTGAGAAAAAAATTATAGGGATAAGGAATATTTGAATTAGAAATATGGGGATATTCAACGCGAAGTTTGGGGATTCGAGACTGCACAATTAAGGAGATATGGGATATTTCAAGAAAAGTTTGAAGGGATACAGGATACCCTGACCCCTCCCCCGCTATTAGCATATATTTATAATAGTTTTTTAGCATATTTCTAACTGATGATTTACCGTGTATAAATAGACTAATAAATAAATAAATAAATAAATGGGACCTCACCATAGGAACGATGTTCTCTTCTAGAGCTCGAAAAAAAACAATTAGAGAAATTAAAAAAAACAAAGATCCAGTTTGTAGCCAAATTCTCACCCGACAGACCTCATATACGCAAAGCTAGTCACGTTTGAAATACAAAGGTGAAATACCGAGCGCCTATATATGGTTATGGCTATGAGTAGAAAACTTGAGTTTTTTAATGAAACTCGACATGGAAGTCATGAAAAAAGACATTATCATGACGCAACAAAGTCGTTATAAAAGTTTATTTTATTTTTCCCACTTTTATATCAATTGGTGACAAATTTTGCATTGAACGGCTATTCAGTCGCCTACAAATACAGATTCTAACTGACTCTGACATGGGTTTTATAGGGAAATATTACTGTAAAGTGACAAAACGAACAAGATTGTTTATCAGCTAATATTGAGCTGACTTAAAGTCTATTGCTTATTGCTGCCGGTTTTTTAAGATGCTACAAGAAAATTTTGCGGGTTCAGGGAAGCCTTTTTTGTGTGGAAACTGCAAAAAAACTCTTTCAGATTGGCACTAAAAAGCAACGTCGTTGTCTACTTTTTAGCACTTATTCACTCTCACCCTGTAAATAAGCGTACATAATCCCGAACCGGAACACGGATATTGCCGTTCATTCGTGTGCGACAAGTGCGGCAACGCAACCGAACCCAGAGATAACCAGTTAGTTGAACAAGGCACAACCAATTTATTTTAATTATTTAGTCATTGTTGACAGAGCCATTGATATTTAGTTATCGGTTTAAACATAGTTAGTAGAGGGCAACTAACTAACTATGGTTTAAACCGACAAAAGCCCCTTTCTGTGTTATGCTCACTACGTCGTATAAGGTTGATAAGAATGTGTTAACTTGCTCTTTGCTTAACGCCATGTGAGGGCAACGGATACTGATATAGCCCACTCCAAATCTTGATGTATCGGCGGAAGTTTTTATATTTCACAGCTCAGGGTATCTTGCCTGATTAACCGCACAAAAAGACTACCCAGAAAACGTTAAACATTGATTCTATCAAGGAATTCACAATTTTATTAAAACTGCCAAGATTTCAAGTTTGAATAGTCTGCGAATACAGCCGCCTCTCCGCGCTCCGGCCGCTTGCTAACGATTCGCTTGGTGTTTACGGTGCAAGAATAGTTCTAGGCGGGTGATGTGGTGAAATTTGGGAAAATAGTTCTCCAGGTCCACGCCATGTTCATATGTACTTGAAGGCATCAGAAGATTTTCTCTTACTCTCTTCTTGTTGTTCTTATTTTGCATCAGTTCGGTTCAGGGAGAAAAGACAGAAAAGCATCCTCGAGAAAAAAAAAATTTCGCGCGAGCGCAGCTGTCGAGAGGAAACTGGCGCCAGGCCTGGTTTCCGTGACTACGAGGTGTTTTGGCAACGTGACGTCACGCACAACATAACATTCGCTCCGCCATGTTTGAGTAAAAGCAATTACAACCGACTGAATAGAGACTAGTTTTGAGTTCTGCAATCAAAATATCACCACAAAATTATTTTACGGGCCGACTTAGAGTCCTGTTATGACTCTAGAATTTGAAAATCCTCCGTTCTTGTCAAATATCGGTTTGCATTCCTCCTTCAACGATGAGACAGATTTTACCGCTTTGAATCGAGTGACTTCGAAGGCAAAGAAAACTTCAGTGATTTCTGTTACCAGGAAGGACAACCTCCTTGCTGGGGGAAAGACACAAGAAAATCGGGAAATGTCCCGCGAAAATTCTGACGATTACGATAGCTACGAGGATGATTTCGACAGCCCGAGCCCCACGAAGGAACCTACCCGAAGATATTCTAGATCTTCGAGGCGGTCTCGAATGTCAGAGCGAGATCGTTCGCCCTCGTATCGATCTAGTTCAAAAAAGGCTTCTTCAAGGAGAGATTCTTTAGCTTCGTACAGAAGTGCATACGGAGCAAACAGAGGTAAACTTGCTTATGACTTTTTTGTCGCATGAGATTGATGTGGTTTGTGTCGAGACTATATTTTGAAGTGCGTGAAAAATGCATGATATGGGAGGGCTACGTGTGGAACGCAATTTATTTCACATTTTCGAAGTAAGCTTATCAAGCTTAATTCTTCCTCTACTTAAGCTTACATTGGATATAAAATGCCTGTTCTCCTCTTACACTACGCTCGTATTTGCTTTTCAAATCAACAAATTTTCATAGTTCACGCAGAGATTTATAATGATTGTACTTTGAAGAGATTTGAAAGGCGGCCAAGAGAATTCTCAAGGTTTTCGACTTTCGATGTTCGTTCGACACTGTCTTAAGCTCAAATCTTGTCGTTTTCATTCGAGAATGCCTGTAAAAACTGTAAGATAGAAACTGAAGATATTTGTTTATTTTGGGTAAAATTAGTTTCTAAAACACGTTTGGTCTCTTGTCACTAGAGAGTATAAATTATTTATTAATTTAAATACACTAAGTGGAATATTCGTTCTCACATTAAAATTTGCCTGTACTTTGTCTTTGTTTTGTCTGATTTTGTAACACTTCCATCGCTTAAATTGTTGACAATTAAGATTGACTGAGCACAGATTGGTCTTATTTTTTTAAATTTCTTTTTATAAATAACATTGTAAATTATATCATAAATCATTAGGCTATGCCAATAAATAATTGTTTCATTCCACATCGTACACACTGATCTCACTCGAGTTGGTAATGTGTGACCTTGGATTAAAATTTTCAAGGAGCCTAAAAGCGAAAAATGCCTTGAATGGGCAGAAAAAGCCTACGGAATTGCTTGCTATGCTTCAAGACCAACATTTAAATTCCAATTCAATCTGGAAACAGGTGTGGATAAAGGGCTAGGTGCTGTGGACATGTTTTACCCAGCTCAGAAGAAGTTGTGTCATATTGCGTATAGTGATCAAAGTTCAGGTGTATGTCTTGTCTCTTTCACCTTGTAAAACTTAAATAGCAGATGATAAAATATTAAAGAACTCATGACAGATTTTAAAAAGAGATAGGGATTACTACGTGGAATGTTAGACCTTTGAAAATTAAGGCGGAGTTGTGATTGTGACTCTGGCCAAATGTTGGGGGCGGATGTCTTACAGTGGCATAGCAATGTGTGACAACATATGTATACACTTGTACAATGTACCAACAGTATGTTTGTGAAGGGACACACAAATAATGGTGACATCTGATCTAATTCTCCAGTTAAATTCCAGAACACAGTTGATCCCATGTATAGATTTTTTGTATACTGGTGCTTAATTATCTTTGTTGTACATAATTTGTGATCTTGCTTGTTTAAATACCTTAAAATATTAATGTTTTTCTGAATGATATAGGTCCTGCAAAACCTAAAAGCAAGAAAAGTCACTCAGCTAAGACAACTGGAGGCGAGAGCTCCATAATGCGTCGTGTTCTATCAGCAAACAAACACAAAGTCTCAAGGTTGCACAACATTGTGGAAGAACTCCATCAAGAGGTTGATGATCTGAAATCTGAAAACAAGTCATTAAAGAGAGTAAGCCATCGTCAAGAAAAGGAAATTAAGAAAATTGAAGAAGAAGAGGCCAGCTTACCAACGTTGCTTCAAAGGCACAGTGCTGAAATGCGGACACTAAAACAAAGACTTCGAAAAAATCAGGAAATCTTGCATAAGAAGGAGAAGGAGTCACATGAACGGGATGCTGAAATTCAAAAACTACGAGATAAAGTTAAGAGCTACCGTGAACTTTCACAAGATAGGAAACTTGAGGAACGAGTGGCATTGGCCAAAAAGTTGGAGAACATTGAGAATGAAGTGGCATCAAAAGATAAGAAAATTATGGTAAGTATTAAAAATGGACATTTCTCCAGTGATGTAGACCCTGGGTTGTAGAAACTGATGCCTTTTACGATGCTCAAGTACTTGCCTTAAAATCTGAGTTGTTTAAAATTTTTGAAATTCGAATCTGTGCTCAAGGTTCAGAACTGAGCAATTTTAGCCGAAACCACACTGGATGTGCCAAGATGGAAAGCCCAGGGGACTTCTTTCAAGGATCAGTCATATTTTTTTTTCTAAGTTCAAGATCTTTTATAAATTCAGCAGTCCGACTCAGGCAGTGTCAAATGTTCGCAATCCAAAAATTCTGAGGCCTTTGAGGGATTAGCAAATTATTTTGCTTTTATCTTTTTAAAGCAAAACTTTTGTCTGTTAAGCTAGAGGCTACATGCAAACAATCCTTTTTGACCATTGATCAATATTAAGCTTTAGTGCAGTATTAACAATGTACTTCAGGGGAGGGAGGGGCTGGAGGATTTTTCCATACATATGTGGTAGTGGACTGCTTGATTGGCTCAACTGAATTAAATATTTTTTGACAAGCAGTTTATTTATCAACCCCTTCTACCTCTATCCTCTTCACCCTCTAAGGAAAAAAAATGAAAATCTTATAATGTGAAACTAAACTTTTGCTGTGAGTATGTGGTGTTTTTCAATTGTTGTCTAGAAGCAGATGTCTAAATAGGAAATCAGTCCTGAGAAATATGCTTAGTGGATGCACGTAACTGCTCTCTATTATTAATGTTGTCATGACAACTTCCTCATCCCCTGTGGGTGTTTTTACCACGTGACTTTTTCAGTAGAAAAAGTCTTCTTTGGATGCCAGAGTCGGCTTTCTCCGTTTTTACCATTTGAATGAGATCTGATGTCTTAGACTTCATGGTAATGAACTTTCCTGTGGTGCTTTTTATCACATACTGTACTAAAATCAACATTTGAGTCTGTTGTTGAAATCTAAAGGGGCACTATTCAAATGACAGTTTTCCTGTGGTGTTGTTTATTTTTAATTATAATAACCTATGTTGACCTGTTAAACTCAGGTGTTGTGTTCTCATGCCTTCCAGGACCTAGAGAAAGCGGTCGCACTCAATGACAAGATGAGACAGCGAGAGATGAAAGAGCAAAAGGAACGCTACAGAAAAGCCAAGGAAGAGCTTAAGAGAGTTCAAGAGGATTTCAGATCTCTCCGTGAAAGACTTCAGGTAGAAAAAAATATCTGATGAAGATTTTTACTCGCATATACTGTACATGTACGTGTACTTGTACCTAACATCTTTGCGTCACACAGTAAGACCACCGAATTCCATTTTGGCTTTGACAGAAAAAGTTATCGATAATGCGGGAAAGCTAACCTTAAAAGATAATAAATACTCTATTATTAATAAATGTAGTCTTGCCCAAAGGCAACGATACAGCAAAGATAATTTTAAAGTTTATGAAGACGGTTTTGTGGCAGTAGCGTTTTCTTGGTAATAGTATCCAGTATGCAAGATTAAACTGCGTTAAAGTGTTTTAATCATGAAAAGGCAGAAATGTGCGTAGTATGGTATGAAAACGGTTTCTTTGTGAATTTTTCATTTAAGATTTGATTCTAAAAAGAATGAAAGCGCGACAGAAGAAAATATTGCATTTCAATTACATTTAATGGTATTTTGATTAAGTCTATTTTCGGAACTGTTGACGGAGGTTTGTTGTTTTTAGTTAAAAGCTATTTTTTATTTCAAACAAATTTTTTCATGAAGGTAATGTTTTTCACCTGCCTAGTTCAAACAAAAAAATACTTTATACAAAGTTCACTAAGAAATGTTTCAAACATAATGTGTGAAGAGTTTGGTCTGTGTTTTCTTTGGAGATTTCCTGTGTATTCTTCGTAGCGGAGGGAGAAAGAAGGGAGAAAAAAGGGAGAAAACTAAAGCAATTAAGTTCTTGCGGAGGTTAAGTTTATGTAGGGGTGTTAAATAATGTGGCAGGTGTATATTTTTTTGTGAGGCTCACATTTTTTGTGAGTATTTTTTGCACTATGTTTTATCCGTCTTTTTCTCAAGCATCGAAAGCCTGGTGTGTTTAATTTAACTCTTCCCTTTTTTACTTTTCTTAGGAAAAAGAAAGAGAATTGGACGAGAAGAACATATACCATTATCGCATTACAAAGCAGAAGAAGAAAGGCACAACTTTGCCAGCCCTCCCTCCGGCTGCTCACGCTGCTACCATTGCAGCTCCAGTTATTCACACCGAAAAACCCGCTTGTGACAACGAGAAGCGAGCGAACGTGTTTCTTACAAGTGCGCCAAGTGATTCTGGCTCTGTGATAACGGACAAAGACAAGGACAGCGGTCAGGTTGTTGTAAAATCTGATGTTCGACTAGAGAAGCCTGCTGCTTCCGAGTCGGTTAAACCTGCTGTGTTTGAAGCTAACAGGCGAGATAAAGATGAAGAAGATAGGCTTAGGAGGGAGGCGGAAGAAAGAAGAAGATTTGAAGAGGCAGAGCGGCGAAGGCGCGCAGAGGAAGAAGGCAAGAGGAGAGAAGAGGAGGAGAGACGAAGAAAGCTGGAGCAGGATGAAAGGAGAAAGCAAGAGGAAGAAGAGTTCAAGAAACAGCGAGAAGAACAGGAGCGTGCATGGAAACAGAAGGAAGAAGAAGAGAAGAGACGGAGAGAGGAAGAGAAGAAACGGCTCGAAGAAGAAGCGGAAGTCCGGCGTAAAAAGGACTTGTTATTGGCTCGAATGCGAGCGATTGACGCCGGCAACGATAAAAAACCAAACGAAGTGATAACAACAGGAGCTGCGGCGGATCCTGTTGTTGAAAGCAAACCAAAAAAGCTGCCCATCTTTCTCCAGAGCGATAAGGCACAGCAAGCAAAGCCTGCGGTTAATTCAGTTTCCGATGACGATATTTTGTCGGACGCTAGTGGCGATAAAAGGAGAAGTAGCGCCCTTTCAAAACAGAGCGGTTTCTCATACGAGTTCAAACAAACTGTGGAAAATCTTCATCAGGGGCTACCTGCGCATGCGGCACTGGAAGGCGTTAAGAACGAGAGCGGCGCCAAAGCAGACTCGTTGTCAGACGATCTTAGCTTCGGTTCTTATAAACCAACGCTTGGAAGGCGAGCTGCCGCGAAGAAAGACATCAAGGATAAGGATGAACTGTCATTCGGAGGATATAATCCTTCGTTTGGTCCGAAAAAAGACACAACACGCAAAAATAGCGGTCTTGATTTTAGCGCCGGGAAGAAAGTCACGCCCGAAAAAGAGCAAAATGGTGTTATATTCGGTGACTATAAACCTACACTAGGCGGTGAATCGAGCAAGCCTGCTTCGATCCAGCAGAACGGGGATATTTTCGGTGAAGGGAACGGCCCTGTGCGAAATCGTAGACCTAGGGGCTTTGCAGGCAAAGGGGCATCAGTGTTTGGTGATGATCTGTTGACAAACGAAGACACCAAGCCGATTGGCAAACCTTTGTTTGGGGACAAGTCTTCTTACCCGTGGGAAAACAAGGTTAATATTTCTCACAAATCGCAAGAGGATTCTCTACTGCCGCGTAGAAAACGCTTACAAAGCTTCGGAAAAAGCGCGGAGAAAAACGTACCCGCGGTTGACAATGCGCTGGATGATATTGATGACGAGATTGAAGAAGTTATTCTATAACGCAAAATAACATACGAGTTTTATGTAAAAATAAATAAAAACAAACAATTAAATTTCATTTCATTCACTAGATCGTGAGATTATTGTATAGCTGTGCTTTACAAAAAGCGTTGTGTGTCCTCATCCATTCGTCTCTAAGTTCGACTCTAACTCGAAGCATTTTATCAAGAAGTCTGTTTATGAAACTAACGTTTTCATACAGTGTACTCAAAGTTGACACGTGTGCTGTCGATGGCGCGTTACTCTCTACAATAAAATATTTTTCAGATAATATTTGTGGCTTTTTTCTGAGTTAACAACAGCAGAATTTCGAAGCCCCTCTGGTGCTGTTACATGATACCGTCAATTGCGGAAGAAACTGGGCAAATACTAGCCTCGTCCCCAGGCCAATTCGCGCTATGCGAGTGAGCGCAGGAGGCTTGGAACCAAGCGTCCTGGGCGAAGCTCGTAGGGTTGATCCCGACTGGGAACGAGGCTGGGCGAATACCCTGTTCTGGCGACTCGTCCTGCAACGAAATATTGATGTTATGAGTTGCAGAAAAGGAAGGTCAGTCTTCTTCTCTCTGCAACGTTGTCAGATACCTTTCATCGTGTCGTCAATTGTCATTCGTTGCACTGGAAGTTGGAATATAGGAAAGCTGCCCCATGTAGAAGCATCTTTAAGCATTGCCATACATCTTTTAATTACGATTTTAATTGTACTGTGGACGATTTCTTTCTCAAGAGTTTGCTTTTCAAACATTGCGGTCATTACAGACACTGCCTTCGGTGTTTGCATCAAAGAATTTTGTGGTTTTCCAAACTTTGACCATGATTTTCCAGGAAAATAAAGAGAATTTTCTCTAGACTAGTCTTCACAGGTATAAAATTCTGGAATCAAAACTGCACTTCTCAAAAAATGGAGTTTTGGGCTAGAACTCGCGCAGGCATCTTGGTTCAGTGCATATTGCAGCCTGGATCAAGAGACTGAAACGGAAGATAAACTGCGGGGAAGGGGGGAGATTGAAGGCAGCGGAGAGCATTTATTACTCAAACATGCGAAAATTAGTTTTAAGAAAAATTCTGCCAGAAGTTTTCAAGTCGGACGCCATTTCCATCCTGGCATCCCTATCCAGATATACTTATTTATAGTTTCCATGTACTGGAATACCAATTTTAATACTGCTATTATTTTTAGGCTTCTACAAATAAAAATGTATCTTTTGGCTTTTCGCAGTGATATAAAAAAATTATCGATGAGACTGCCCCTTTAACAGACATTAGGAGTGCAAAACGTGACGTATCGATTTCTTGAAGTTCGCATTATTATAGAAATGTCTATTGTAGTATTTCTTTCCTTTTTGTAAACAGTAAGTGCTTACGACAGATTATAAGGAAGGCTGAATTTTCTCCGATTTGTGAAAAACAAAATGGGAATTCAACCTCCTTTTCTCTGGGTTTTAGGGATTTTTCTTTCTAATGCGTGATTGGGGACTGCCACTAGCTACACATGCACGGTGTCGATTTTTCAAATTCACACATTTGACCGATCCAGCTGCACAAACATAAACTCTGCAAAATAGCACACGATAAATTAAAAATACCAACCACAATAGTCCCTTAACAACAACCTCAGATCTGTAGATAGGGGCTTCCTCTGTTAAGACTGCGAATGGGACATTTTGTGATTATCGCCCCTCTTCCTCTTCACTTTGTTGTTTGATACTGTAGAGAGAATTTGTTTTGTACTTCGAAAAACAAGAAAAAATAGCTTTTTTGAATCTCGTCTATTTTGTGAGCTCAGAAGATACCGGTAATCCCTGTCTGCACAAATCCTTTCTTCTTTATTTCTACATTTTCAAATAAAATATACAGAATTGAATTAAGTCTGCATTGATAACGACGATAATTTTTTCTTCATTGTCTATCTATATTTTTTTGGGTTCGGATAAAGGCATTATGAAGTTTGAACAGTTCTCAGTAGAACTAAATTTTCCAGTTACACACTAGATGATCACAAGCAAGACCTGGCCAACAGAGATGCCTGCTGAATATAAAACGTAGATGCTGGCCATGTAAATACCAGTGATAAAGATGCCTCATTAAACTGAAGTAACATAGCAGCATTAATTTATTATGGTGACTTTATTTTTCTGTCTTTAGTGACACATGGTCATAAGTGTTCTTGATCAAAACAGTGCAGTGGAGATTATACTGTTTGATGTAATGATCCAGCATGGAAGTCCAATAACACCTGCAATGAAATCAGTGATAATAGTGAATGTATAGATGTTGCCAACCTTCTCCCGTGTCTCAGATGCAATAATTAGCCACAACAGGTTACAGGTATTTGGTGGAAAGGTTTAAAATGGTTTCAAAGAGTGTTGACTATTTACAAAAAAAAAACAAAAACAAATTTAAAACAAAAACAAAACAAAAAAAAAACAAACAAAAAAAATCCGGATATTTCCATTGGACTGTAAATGGTAACGCTATTTTGGTTTGCTTGTCCGAAATTTTACAAAATAAATGGAACGTCCTGAGAGGTAGTCCAAAATTCCCAACTGGAATATCCAAACAAAAATTGTGCTCTTTTAACTTTTTTCTATCAGTTCCAGGTCATGTGCCAGTAGTCAAGCTAGTTCCAGACTCTTTGTAAATAAAAGTTAATTGCACAAATGGTATACTAATCTCGAACGGAATTTCACAAACCTTAGCCCAACCTTTCTCCCCATGTAAATGGTAAACCACTTGAGTCAACCAACCACACTAGACCAGACAAGGTCTTTTGTATCTATCAACTTGAGTTCATACTTCAAATGACCGTCAAGATGGCACTTAATTATATTTAAGCCAATTTCCTTGCAACGTAAACCCAGCGAGAAAGTAGAGAACTTAAACTGACTTAACTGACTCTGACAACATTAAACTACACTTAGAAACTTGAACCCTTACCAGCTACTCCAGTGGGAAATGCTAGAATGCTGTTCAGTGAGTAGAACCACTCTACAGGCAACACTGCTACTGGTTCCTTTCTGTACGTGAACAGAAATGTAATGTGGCAGACAACCTGGTAAAAGACAAATTGGTAAACTATAGCCTTCTCTACAGGCAACTCTAAATAATCCAGAAGGTAACTAGTGAGATCAGCTAGGATTGGGAGAGGTTTAGATATAGAATGGGGAGGAAGAGAGGATCTGGGTAGGAGATTGAAGAAAAGTCTCTCCCCAGGCCCCTCCTAGTATTTATGTTTCATTTGACACCTGGCCCAGTCTTCTTCAAGCTTTTCGTTTCTTAAGGCAACTGAAATGTGCTGAGGAGCACTATCCAAAAAAAGCAAATTGCACAGTGAGAATGGGCTATTAACAAATTTTCATAAAATTAAGTGCTTCTGTCATTTCAAGGGGGAGGGGTAGGGTAGATGCAAAGTTGTTATATATAAAGAATGGACTCGAGTACCAATGCAATTGGTAAATCCTTATTTTTGGTTTATTTCCTGTGAGGCTTTTCTTATTATTCTTGTTCTACCTTTTCGTCATTTGATGTCATAGTTATGATAGTTACGCATTTTTTTTCATATGTTAGCTGAGACGTTTGTCAAGAGGATCAGCCTAGCACCATAAGCCCTGGGCTTCCTTACCATTTTCTTTTTAGTATTTTGTAATGTCTACATTACTAAATAATACCTGTTAAAAAATGAAACAAAAATATTTTCAGTTACCAGGAGTCCAGTACAAAGAGCTGTAGACATTCTCCATCTTCTTGTTAATTTGTCACTTCTTTGTTTTACTAGAGAGAAAATGCAAACCCTGATTAAGCTTGGATGTAATTCAGAAATGTTTAATAAATATACTTATTGTAAAGAAAAACTCAACTCACATAGCAAGCATTATGACCCAAAGCTAAGGTGGGGCATTAAGTTAAAGAAGGAAATGGATGCAATCAAGTGCAGTTAATATTCCACAAATTTGTGGGAAAGGTTCTGTGCTCTTCCCATGACATTTCAGAAACTGTATGTCAACTGTAAAGTGACAACATCTGCATGCATAAGATCAATACAGATTATAAACTGAAGTACCTAGCCGTGAGTGCTCTCCATTTAACTGGTTTATCTTTCTGTCAAGTCGCATATATTTAGCAAATTCATCCTGAGAAAGAAACAGATAAAGAAATAAAGTAGGGAAAATAGACAAGGGATAAGGAACTACAAAGAGCTATACTTTGTTCTGTATGATATAGAAAAATGTGGACAATGGAAATATTCCTTGAATGTCTATTTTGCTGTAAGGAAAAAATGCAAGACATGTATATAACCCGCCAGTTGTGTATGCATCAAAGATCCAAGGGAGGGTGGGGGGGGGGGGGCCCCCTGTGAAACGAAAGCGGGGGAGGTGTTGGTCTTTTTTTTGTTTTTTCTAATGGGGGCAGTAAAGTTAAAATCTCCCCCCAACCACCTATCCT
>Ga0126336_10001387_pt1 | contig 12507 bp, 7 predicted proteins | sample SidCmetagenome_FD_92530 | JGI IMG/M metagenome (GOLD analysis project Ga0126336, IMG submission 92530) | Coral microbial communities from El Islote,Puerto Morelos, Mexico - Siderastrea C C metagenome | ecosystem: Host-associated > Invertebrates > Cnidaria > Coral | place: El Islote,Puerto... | reverse complement strand
CCCCCCCCCCCCCCCCCCCCCCAGGCAGAATAGGTTTAAATGGTGTGGAAAGTGTTATCTTATGATTTAGGCAATAGAGGTGGAAGTAGCTACTAGGATGGTAAAGACAGAGGTAGGTACAAGCAGAGGCGAAGATGAAATAACGGTATGGGAAGCGAAGATCATTGTGTTTTTTTTTTCTATTTTTCTAAGGGGAAATAATTCAACTGAAAGGGTAGTTCTGTTCAACCTGTGGTACCAGCAAACATATTAAGGTTATCTGCAAAACCATGATAATTAAAATGGAGTAGGATAGGAAGTTCGACAGCCTGTTTATTTGCATCGCATTCGGGGTACGCGTTCAGGGTACGCGATAAATCATTGGTGTATCGAATTATCGCATTCGATTCAATGGAGACAAAATTTGCATTTTAGCAACACGGGAAAATGCAATTCTTTCGCAAGTATTTAAGCCGGCGAATTCCTCCACTGGGAAAAGTAATCAGAGCTGACAGCGTCAAAATAGCCAATGAAGTACGTGTGCTCGATGGAACGCGCCGTTGATTTGTCGCTTACCCATGCACGTAACCTAACTGCAATGCAAACAAACAGGTTCTCGCATTTTTTTTTTTTTTTGCTATACGCGTATGCTGCAAATAAATCCACCCCAAATTGTAACTGACTTCTTCCATACGTAATAAACATCGCTTTCACACAATCACACAAAAGACCCGCCCAGGCTCGCCCGCTCTCTGCCATTGACGATTAGATTAGCGCTGGATAGTCACGAATTCATTGTTCACTTTCAATATAACGCGCAAATGTGCACGCCTTCTCATTCCTTTCCTTTAACCTGAAGTTTGAGAAAGGAAAATATTTTGACGTACGTCTTAAAGACTTATCACTTTTGTTTTCATACTCAGTAATGAAAACAAATCTTCAGTCCCAGCATTTACTATTAATAATGTTCTTTTTAGGGCCTCTTCATATAGCCCGGTTGACCGGGCTGGCTCGGTTTCCGAGATCTCGCCTCACCGACTATTTCCTTTTGTAAAAATTTGATGAGTTCATATCAGAAGGCTTGCTGGCCCGGTTACTGAGATCTCGGTTTTATCTCGGTTACCGTGCTGGAAAATTTCCCATATGAACAGGTCAGCCCAGTAATCGTGAGGAAAAACATTCAAATGAGCATGCGTTGCTGTCAAAGGAGAGCGAAGTTAACATCATTCCAGCCTTATTCAAGGCTTGTTTATTGCGCAAATGATTTCTTGAAGTCGAAAGAGTAAATTTCAGAAGTACTGCAAAGAAAACGACAAAATTCGGCCAGCTAGTTTAGCGGGATCATATGAAGATCGAGCCCTTAGTCAAAAACAGGAAGTACTTATTTTAACGGGAACTGCTAATATCCAGATCAAAATCTAAGAGCATACTTGAAAAAACGTACACTTTGCTTTGCCATATTTTCTTAAGCTCAAATTCCATAAAATTCCATAAAATCATAGATTTGATTGTTCTTTAAGGCCCTAATGACACTTTCTCAAAGTGTGACAGTTTTCGAGTAAGAAACTCTTACAACTTACTGGTGAATATTTAAACGAAATTTTGGTTACGTTCCATATTTTAAACGAAATTTACCACATGCAGTTTACTTTTGCTGAATATGCAAATCGGTCAGTTGCTGAAAAAAAAGAAGAAACAAAGCACTTTAAAAAAGTAAGCCTTTGTTTCCCTGTTGTTTATTTAATAAATCGAAGAACGCAGTTATAATTGTGCTTGCGCAGACAAACCCTAGCAGACCTCTCCAACGACACCAGTATATTGCGGCTGTAGGGTGGTCCGGGGAGGAGACCTGACTTACACTATATAGAGGCTGGGTACCTAAAACTTTCAACTTTTTTACGTTTACGTACGCTGTTCATACATCGTCTCTAATTTTATTTACACACGTAAAGCCAGTTAAATTCACGCCCGTACGCACGTAAGATTTACGCAACAGTGGAAATCAACCTTTAGCCGTAAAACGAGCAAAAATTTAGTAGTTAGACACTAAAATTGAAAAATTTTAACCGTTGGTCGTAAAAATGTTAGCCTGCGAGCAAGCTCTCTCGGGGGTGAGGGGGGGGGGAAGGAGGGTAAAAGGAGAGAGCTTGCAGCGACTTCTCAGGAATTTGAAAATTTGGATGCAAAATGCTGATTGGCGGAGCTTTAATTTAGTAATGACGTCATCAATCTTCAGGCGAAGACGACAAACAACCGCCGAATGCGACGTAAACAACGAAGCTAAAATTTTCAGAATTGAAATTGCCTACACCAAAATCTGCTGTCGAAGGCGAAACCCATAAATGTAACTTATACTTAAAATATGATGTTGGAAAGAGAATTAGAGTAAAAAAGCAAGTTTTTTTCCTGGTATTAGTTTTAGTTTACAGTGTACTGAAGTTGCATACTTGACTGGAAATAAATTGAGCCAGCGATATGCAAACAAACCGAACTTTTCTTTCGCGTGCCTTACCCTTCGATTAAAAATTGAAACAGTAAATTAGCTCATATTGAAACTCAAAGTCAATGACAACTTTTAAAGAATTTATAACAAATAGGGAACATAGTCAGAAGTTAATTTCAGTTTAAAAGCGCATCAAATTTACATAACGCGCGAAATCTGACCGTCTTTCACGTGTTTGTTAAATTTTTGTTTTGAATCTCGTTTTTGGTCTGCCCTGATTGGCAAAAATGTAACAGCTCAGACAACGGGGAGCCACAGCTGCGCTGGGGGCGGAATTCAAATTCCTAAGACATCGCTGCAAGCTCTCTCTCCTTTTTACTCCTTAGCGCCCCCAACCCCGAGAGAGCTTGCTCGCAGGCTAAAAAAATTTACCCGCAAAATCTTGTCGAGCTACGATTTGTCATTTTCAAAGTGTCAAGAACTCTCGTTAAGGCTGTTATGTGCCTTGTCTCTTGTTCTGGTACCGAAAAGAAAAGCAGTTGGCCCAGGCCCTTTGGGATTCGCGACTACCCTGCTAGTAGTGGTTTCCTTCTCTTATCCCCGCGGCGAACGAACAAAGAGAGAGGAACCACTGCAAGCAACCTTTTGGATTCCCATCAAGCATACGCGAGTGACGGAGTTTTGTGGTTAAGCTGCTGTGGTTCCCCATTGTCTAAGCTGTCAGGTTTGGCCAATCAGCGTAAACACGCACCCTTGTCGAAAACGTCAAAAGTTCAACTGGCAAAAAGCATAAGTGGCTATCGTTTAGTTTTTGGCATTTTGGTGGCCTTTTAATGACCAAGAAACCAAAGAATGTTTGTCTTTGTATTAAAGCGAACCTCCACCGCGCTACCCAAAATATTCGGCGAGCGCACGCAGAAAATGATTTACACGCGAATCTAGGATCGATCATAAAGGTTTTGAAAATCAGCGTTAGATAAAGTGAGAACATTTCACATTCCTTTCACATAGAAGAAACTCTTTTATTAGTAACTTTCATTTTCTTTGTTATCATTGCACACGATGAATATTCATTTCAATTCAAATATACGCGAATTGATGAAAGCAAAACTTACTAAAGATAGCTGAAATAGCCTGCGTAGTAAGCGTTTCTTAAGCTTTTTTCGCCCGTTCAAAGGCCGCGCGAAAATTGGGGCGAGCGCAAAAAATAGAAGGAGCACTTTTTTGCGCTCGCCCCAATTCTCACGCGACCAAAGAGTGAAAAGTGAAACCTGCGAACGCCCTACGGAAACGCTTTCCTTGCAGGCTATAGCTGAGCGGACTGCATCACTAGCAGATCTGATTTTCCAATTTTCTGTTCGCGAACGTTGGAATTATTTCTCCTCCTTTTTTGCAATTCCAGGGATTAGTTCAAGCGAAAAAGTCGAAGTGTTGTTCTTAAGCATCAAAAGGCTTTGAAGCTTGCGCTTTAGCATCCCGTACTGGCTCTGCAGAGCGAGTCCGGTCGTCGCATTATTTTATAATTCAGTGCATGAAGAATGCCCTCCACAATGAAGTAATATCGGCGAATAAGCTTGACCAGCACTTCAATCTATTGGATATCTTTTGCTTGACTTGTACGATAACCAAGAAGATCCTTGAATTATAGCATCGTGCATCACAACAGAACCTAAGATGGGGACGTCGCGCGCTAAACAGTTGCTTGGAGTGGTTCCTTTCCCTCGTTCGCCGGGGAACCACTGCTCGCAGGGTAACTCGCGAACCGAGAATCTTCTGTATTACTCATTGTTTGTAATGGTAACTGGACTGAGTGGAGTACAATTCAGGGAGTAATCGGGCGAGCAATTTTAAATCGGCCGAGCGCGTAGCGCGAGGACGATTTGAAATTAAGAGCACGATTACCCCTGAATTGTACGGCACGAAGTCCAGTTACCGATTAATCTTATCTCTAACAAAATGAAAGATTAGAAAACCTACGTGCGCTTCCGGGTATATTTTTTATTATTGAATACTGGACTAGGTATATTGGATTTCTAGAATTTTGATTGGCTGTACGGAGCTAGGCTATCAGCTCATATACCTGCTGTGACCAAATATGGTCAATGAACATTCAACAACAAACTGAGCAGAAATTTTTTCCTCGCGAGCAACCCGGCGAGAAAAACGGACGAGAAAAATCACTTGGTAGCGAATTTAAATTAAGCAGACTTTCCAACAGTGTCAGTGCTTGATTTTTAGTGCAGTGTAGTGCTTGATTTCTTAAGACAACAAGAAACTGTGCAGAAATAGAAATTTAAGCACTAAGCGTTGCCTACAATTTCTTTCTTTCATCGATCGTCACGTCGATCATTTACATTGAACAAACGTTAGGTTTTATCAGGAAGGCTTTCCTCTTCAAAATATCAAGACGAGAAATAAAATAAAACACAGTGAATGGGGCAGAAGCATTTAATAAAAACTATCATACATTCATGGCGAGTCGGTGTAAAAATCATGAGGCAATCTAAAGAAGTAAGCTTACTAAACAGACTACCAAGAAGGAAGGAAGGGCGAAATTGTTTTCGGCTATAACACGCAAAATTGACACTGGTTTACCTGCACTCGTTGTAGCTCTGTGTTCCAACAGGTCCAAATGTTCAGATAGAAATCGGATGCAAAGTAAACGGAGTTGAATCGCTTTCCCAGTTGTTTGAGTGTTGGTTTTACCATTCGGTCCGCGACCTCTAAACCGAGAACAACTGCGTTTTGTGCTTTGCGTTTAACAAACTACGATGGTGATTTTTGCTGTCCCTCGCTACAGTAATCTTGCTTCTGAGCTGCATAGAAATTACCTCTTCAAGTTCAAATTAGTTCTGTCTTCAGTTCGATCAAACACGCAAATGATGGCTTCGTTTTGCTAGCGGATTACAGACTTGTTCCGTTTCAACTACAGCAGCGAATATGGTGAAATCGTACAGCTTCAGTCCGCTTTGAACGATGACTACCACATTGTTTCAGGAAAAATCAAACACCTTCCATATTTCAGAGCCAATAATAAGAAGATTTTTTTCAAAACTTGTGCCACTTTGCTCTCTTTCGAGCAGTTTCGTTGATTCATTCAGCTTTGCAATGAAACGCTGCAACACTTCGCAAGGTTTTGACGCCTTTTTCGCTCAGTCATGTGCTCGATTCTTGTTCCCTTTTTATCTCTTTTATCTCTTTTCTCGTTTTTTCCCTTTCCTTCATGATTTTTAAAAGTGGTTAAGCTTTTAATAAAACAATTTTTCTACTTGGGCTTGCTGGATATCAAATGATTATAATCAACTCGGCGCTACGCGCCTCGTTGATAATCTATCATTCGATTTCCAGCGCGCCCTCGTAGAATAATTGTTAATTATCAGTTTTGCAAGCAGTGGAGAAACAGCTATAAAAAGAACCCATTTCAATGCACCTAATTGACGCGCGTGCAGCATAGCTGTTACCTATCTAATAACATAAAGTTCAAATTGGACAACTGTAATTGGACACCCACGTGATCACCCTCCAATTACGTATCAAATAGGCGCGCCGAGAACCAATCACGATCGAGCATTTTGTTATAGATATGATTACATCCGAAATGGTACTTTGCGTTTATATCAATGGTAATTAATATTCAACTCTTTAAAACAATAAGAATTAAATTTCTGTTACCTGTAACGGAAAGATATTAAGGGTAGCCTAAAAACCAAACATTTAACAGTTAACCGTAAAAGCCTCCACCCCATTATGACCCTCCATATAACAATAGGTCGCACTGTTTACCTTTGATTTCGTCCATTACCCAATCACATGGAGCACCAGCACCAGCAGTTTCGCTGTGTTTCCTTGCTTGCCCTGTTAGTCCTGTTAGCTTTCTTTGGGCCATCTAAATGATAAAAAGAAAGTTTAGATAAACCAGTTTTTCGCGAAGGTTGCGATAACAGCAAATTGACAATGATTTTTAAGGACAAGCACAACAGTTTTGAGTTTAAAAGAAGAAGTGTCCCGAATAACAAAAAAATAAATAAATAAGATAAAAAAAACTAATGATTGCTAGTGAGAAAATTTTACATTTGCAGTCAGTTTGGACCAGCTTGCTAAGGTCCTTTTTTCCTGATATTTCTTTCAGAAGTGCCTAAAGAAACTTACTTTTAGCTGTACTTATTGCCAGAGATAGGGGATAAAGTCAAAATATTAAAACTATGTTGTCCTTTGATTCTATGTTTGTTGTTCATTTGAGTCTTTCGGGAACAGTTTTACAAAACTAATTAAAGTTTGACACACTCAGAAGCATACAGTATAACCGGCTATCTCCAGACCCTTCGCTCCCCTCTCGAACTGAACGTATTTCCATAGGAGTTGCTTACAATTTTTTCTCAGTTTTTTCTCAGTCATTATCGCCTGTCCTAACCCATCTATTTTGAATTCACCACTATTTCCGAACAAGTGTAACTTACCTTAGCGTAACTGAGTTAACCGTACGTACATCAACCTACAGTAACTGTGATCGTGGTATACTGAATGTTAATGTGTTAGTCAATGTTACACCCGAGACCGCTAGGCCGCTAATTTAGCATAGTTAGGTTTAGTTCAAAAGTACGCTGAAACTTGACACCAATCTCGCTCTTTCAAACCTCCTCTATCGCGGTAACAAAATAAAGAAATAAAAAAAATAAAAATAAATTAGAGGAGGTCTATTGTACTTCGTCGAACTTATATTTTGTAAACCCAAAACTTTGCACTCATTGCGAAAATTTTAAGTTGTAAATGTATAAATGAATACGTTCTTGTCAAACTCCCGAAAATTTGGTCATGATCTTTTAAACTTTTTTTCCCCCATCATTGTCTCCTTAACCTACCCTCTAAATCTAAATTAATCTGAAATAAAGGGTCAAGTATTAAATTTTGGACCTTCCATTTAGCTTGATATTTAAAGTTATATTATCTCTACAACAATTACGTTTAAATGAAAGTAAGTTTCTAACAACAAACCATTTACCATTTAATAGGTAAATAGGTATGATAGGAACCATTGTTACCTTTCTTCTTGAAGTTAGTCACCCACTGAATGTCCTTGAATTATTGTTACATTGTAAATAAAGGACTTGTTTGTTTTATAAAACACTGACAGATTTTTATTGCCTTAAAATGGCAATCATTGATATTCCGGAGCGGAAAACCTACAAAGAGTAGTAGTATAAATTAAACTTGAAATGCATCGATCCCTTTTTGGTAAAAACGTAAAATGAATCTTACATTGTTTCCTGACTTAGTAACTTAATCGTTGCACCTAAAAAATATAGATAAAACCGAAGGCGTTCCTTTATAGGGAAGGACATAGTAAAACTCATCCTGTTTCCTGACATCTTGGTAGTCTGATAATCGGGTAAATCACTCTTATTTTGGATTAAGTATAGAATTAATGTTACAATTTTGTTTCCTCATGGCTATGCTTAATTTTGGGGCACTACCTCTGTATCTCACATCTAAAAACGGTTTAAGTAGACTTCAATTTGACCCAAACATTTAGTCTTATGGGATGTAAAACTACGAAATTGTGGGAAGCGGAAAACACTGCTCTTAACTTGGTCGGAGTAAGCGTGAAATTCGCAAGGTCAATTTATTTGCCTTTTTTTGTATTTAAGCCACTGTTTTTGTCTCTTGAATCACTCAACTAGATTTTTTTAGCTTTTGATGATAGTTTAGCCGCTTATAACTTGGATTCATGAGGCGGCTAAATTATTGCTTTTTTAATTGCAACCAGTACTTATCACCTCTTACTTAAATTATTAGAGAAATAAAATCCAAGTATCAAATTACGTAAATCTGTGGTGTTTTTGGAATTTGGTTGTGAAAAATGTTTGAAAAATTATCCTTAAGATTATTACCGCAAACAAAAATGACATCAAACATCACGAAAAAAACACCAACTCAGCCGTGATTCAGGAACCGTGTGGCGGTCCGACTCTGTGGGCGAGATTCGCTTTAAGTGATGTTAAACAGCGTCTAACAATACTCATTGTTAAATGGTGCTTCATTGACTATCAGAAGTATTCAAGTGCTTCTTTTCTTCTTTGTAAGGAGGGCTTTAACCAATTTAATTCAAAGCTTCCTATTTGTTTTTGCTTCATTGACTATCAGAAGTATTCAAGTGCTTCTTTTCTTCTTTGTAAGGAGGACTTTAACCAATTGAATTCAAAGCTTCCAGTTTGTTTTTTACATAAGGTAACGCTTAAGTTGAGAAGTTGTTAATTCTTTACTCAACATATTTCTCTCGTAATCTCTTAGCTAAAGGTTAGTATTTATGAACTTTTTTTCTAAAGCATATTGTTTTGCTAAACTTTAACCATCTTTCTTTATTTATCTTCGAACCAGGCACTAGTTAATATGACCTAACTCATCACGAGCCTCCCAGTAGCTCATTGCGGTTACAGCTTTCAAACGGTGTACGGAAGGTCATGGGTGCGATTCCTTTCGGCAACTGGCCGATGTTTTCTTTGTCCCATGCTTGCAACGTTCTGAATATTCCACTTTCTTGTATTTTTTCTCGTTCGAAAATACTTCAGAAAATAATACAAAATCGCCAAATTTAGTTATCGCTTCGGAAAACCCTTGGCGTACTTCTAGCTTTTCGGAGACTTTTAAGGTGGCTAGACTTCTAAGGTGGCTTTCTTTGAACAGGAAATACAAAGATGCCTTAAACGGAACAGGAAATCAAGTTATACCTATTTGTAGGGTATAGATTGAAGTTTAAGAAAAGTGGGTTTTTTCGAGATCGACGTAGCTATAGCAACACGGTGACGTCATTGCTATTTTTACTTTTCCTTAATTTGTAGGAAGTCCAGACATTCGTTTTTAAAGCTATTTATAGGACTTGTAGTTCACATAATTGTCTTCAGTTGTACCGATTTTAAACAATTTTTATGAGAGCGTTTTCGAGGAATAATTGATCAAAGTTTTTAGATGCTGCTAACAAACGAATCATAAACGATTCTTTTTGCGCTCACATTACTGGAAATCGGATGAAGCGATTTTCTTTCATCAATTCCTGCAGGAAACCTGAAATCTCTAGAAACAATTTAAGGCCAAAGTTTTCTTTCCATGGTCAGGATAAATGGCAGTTTGAGGAACACGAACAGAATTGTTTATGATTAATTTGTTAGCAGGTGCGAAAAACTTCAATCAATTATTTCTCGAAAACGCTCCCATAAAAATTGTTTGAAATCGGTACAACTGAAGACAATTATAGGAACTACGAGTCCTATGAATAGCTTTAAAAACGAATGTCTAGATTTCCTACAAATTAAGGAAAAGTAAAAATAGCAATGATGTCACCGCGTTGCTATGGCTACGTCGATCTACAAAAAACACTTTTTTAAAATTCAATCTATACCGTACAAATAGGTGTAACTCGATTTCCTGTTTCGTTTGAGACATCTTTGTATTTCGTGTTCAAAGAGAGTAGGTATGGTTAGTGAAAAACCGCATGTAGCCACCTTAACCTGCCTTTTTTGGTTTTCAGGAGACACGGTGAGTCTTACTTTTCTCCTTTCCCATAACGTCTATATTTTTTTAGGTTCAACAATTGTGACTCATCTGGCTTGATATAGTAAGTCATGTAGCAATGAACGAATGATTTTACGTTTTTACCAAAAAGGGACGCATTACAAGTTTAGTTTATACTGCTATATCAATGATATAAAGGCAATAAATAGCTCTCAGTGTTTTTTAAAACATATAAAAGTCCTTCATTTAACAATAATTCAAGGACATTCAGTGAATGACTAACTTCTAGAAGAAAGGTAACAATGGCTCCTGGCCTGTTGAAAGGTAAATTGTTGTTAGAGACTTACTTTCATTTAAACAGAATTATTGTTACCACAAAATTAAGTTAGGTATGATGCTAAATGGAAGGCTTGACCCTTTATTTAATATAGATCATGGACTTGCTGGCACTGACTGTGAATTGTAAAACAACGTTTACAATCAAAACTTGAAAATAGACGTTTCGACCATAAAGCTTCAGCCTTCTTCGGTTTGAAAGTGGCAAAAAAGCAACTGCTTATATAACGGTTCACATTTCGCGCTTGCGTGGCTGACTAACGCAACAAAACAAGCGAGCGCTGCGCGAGACTACGAACATTAAGCAAGCGACTTGTAAATGTCTGGGATCTCTATATATGTTCGTTCCCCGCAGTCCTGTCCCTCTGTGAATGCCACACTTCGAGAAAAAGCCTCCTATGCTAGTCCCGCGCTTTGTCTACAATGGTTGTACGGTCGAAATCCATCCGGCAAGACTGCGAAGTTGACTTGAGTTCAACTTCGCAAGCACGTCGGTGGTAAAGGCCTGCGATGGTTATTGTTGCCGGCGGCGTATGTTTTCATATGTCGGAAGAGTATCCCAGGCAGTACCAGCGGCTATGTCGCAGGTAGTTCGGCAGCATATGAGAACCAGGCTTTAGAGGGTAGGCTAGGCTAAGGTAAGTTGCACTTGCTCGGAAATGGTCGTGAATTCAAAATAGATGATTTTGGAACAGACAATAATGAATGACTGAACAAAAATTGTAATCTACTCCTATAAAAATACGTTCAGTTCGAGAGAGCGATGGTCTTAAGATAGCGGGAATATACTGTATGCTTCTGAGTGCCTCAGTCTCAATTAGCTTTGTAAAACTGTTCCCGAAAGACTCGAAGGAACAACAAACATAGAAACAGAAGACAACATAGTTTTAATATTTCGACTTTATCCCCTACCTTTGGCAAGAAGTACAGCTACAAGAAAGTTTTTTTAGGCACTTCTGAAAGAAATATCAGGGAGGAGGGACCTTAGCAAGCTGGTCCAAACTGACTGGAATGTAAAATTTGCACAAAATCTTACTACTAATCATTAGTTTTTTATTTTATTTATCTCATCTTATTTTTTATTTATTTATTTATTTTATTTTATATTTTATTAAAGTATATTATTATTATTATTATTATTATTATTATTATTATTATTATTATTATTATTATTATTACTACAAGTGCCGTTCTATGTCGAAACACGTTTTCTTTTAAACTTAAAACTGTCGTGCTTCTCCTTAAATTTATCATCAAATTGTTGTTATCACGACCAATACGAAGCATTCAAAAAAGAGAGAAAGTAACTGGTTTAACTAGATTTTATTTTTATCTATTATAAGACCCCAAATGGCTGATGGTGCTGCTTCATGTAATTCGAAGATGGAAGCAATAAAAGATAAACAATGCGGCCTCTTAAGTGTGTTTTAGAGCGGCTATTTCATTGGATTCATCTATATAGAGGGTCCCAGTGGAGTAAAGGCCTTTACGGTTAACTGTTAAAATTTGTTTTTTTTTACGGCTAACGTTAAATTTCTTTCCGTTACGGTTAACAGAAATCTTAAAGATTAATTCCCATTGTTTTAAAAAGTTTAACATTAATTACCGGATGCAAACGCAAAGTGCTATTTCGGGATGAAACACTGAGTAATACAGAAGACTCTCGGGTCGCGAGTTACCCTGCGAGCACTGGTTCCCCGGCGAACGAGAGAGAGGCACCACTCCAAGCAACCGTTTAGCACCGTCCCCATGCCTTGAACGGGCGAAAAAAACCTACGGAAACGCTTGCTACGCAGGCTAGCTCAGCCATCTTCAGTAAGTACGTTTTGTTTTCATCAATTCATGTATATTTAAATTGAAATGAATATTCATTCTGTGCAATGATAACAAAGAAAATGAAAGCTATCAATGAAAGAGTTTCTTCTATCTTTTTCCTGAAAAAAAAAAGTGAAATGTTCTCGCTTTATCTAGCACTGCTTTTCAAACTGTTTTTACAGTTGATCCACGTCACGCGTGAACGGGAACTCTAAAATTCAAAACAACGTGACGAGTCACGTTCTCCATATTTGGGCATTCGCCTTGTGTTTCTTGAGATACAGAGAGGGATTTCGAAAATCGAAAGAAGATTTCGAATCTGTCACAGATTTTTCGAAATGTTCAGACCTGGTTATGTTAATGCCTTAGGTTGGAAGAACAGGCCATGTAGGCCTCTCCACAAGGAAACGAGAAGACGAATAATTGAT
>Ga0126336_10001386_pt1 | contig 12513 bp, 5 predicted proteins | sample SidCmetagenome_FD_92530 | JGI IMG/M metagenome (GOLD analysis project Ga0126336, IMG submission 92530) | Coral microbial communities from El Islote,Puerto Morelos, Mexico - Siderastrea C C metagenome | ecosystem: Host-associated > Invertebrates > Cnidaria > Coral | place: El Islote,Puerto... | reverse complement strand
GTCGTGGTTTCTTCACAAGGTAAATTTAATGTGCCAGCTCTTTTACTGGTTTAATGGTGTGCCCTACACACCTGCTCTAAAATAGGCACAGTTTGGATTAGTAAAATGTACTCTAGTGCTTTTCGCATTCCTCTGAATTTTTTCACGCTGTTCTCCTATGTTATCTACCATCTAGGACACAATAATTAGTCAAAGGAATACTCACCGCGGGTCCCTGGGGACCAGGTTGTCCAGGAGGTCCACGCCCTCCTTGCGGTCCCTGACGAGATGGAATAAGGATCAGTTTGTTTTTTCATACAGAAAGTATCAAAAGTCAAACCATAAAAACAGAAACATCTTGTGACTTACCTGAGAACCAGGGAGACCAACAGGACCTTCTACTCCCTTGGGTCCAGGGGGTCCCTGTAAGTACAAGAAAAACAGCGCATTAAACGGCTTTTTTCGCACTCAGGAACTTTTAAAGAAATCGAGGAAAACTCTCTTGTTTTTCTCTACGAAGATAGGGATCGTCGTGATGCTTTAGGAGGCAATGTTTGGGTTACACGAGTGGGACGCACAAGCAGATGTTGCTTAATGTATATCGTGGGTGCGCAAAGTTAGTTTCGCACAACAAGCCGTCATTTCTATTCCAGCGCCCGCACCCTGCATGAAAAGCGGAGGACTTTTTGGAGGTCTTTTGCCAATCCTACATAACATCACAAGCACGCTTTTACTTACCGGCGGTCCCGTACCACCTTTCGGTCCTGGAGTTCCTGGCTGACCCTAGAAAATAATTGGAAGAAACAAGTTACACAGGTTTTGTTTGAAGAGCGTCGTTTCCAAACACAACTGAACAAAGTAAATCAATTATCTCTTGTAGCTGTGATATCTTACCGGTGCTCCGTCTTTCCCATCCACGCCCGGTTTACCAGGTTCTCCCTGTTAAAGAAAACATGTTCAAGAGAATATAACGGGATTCAGTTCAATTATATAACTTGTCATGGGGAAAAAATGGTTTTTATTTTGTTGAGTTTGGTGTGTCAGAATTCTCGTGTACAGTCTAGGCCACAAGAAAGTAGTTGATGAAGGTTGAAACTTTTGTTCCACGCCGGAAACTCTAATAAACTTCATCAAATGATAAACTGCTCTTAAATCTTTTTGAGAGTCGCTGACAGTTTTTCTTGTTTCAACTTAAGGTCTAAGTAATCTACTAGCCATAACTAACGTGATGTGGGCTGTTCGGCCACTCGGGAATAAAAAACAAAGTCATTTGCTTCTTGACTTCCCTGTCTGGGTGAGTGGAACCTGTTGTTCTGCAGATATTCTGTGAGAATCAACATGAAGTTACACGGGGTTTGGTTTTACGCTTGTAAAGCAAGAGTCGGATCCAAGTGGTAACATGTGCTTGATACTCTTAAAGAATGATAGCTCACATGAAGGAAATTAATAGAAAACTTCAACGTGATCTTAATCTAAGGTCTACACAGGTTTCCTTTTTTTTTAGTTTAGTTTTAACGTATTTGATCATGTAACCACTGTAACTAGAAAACCTTTTTTCCCGCTGTTTTACTCACCTTAGGGCCATCTTTTCCAGGCTCCCCTGGATCTCCCGACGGTCCCTGTGGGCCCTGTAACCGAAAAAAAAAAAAAAAGAAAACAACAGCGTCACGCTTTCTTAGTCATCAACAATCACACTTTGTTAAACTCAGAGAGACATGACGCTGCTAACAGCATACAAAAAAGGGCTGACTCTGCAAGTCATAAGTCCTATTACTGGACATCTGGGTATTCGTTGAAGCATTAATTTTGGAGAGGTGTTGACTAATGGGATGATGAACTTGTCAGTAGTGTGTCAGTGTGTGACTGGGGCCGTGCCAGAGTGTCTGCCTATGGGAGGTTTCCCTCAACGGAGGCACGACCATATGCGATCGTTACCATCTCTGTGAGCACTAACAGAGCTAAAAGATAGTATAGTATTTGTCCTCACCGGTCGACCACGGTCTCCTTTGGGTCCCGAAGCACCTCTCTCTCCAACTGGACCCTGAAATTAACATTGAGATTTTCAAAATTGTTATTCAATGACTTCACTGTTTAAGCGTAATAAACGAAAACAAATGACTCACCCGACCACCCGGCATTCCAGGAGGGCCTGGAGGCCCGGTTTTTCCTTGTGCTCCCTAAAAACACAAAACAGCTCATGACTTTATGGTAACAAAGAGACAACATCCTTTTCTCTACTAACTTACGTTAATATGGTTCCAAATTTGGATTCTGCGACTATTCAATTGATAGCTGTTGGGCAGCACTTTCCGTGAAACCATGTTTTCTTCTTCCCTTATTCAGTGGTTTTGATACTCTCCCCAGATCCCGCTCGCCATATCAAACCAAGATGGCGGCCTTTCGATACTATTGGGCAATTTGTCATAGAAAAGCGTAAGGGACTGTAAACAGTCTACTTGCGAGACAATGATAACCTATTTTTAGAATTACGTTGAAAAGCTAAAAGAAATCGATTGATTGATTGATTGATTGATTGATTGATTAATTGATTGATTAATTGATAACCGTTACGTTACTCAAACTAAATCTTACCGTCTCTCCGCGAGGTCCAGGGTATCCGGGTAAACCTGGTTTTCCTGGTAAACCCTAAAAATAGGTACACGAAGAGTACATGTATCTACTGCCGTTCAATTATCGTAGCATTGAGGAAATTTGGTCTCGTTTGCGGCTGGTATTTCTCAGAGTGGGTTGTGTGAATAACTCAAGGATGAGATTGCTGTTAAACACCTAAATGCTCAGTGCTGACGTGCTTTTTAACCTTTTTAACTTATGAAGTATGCTAAACAGATATCGATATTAGAATTCATCGTATTTGTGGTAGCCGGTCATATATTCTTTAACTTATGAGCGATATGCGTCTTTCAGGTTATGCAAATCAGGACTTTGAACTTGAGACGTCAAAATGTTAGACCTATATACACGACGTATTGTGTGCTTTAACGGATATTTTAGGAATTAACCACTGTAGAATAGTTACTTTTCGCGAAGATTATGGTGGTGTTATTCATTAGAGGAAACTTTCAACAATATTCTTAATTTCGCGAAAATTAAGTGACTGACAATATCACTTTCACGATCGTTAGGGTACTGTTTCGGCGAACGCATTGTCGATGTAGAGGGGATCGGTTAAAGAAGACACTAGGTAATAGACAAAGAGAGAAATGAATTCAATATAGCAAAGGGGAAATTTCGACTCACCATTGGTCCACGAGGTCCTGTTTGTCCCCTCTCCCCCTGAGGACCCGGAGGTCCCTAGATGAAGGAAAGTATTTTCCTTGTTAGGTGCAAACAAGCGCCAAAGGATGCTATATCTTTTTTTTAATAAAAAAGTTATGGCCTCCATAACTGCGATTATTTGATAGGCTATAATGCGTTCGCTGCCATTCTAATTTGTTCCGTAGGGCCAAGTCATTAGGAAACCACTCACATTACTTTTCAAAACAACTTACCGGGTTTCCGCGGTCTCCTGGAACGCCAGGTTCACCAGGCGCTCCCTGAAAGAAATGTTAATTATACAGTTCAGGTTTTAACGTTTTGACGTCGTTCAAATAACAGTCACACATGGCCCGAATGGGTGGTAGAAGGAAGTCAGAGCAATTACGTTTTTCAGTCATTGTGAAACAGCAGTTTAGGTTAAGTATCGTCGCCTTGTGCCCCACAGCTGCTTGTAGTTATGGCGGGTTCTGTCGCATGTAGCGACAAGGAGTACAGTTGAATCCCTCCAAACGACCTCTCTAGTTAGTGACAATCTCCTGTAAGCGGCCCTTTGAATTCTTTCAATGTCAAATGCTGTATTTAAAACTAGTCCTAAACGACTGTCTTCCGTACGTGAACATCTTTCTGAACGTCAGTTCGGTGCTCAGTCAAACACGGTACTTAGACTGAACAGTTCCTTGTAGGAGACCATCTTCCTTACGTGTCCTTACGTCCACGTTTTTGAAATCCCGTTTGCTTCACTTCTTTATTTAATTATTTATTCAAGAATTTTATTGTCACGGATACATCGCCTCCCGACAGTTTTATAGCTCTTTAGATTTAGTACTCGCATGGGAGACCATCTTCTTTGCGCGTCCACCTTTTATGGAATTCCGTTGGAATCAATTGTAAGCGACTACGCTTTCTGATCCAAATGTGACCATTGATGAGATTCCAAAAATGCCAGTCCTGCACAGGCTATCACCTACCCATTTTTTTAATTGAGGCGCCTCGCGTCAAGCTTCTTTACATTGTTTTGATCTCAAAACCACCATACAAGTTTTCTAAAGATCACCGAAGTCTCGACTTTAAAATTACCTTTGTTCCTGGGGTACCAGGAGTACCGGGAGACCCTCGCTCACCACGTGGACCCTAAAACACCCACAACAGTTATTCAATACATTGAATTGCATTCATAGGGAAGACTTGTTTAAGAAAGGTCCTTACCAATTGGAACAGAAGCTAAACTTATTGGAACGTTTACAAGTTTTTGATAGATTCGTTCAGAATCCGTTTCGATCTTTCACCGATATTGACTATTCTACTCTTGAATAACAGGTTGCATGATCCAAAAATATTTTGAAATGGCTTGGTACAGCTCCGTTCCGAGGTTAAGAGTTTTGGTGATGGTGATAACGGTGTTGATCATGATGATTGATGCAAAGATAAACAGAAAAGTTTAATAAGGATAATAAACCTAAATATATGATTATCTCTTTAGTTCTGCAAGATGATGGAAACATACAACCAAGAAAGAAGAGAGGAGATAAGTCATCTAGTGTTTTTACCCGCGTTCCTCTGCCTCCTTGTGGTCCTGGCGGTCCGGGATTTCCCTGCACAAAACAAAGTTTATTTTTACTCATAGAGAATATCAATTTCCAAAATACGTACTCATAGCAATTTGTATTTCTTTCAATCTGTCCATCCTGTAGTCTTCGTGGAGAGGTCTCCTATTTACTTGGGCAATTTTTTCTACTTTACGGAGCATCATTTTCCATGACGTTCTATGATCCGTGCTTAATTTCCATGACTTCCACATTTCCCAACATCCAAACAAACCCTCACGAAGGAGAATGAGCATTACAAATAAGAATTACAAATGTCTGGACAGTGATTTCTTAGTTGACTCACCCTAATCCCCTTGGATCCGTCTCGCCCTCTTGGTCCAGTGGGTCCAGTATTTCCCTGAGGAACAAGTAATGACAAAGCAGTAAATAAGCAAGACAATTACAGTAACTGGAGGGTGCTGTAAAGTGAGCAAACGCCCCACTGAATTTCCCCCTGGCCACACAGTATTCAAAAGGAAACTAAAAATCAACGCTGGGGTACAAAGAAAAAATCTTTGAACTCGGCGGGGTTTGAACTTACGACCTCCAGATCAGGTTACCGTCGCTCTAACCCACTAAGCTACGAGGCCAAGGGAGCAGGTCGTGGGAAATAAGATATTTATTTTGGGCAAGGGGAATGTATGTACAGCAAATAATGTGATGTACTGCGTAGCACTCTTGTGATAGATGTAAGTGTACCTACATCTATCACACGAGTGCTACGCGGCAACTCACATTGCTTGCAAGTACAGTACACGTCAGTATTGCCGCACAAGACGCAAGTGTCCCTGTGGCTCAGTGGGGTTGGAGCATTCCTCCGGAAAGTGGAAAACGAGGTGTTTGACTCCACTCTTCATTGTAGTCGAATGCTCGTGATAAAAACATGACCGAGTTTAACGTGCAAACGTTACCTGATTGATGTTACTATTGTGTTTTGAAGTAGGAGAAAAATTCGTCGAGATCCAAAGCTGGACGACGGCTTTTTAGGATTAGTAAGCTTAAACAAAATTAGGTAAGAATTCAAATGGCGTTTTCAGTTGTAAAACGCAGTAGTAACCAAAACATTTACAAAGATAGTAACATTTGACAATCGTAATCGGGGCATAATTGAATGATAACCTTATACTAATACTTGCGAATATTATGTCTATTCGGCTTTGCTCCCAGCCTTCCTCGGCGGAATATCTGATGTGACGTCACCTGTCGAGTTCAACATTCGCCTAGGACGCCTCGCGCGATCGTGTTCGGCCCCAAGCATCACGCAGTCACTCGATAAGCCCGTAAAGGCCTGGGACGAGGCTGATGTCTATTCTCGATTTAAATTCTGGATGCAATTTCATATCGGGAAACTAAATTGATAAAAGAATATTGTCAATCAACAACAGTGAACATGACGACGAACGAATGCTACACGTACTTACCTTTTCTCCCGGTTCTCCAGAATATCCCGGCATTCCGGGGGGACCTCTTTCTCCCTGATGAATAACGAATGGTTAAGGCAGTTTTTATTTCAGCGTCGAATCAATTTCCATTTGCTTTGGTTTTGCTTCAGTACGCTTCGTGATTAATTACATAAACTCGCGTCATAAACTCGCCTCAACTAATCAGAAGTAAACCAAAACGAATGTAAGTTGCCCACACGCACTCTCTCACGATTGACGTTGGTTGCATCAGTTATTTGCCTCTAGTTCCGATTGGTTTATTGTCTTGTTTGCTTCTGTTGTGACTGGTCGGAGCGATCACTTTGGTTTTGGTTTTTTGCGACAGTCACTGGAAACTTGCTCAGGAAATGACGATACAGAGGATAGAGTCTTATTCCCATTTATACTCTGGTATTCCTACAGGTATACTTTTAATAAACATATAAAAAGTGTCTGTAGTCGCCCAGAAGGATTCAAAATTCACCTTTGGTCCTGTAGGTCCTGAGGGCCCAGGTGGACCTGGGATACCACTTCGACCCTGAAATACGTATAGAAACACAGGAACGGTTAGAAAGATACAATATATCGTAAACGACACTTTTTGATTCTTCTCAGTAAGGCCCATTATAAACTTCGAACTTTTAATTTCGCCATTAGCAAAGCGATAACATATGGAAGTTGCTCTAGATTCAGCATATGAAAAGTTCGCCGTTTGAAGTAGGTCCAAGGATCTTAAATTGCATTTATCCACGTAAACGATTTACGAACAAGCAGTGCAATTCACACTTTACAAACTTCATCCTTCAGGTCAAGACTAAGCGCTTGTGATGTTCTCTGGGGATGTGCAAAGACGTTGAACAACTCCCACCACAGAGACGATGACAAAGACGAGGACGATGACCGAAAAGAGGAAGAAGACAGCGATGAAGATGTCGACGAAGAGGAGGACGTTGAAGGTGACGATGCCAGTCTCATAGTTAGGTCAATGTAACCAAAATAGCTGTTAACGTAAATTTTGGAGGTGCAAGTTGTGACTGACGTCATAACCTCCTTGCAGTTTACCGGTACATAGACTGGCATTAAGATTCACTTCGTTTTATTTTTAGAAAGTCATTAAGAAACCGCTGAACAAAAACCAAAGCAAACTAAGAAACACTTTCCGCTGACCTTTGGTCCTTCGGCTCCTTCCAGCCCAGACGGACCCGTCTTTCCCGCAGCACCCTGTGTGAGGAAAAAGAAAAAGAAAAAATTTAGATTATAAACAATTCAATCAATGAAGAAGGGAATTCCTACAACAGCAGTTAAACAGAGGTTACGGCATGCTGATAAACTGCGCTATATGGTCATTAACCTGGGTTTACAACATCTGACGCTAAGATAGATATGCAAAAAAGCACAAAAGTCCTCCCCAAGCATTAGGGGGCAAGCTCGAAGCAAACGGTTCTCATCTCAAGTTGTACGCGCACTTGGGTCCAACACGTTTTGTTTCTTTAGTTGTTCTTGCGCTTACGTTGTTTGTTAAACTTAGACTACTGACATAGCGTCTTTCGTGACACAGGCAATACAGTCCTATTAAGCTTACACTGCATGCTTTCGCCGACGACTGAAAGAAACATGTTGGCGTAAACCCCATGGAGTTGCTATCAAGGGAGCTCTTTACTTAATCGTCAGTGCCATTAGGAATAAAACTGCAGCGTATTTCAAAGATCTTTTGTTGATTTATTACATAAATTTTCACGTGAGTCGCAAGAATTTCGTGTCGGAAAAGAGGAAGACGCTCATTGTAGAGAATTTTCCAAATCTGGGAGAATTTAATGACATTACGAAATCGTCAAAGTAAGTTGTCAAGAAAATTTTACTTACATCTTCTCCCTTTGGGCCTTCGTCTCCCTTTGAGCCAGGGTATCCCGAGAGTCCCTGAAGAAGGAAGTAATAATCAGGTCAACTAGTGTGTTATGGCCATGATACAGCACTCAGCTCAGCTACCGACACTCTAGTTTTCTTTATTATCACGTAGGATTATTGCCGTAAACGTGCCATACGCTTCTTTTTATGTATTAGATTAATCTTAAAGGAAGGGCTAAACCTGTGCATTTAATTCTGTCTTTGTGTCTAATACGCCTGGCTATCTAGGAGACTTTTAATATATCTTAAATTGCCAACGTTAGGTAGGATGTCTCGCATAACATAACATAACGTAACGTAACATAACATAACATTACATACAATAAGAATAAAAGAAAGATACAGAAAAAAATTTATACCATATTATTGTAGGACAAAATTAGCTGGCGAAAGGAGTTGAAATCGGTTGTAGTGCGGTAGTGATCTCGAATTGCATTCCAGGATTTGGCTGCCAGATAACTATAGGAATTAAGGCCATAGATAGTCGTACATACTTCAGGTAGGGAGAGAATATCAGTTCCTCTTAAAGAATAGGTGCTGGATCGCAGAGTAGAAGGCTATAAACAGCATTAGAACTGTGATCTAAGAAGCGTTTTGTGCGGTTGAGGTTATGTCTCTCTTTCTTTTACGTTAATAATTGTGCCAGGAAAGTACAAACCTCTTCGCCCTTCTCCCCTTCAGGCCCTCGTTTTCCTCGATTTCCCTGGAAGCAGAGAAGTATTCATCTATGAGAATGATACAGTAGTCACACAGTCTTGTCTGGCATGTGTGCACTCTTTTCCTTTCCATGTGAACTTAATTCTCTTGGGACGACACAAAATATAGTTTTGAGAAATGAGGTCTATAACATCAGATGTTCTGTTTGCTTGTTATGCAGCTTGTATCTCTTTTTTTCAAAAAGGAAAGAAGTTTTAAGCATAGAAATAACACGGCCGCATCTCACCTTTGGCCCGGGAAGGCCTGGGTAGCCTTGTGGTCCTCTCACTCCAGGTGCACCCTGGGAACACATATGTTTATAAGTCAATGATTCTTATGACTTTAAAACAAGAATAAAATAAGGCAGGTTTCCATTCCCTCGGCTGGTTTAACAGTCCTGGGTAAATGTTTAGCAATGAAAAGAGAAGAACGTCAACACTTAACAGTAAAATTTTCAACTTAACAGTACGGAAAACTGAAACGCTAATTTTTCCCTGATAAATGGGAACGTAAGCTCAACCTCGGTCACTTTTTGTGTTATAACTTTCTCGTTGATTCACCGTACACACATTATCGATGAATAACCCTGCTTTTCGGCTTTTAACGAAATTGGATGCCATGTCAACGCCACAGCGGCACAAAGTTTTTGTCGCAAAGCAACCGTTTAGTACAAAAATAGGCAAATAACGTTCAGTACTGAGAACAAAAATCGGATTTATCAACTGAGTTGATAAGGTAAATTGGCCACCGTAAGGAAATTGAAAGCTGACATTTCGAGCGCCAGCCCTTCGTCAGAGCGAGTCAAGGAACTGTGGGTTGTATGGTTTATGTGTAGAACGGTGGGAACATGGCAACGTAAAAAAAAAAAAAATTAGTTGAATAAAAAGCGTTCGTTGATACCCTGGGGATTAAGAGTGCCGATGTGAAAGATGGATTTTTGCTCTAAATTTTTACGGCTTTCGGTGTTGCCCTGTTGTAGAAAGGCCGCAGTCCGTCAGGTGTTGGCTAGAATGATCAGGGAGATCATTTACCAATTATAACCGAAGTTGAGAAAGTATTAAAATAAATAAAACAAATATTCTACTGCGCTTGCTGGAGGTAAGGTGATTATAGCCAACACGCCTCGTTGGTGTTTTGATCACCTTATATCCAACGCACGCACGTGGAATAATTGTTATTTAACCCTTTACGCCCTGATATGAAAATGCACATTCTCCTTACTGTTCAGTCTCCACACATTTCTAATGGAACTATAGTATGGAGGATTTGTCTAAATATCAAGGCAGTTCATCCTTGGTGATCACTTTCTTTGTTCTCATCACTTGTATGTTTGAACAAGTAGTGATGATGTAAAGAGAAATTTCATTTTCGTCACTGTTAGGGCTTAAAGGGTTAATTAGTGAACAAAACTGATATATCATACTCTGTCTCCCTTTGGTCCGGGTGGGCCTTCAATTCCAGGATATCCCTAAAGCCAAAGCAACAGGACAACTTTCATAAGAATCTTCAAGATATAGAGTACAATACTATGATCCCGACATTTAGATTATAAAGAATAGTTGTAATATAGCTTAGGTCCGTGTTAAGGCTTCTGGCAGACAAAAATAACACCTTACATTGTTACAGGATTTGTTAAACAAGGGGGCACATTTATATTATGTATTTGTTTACTCTTTGTAACTCTTTACCTAGCAAGACACGACGTCAGTTAATATAGGTAATTTAAAAACGTTTCTGTCATAGATAAACTAGTCTAGCTGGTATGTCTCTGTTTACCGGTACACCATCGGAGCCGGGGAATCCTGGCATCCCAACTTTTCCTGCTTCACCCTGAGAGTAAAAACTAATAGTGAGTTTTTGTGATAATCAGTCTCCCATCAGCTGATCGCTCACCTATTACTCTACGTTACCTATTATAAGGGTTAGTTTAACCCTTTCACTCCGAGTAGTGGCCAAAGTAAAAATCCAAGAAAAATACCAAATTACATTTGCGCATGTTCTGAAAAACAAATAGCGCCGTGCAAAAGTACTGCCAAAGAGATTTCATTTGGATGGTCACACTATAGGATTTCGTCTACAGACTCAAAATTTAGAACTACTTTACATGTCTCCTTAATTATATTGACTCTGGCACTGAAAAGGGTAAAGAACTGAAAACAAACTGAAATCAAATAACCCTAAAAGGTAGTTGGATTCAATTTCAGCACAGTTTTCACCCAAATACGTAAAAATCCTCATATTTCCTTTAAAACATCTTATGTACACACCTTTGGTCCCACTGGACCAGGAGGCCCCGGAATACCAGGAGGTCCCTAAACGAAATAAAACAACAATATTGACACATGCAACAGAACGATCTTTCTTGCATAAACAAAACTAATAGGTTGTAGGACAAACAGGCATCTTTGGCATGGCTTTGGCAGCGATCTACCTCAAACACAGACACGCTTTCCGTCTAAAAGAGGTTTCTGTAGGAAGATAAAGTAGAGGAATTAAGTGGAGCAAGGATCATCTCCGTAGATTTGTCTTAGAGTGGTGTCCTTCAACAGAGTGTCGACTTAAAAGGACAGTAACCCGCAAAAATAATTTCGCTTCTCTAATATTTTTGCTATATTGCAAACGCCACCAAGTCTCTCGAGTTCATACTTCCTCGCTTTTTCACTTTTGGCGATTTTCCCTTCCTATGTCAAGCTAAAAAAGGTAATACAATTCAGGGTACGACAAAGGCACTTCGCTTGTCATGCTAGCGTACTGCAAGTATACACGATATATCAGTAGGGATACAGTTTCTTCAATGCACTTGTCGGTTGGCAACGGTTTTGTTTGTTTTTTGTTATAATGTTTCATGCCAAATATAAAGTATGCGGAGAGCGGGCGGGCGAGGGGTATCATAACACCGGTCTCACATTGGCTGACGTTTCGCCAACCTGAACGGAACTCATTTATCAGAGGATAAATTGGACGTGGTTAAGTGGCTGAGGTCAGTTTAAGCCATGGCTTGGACGCTTCAATTTGGAGAACTTACACTTGAAAACCAAAGAAAGAACACAGAATAAATCGATGAACCTGGCTTAAGATACGAAGAGGATGTCTAAGCGAGACGTCGTCTTTGCCGATTAGAAAACTAATTGTCATTTGGCTTAGACGGCTTCCTTCGTGGTCTGATTGACTTATTCGATCCGTATGATCATAAAGTTGCAATTTTGGACAATACAAGGAATGCGGGCGGGAGGACGCGGGAGGAAGCGCGGATTGCATGCTCATCACGACATTTGAGAGGCTTTTTGCAATCTAAGGATTGGGGAATACTTAGGGAAATGTTTACTGAACCTACCGGGGTCCCTCTCATGCCTTGAACACCCTGAATTCCTGGTGCACCTGGAGGGCCCTAAGAAAGGAACAAAAATTATAGCGTTTGTATCTTTGCATTTTCTCTAGTGATACTGTTCCCATTCTTGTAGTTTGCCTCAGCTTTTGGTAACATACAATCGTGATTACATACTAGTCTCTTTGACTGACTTGCAGTATGGCTTAAATGGCATGGAACGTCGTTGTTTGGAATGCTATTTCGTCTAGACATTTTGTCACAGAATACTAATGCCTTACCGGAGATCCAGGCGGACCAGGCGGACCTCGCTCGCCAGTATTCC
>Ga0126336_10001385_pt1 | contig 12515 bp, 9 predicted proteins | sample SidCmetagenome_FD_92530 | JGI IMG/M metagenome (GOLD analysis project Ga0126336, IMG submission 92530) | Coral microbial communities from El Islote,Puerto Morelos, Mexico - Siderastrea C C metagenome | ecosystem: Host-associated > Invertebrates > Cnidaria > Coral | place: El Islote,Puerto... | reverse complement strand
TACAATGTTTTTGAACGTGGATGCGAGGCAATTTCGGGCAATTTTGCAGTTTCTGCCCGAAATTGCCTCACATCCATGTTCAAATACATTGTAATGCAAATGAGAAAAGTTAACTGTGAAAAGGGCTATTAACTCGTAGCTATCATTTTGTACATGGGCGGATCCTGAAATTCATCTTGATATGTGATCGTGTGCGAATTTCTTGTCCTAAGTTTACGATCGACAACCCTTGACATTGTGATTTGCCTTTTTGTTGACCTAGGCCCTGGAATTGTTTTCCCATCGCCCGATCCCATCGCCCGATCCCATCGCCCGATCTATCCACTGCTTTGAAAAAGTAGATGTACCAAAAATAACTATGATAATTATAATTATAAATCGTGATTTATTGCGGCTGAATCATTAATATCTAAATCACCTTTTAAGTGCCGAATTTCAGTCACATCGAAGACTGATTTAGACGAAATTCCCCTCTGGGTTATTAATTTCCTTTTTTTTGTTTTCCTACTTCTTAATCACGATCGACCGACCTCGCAAGAGAAGGCGATAGAAAACGAAACATTTTATGAGGAAGGCCTTAGAATTGTTAAGGAAATTAGTAAATCAAATAAGTCTAAGAAATAGAGAAAACAAAGACTTATTTGACAAATTACACGAGGTCTTTACATGATGTGGCAGTTTCCCCTTTGAGCGCCTGAGAAGTTAGAAAAGACCAGCGAAAGTTGGCGAAAAGAAAAACTCCATCGCGAGAAAAACGACAGGATGCTTTTCACAGCAAATATGACCAGTTACAAAAATATTTTCTGGTTTTCTTTGTACAGTTCTATAAGAACATTTCCTTATCTGTCACCTATATGGCTGCTTCTGTAAGAAGAGAGTTTATGGAGGGAAGTATTCCCGGTTCGTCCACGCAATCCATCTTTTCCAACTCACAGTCCCCATTGAACAGCTTATGAACAGTCATGTTTATGTACTCATCATTTTCGTCTGCGTGCTCCCCTACTCCCACCCCCTCATCAATCATGCCTGGTGCCTCTGTGTAAACCATGTTACAAGCCATCATCGGGACTTCCGCGCTTGTGGTCATGTGATCAATGTGGCTTCGTGACCCAGATTGCGTGACAGGCATGTAGTATCCTTGCGTTGCGTGGGTGTAAGGAGTGTTTGCCGAGGTCATCATAGGGTGGTATTGTAAGTGACCGGAAGGAGCCGTGCTGTTTTGGACGTAGTCCTGATTGCGGTCATAGCCCTAAGAAAGGTAAACAAAACGAATTAGGATAAGGTAAGCATTACTACTTTCGCTAAGCTACATAGAGAAAAAGGAAGCGAGGCTTCAATTCCAAGGAAAACAATCGAGCTTTTGAGCTACCCTCCCTCTTCGTCTAAGACTTCCAAACTACTGACGTGGCGTTACACAGTTTATCTGTTTTCTTGGGGGTAAAATACGACATAAGTGAGGTGTGATACTTAAAAACAAAGAAGCACGTAACAGAGTGGCACTTACGTTATTCATAAAGCAGCTGTCAGTGGTCGTTGGAGCTTGGTACCGAGTGGGTGACACAAAACCACCCAGTCCACAGTTGTTAAAATGCTGGGCCACCAAGCTGTCAATCGCTTCAGATGAAAGGTTTACATCACCATTTATGGCATACCCCCATGGCTGCTGCTGCTTCTTCTCACCTAGCGCTGTATACGTTACCTGAGAAAGGTTGTTGTTCCCCATCGCGTTTCTAGGTAACCCTGTAGTGACTGCTGGCGAAACTGGAGGTGTAAGCAGAGGGGCTTGGGGCATGACATTTTGACCAGGAAAGAAATTCTCCTTTGTTGAAGGCATGATGAAGGCAGACGATTCCAGTGGAGTTGGGGGGAAGCCATTCATTCCGGGTGACAGCGGCTCACTCACCATAGAGCATGTGCTAAGGCGATGTGTTAAGAGTTTCTTGGGCCTCGGTTTCCAGCCGTTCACTTGGTCGCGTGATTTTGTACGCTTAATCCGATTGGACGGTTTAGTTTGTTCCGGCTCTATGATTTCCACTTTGGGGGGCAGTTTACCGCCATTTAGAAGCACACTGTCGGGAACTGTGAACTTGGTTTTGGTAACGACGGTCTGCACTCGAAGAGGAGAGTTGTCTTTGTCAACTCCTGCACCTGATGAGCAAAAATGATATTAAAAGAAAAATAACCAAACTTTGTATTTTCTTAGAAGAATTTATATCATTTCTTACAAAACTACATGCGAAGTGGAGAAGGATACTGTGCTAAAAACAGATCCAGAATATCGGAGCACATTGTCTGGCATGATTCCCAGCCGGCATTTTCCGAGGATTGAGAGACTTTATATTCGATTGTAACTTTAAGAAGCAGCTTCACTGATCTTTATCTGTTCAAACAAACGAGTCAGCCTTGCTGTTGCCCTTAGGTCTACCCGGTTTTTGTCTCGAGTGCGACATCTTTAAACTATTTGAAAATTTTCAAGTTTTTAACGAAGACAGACACGCGAACCGGAGAAAATGGCACACGGCTTACTGTCTTGCGGGCTCATTTTACTGGTACATGCGCATGCTCCATCGGCGGTATTAGCGTTTTCGAATCGTTTTAGGCGGTTTTCGTGTGGACGGCGCCTAAAACGATGAAAAACGCTGATACCCGGGGACGTTCGAAAACGTTGGCAAAAATGAATACTTAGAAAACGCATCGTTTTATTTTGGAAGGTTGAAGGTGGAGACATTTTAGAAACGCCGACTCCACGGATTTAGTGTGGATGATGGGGGGAAAGCGTATGAAAAGGTACGCATTTTAAAACGAAAACTAGTTCGTTTACACAATTGGAACGATACAAAAACGCCATTGTGGACGCAATATTTTAGAAATAAAATAAAAAAAAAAGACTTTTAAAAACGGGGCACTTGCAAAAGCTTACAATAATGGTCTGATTTTATAGAAAGCATTCAAGCAGATCGCTTACCCATTTTCAAATGTCGATCGAGCATTTCTTGTAGCTTCTCTTCGGTCTCGTTGTAGAACTTTGTTTCAATGACGAGTAACATATATTCGTCTAGAAGCATCCTGATCAGATGAAATGAACCTAGAAAGAAAAGGAAAAATGCATAAAATGAGTGAACGAACCAAATGTCATCAGATAGGCCAATGAGGTTTTTCTCTTCCTTTCAAATGGCTGTCGAAAAGAAATGTGCGTCTGTTTCCATAACATGATGTTAGAGTGAGGGGGATTTTGGGATAATTTTAAAGTGCTTATGTAAACCTTCGCCTATCCACGAGTTCTTGTAAAAAATATTGAGAGAATTTTAATGCACACAAGCCGCGAGCATGGGCTTACACAAGTTGGGTCGAATTCACCCTGACGTATTTGCATCTTCACAGCGGTCAAACGCAAAAAGTTGCGTCACTTTCGGTCTTCAAGAGCCTCGGAAGTTTGAATCAGTTCATGCGTTTACGAGCGTGAACTTTTTATGAAAACGATGCATAAATGTCCTGATAAACCGAATTTCTCGCCGATAAAACTTGTGGATGTCAGTTACTTCATTTTCAACAGACAACAGACAACGGCGTTCAGTTTTGCGGTTTAAGTGAAACTTTCGACATTTGTCAGTATTTGCCGGGAATTGCGCATGCGTCGTGCGTTTGACCGCTGTGAAATTTGCATCAGGTTTGAGCATAAAGCAGTCATGCTCTATTATCTTCTCATGAAATATAGCCTACAAAGTATTACTATTGTTGATATCACTCAGGATGGTGTACACTAACCGAAGTGCATTGAGGCGTTGAGAGTCAAGTTATGCATGAGCCTCGCTCCCAAGAATGACCATTTCAAAAGAAATTCCTGGGCTCTGCTCTTAAAGTCGTCTCCAGTCCCCTCACATGGCTGCAGAAAGATAAAGAAAAATAATGTATTACATGAATCATTGATAGGAAAGATCAAATCGAACGGGCACGTGCAGGTCGACGTGTACCTGACGCTGAATCACGTGCATGTGACGTGAAAGCCTCTTACCCTTATTAACTTCGTCTCAACCAAATTGTCCAGCCACTCCACGTAAGATTCCAATGGCGCTTGGTCCCGTAAAAGTTCAATGAAATCTTGAAGAACTACAAAAAGAAATACAGCAAAATAAATTTGCCATTTAATCACGGCACGGTCTGTTTAGCTTGGTTACATTTTTAAAAGTCTCCACGCCACAAAAACGTCACACATTGCATGACTGAAGCATTGGAAGACTGCATGAAAAAAGAACAAGCCCAGCTGGCTTTCAGGCTTCTTCGCTGTCCACGCTAGCATAGTGGTGGCTCAAGCAAGTGTTGTATTGAATAAAAATTGCTGGAAATAGTAACAAGGTCTTCGTTTACTTACATTCGTTGTCAAATCCATCTTCACTCTCCTTTTCCGTTTTTGTTTGCCTTCCACTGCTTCCATTTTCAAGTTTCTCGATATCTTTTACCATGTGGTCCACTATGTCTGGGTTCGCTAAAACGGGGCGGGACGTCTTGAGAAATAAATACAAACAAAGTCAGTTGACTTATCTAGTTTATATGAGCCCTTATAACAGGGTAAGCGCTAAGCTCAAACTATTGATTCTCCCTATTCAAAGTTACACTTTCGCTTAGATGTTAGAGTTGAGAATTTCGTCTTCCATCAGGAGTAGTAAGGGGAAGTTAGATGTTTATCAATCGTCGGAATCCGTATGGATTTACAAAAAAGAGGCAGGTGCCGGGGGAGGGGAGGGGAGGGGAGGGGAGAAGATCTAATTAGAAATTCTCGTAGATATTTAGCATAACAGTCATCTTGAATGTATGATCGGAATACTTCGCTGTTTGACGTCCGTGTCTCGAGCAATGTTCGCTAGAGCGAGAGGTCAAAACAAAATTAAGTATAACTGTTTCATTCATCTCTCAGAATATTCATACATCATACCTGCGCAAGATGTAGGAATGAAGTTTGTCTTCTTAGCGACTGGACGAAACGTCTAACAGCTTTAAATGAAAAAGGAAGACAGAGAGTTACCGTTGAAGATAAATTTGGTTTAAATGGAGGACTGCAAATCAGTCTTTTTTTCTCTTGCCTTTCTCTCGCGATATCGATGCTAATATCTAGGGGTAACGCACGAATGGCCCTGGGTGTAAGATGCGTATTTGAGGCGGACAACCACTCATAAGTTTTAGTCGAAAGCACGCGAAAGAAATCTCTGTTACCCTTACTGGTACCCAGGGTACGCGAACAAAGACGCGCGGGTAAGTTCTCCCGTGAGCCTCTTCCCAACCCCCGCTTACTTGAGCCACTTGTAGTTTTTGCGCTCGTTCCATTCCTCTTTGAGGCACTACGTTTTGCTCAACAAACTCTCGCCAAACTACAGACTATTTTGCAGTCCAGTTTAAGTGTTACAGATAATGAAAATTCAATTCTAAATACTTGAGAGCCACCATTCAAAACCGGCAGGTCGAGGAGAGTACAAAAATATTTGGGAAAAAGATCGCGGCAGCTAAAAGTCGGCTGACACGGCAGCAACAGCAACAACGTGATCCGCTCTCAAACACGGGAGTCGATGGTAAAAGGAAGTGAGTCCTCCAAAATAGCGATGCTTGCATTAAAAAACAGCATTCCTTGATGCAAATAGATGTTACAGTATTGGTTGAATAAAGATCTCGAAGAAAGAGAACTTGGATGTAACATGTAAGCATTCTTTAATTATAAATGATACCTTGGATCTTCCCCATTTTCAGATAATCTGGCAGCTCAACAGTTGCTGCTAGTACCCAGGATTCCAGGTGTCTAGCAAACGTCCTGATATCAGCGAGTAGACTAGAACAAGAAATTGAAATCATCGTTAGTTAACGTTAGAATCAACAGTAGTCGTTGGCGAAATGAAGAAAGCAGACGTGAAAATAAAACATCCCCTTTCTCAGTCAGTTTTTGCGGGTTTTATTATCGCCTTTGCTTTTCTACGTACTAACTGAGAACCTGGAACCGTCTTCATCAACGGGCAAAAAGAGATGGACGATTATTTTAGGCATCCGGCTTTTCAGTCACGTCGAACGTAATTTTAGCAAAAAACAAAGAAAAAACAACAGCAACAACAACGAGCAACACACCTTTGATAGAGGAATTGTTGGATTGATAATTGGACTGATTTGCTACGATCTTTGCAAGTTTGTTTGGTTCTTTAATCATATTTGACGCTACTGAAATGCGGCGTATAAAATGGGCGCAACTTCAGTGTGTTTTTATTTCTTACCCTTCTGGGACATCTTGCATTGCCGAGGGCACCAGAACATCCATTAGAACCTAAAAATAAAATTAACAATGAGCAAGTAAAAGCTTTATGATATTTCCGTGGATTTCCTGTAATTGAATGGATAAATAATCGCTATTTAAATGCATATGCATGTTTTATTCTGCAGTACCTTGTAAAGAATAGAATCACAGACACAAATGACATCTGCCACAACTTCTGTGTTCATCAGCGGTAGCAGATGGTCCGGCATGCCTTGCCAAAAGTGCAGAAGAAAATTCTTTATCTGAAAAAGTACGAAAAAGAAGGAAAGTAAAGAGTTAAGTGAAAAATATATAAATTTCACTCTTATAATACCTACGCAATACTTTGATTTTCTCGCCTCAGTTTTTACCAAATCTCTTTTCCTTTAGAGCTTCAGTTGGCAACTGAGGGTTGTAAAATGTGTTAAGGCCATATTTCACATTATTTTTACACCCGCCAAAGTTAGCCTGCGTCGAAGACGTAATATAACACTGATTAAATTTCGTCTGCGACGCAGGCTATCCAAAGTCAGAACGCTGGAAATAAATCATATCACTCTAACTCGGGAACTCCACATAAGCATATACATAACGCAAATGGAGAGACTGGTACTATGTTCTGATTGCATGGTTAAAGCATGATGTACGTGCACAGTTTGTTTCGTCAGCCAGTTACAAAGCTCACGCAGAACACGCGCAAATCAAAGAACCCATTTTGAGAAAGAAAGAACTCTTTTGAAAGTCATTAAAAGAGATGAGGGTCTTAAGAGGTGAATGGAAACTGGGATAATAAAATGGAATTGAGATACTGCGGCTTGAGAATTGAGACAAAGATGCAACTGATTTAAGAAATGGGATTTTGAAAACATTTGGGCTGGAAAAAGGAATCGATCATTTATCCGGCTTCCAGGACCCTAAAGAAAGCCGAGCAATGCTGTCTGCTTTGAACATGAAGTTTACCTCGTCAAAATTAGCGTTGATCGCAGTATCCAGAATGCACTGGCAGTGAGTCTTGTACATCACAACGAACGTCTCGACCTGAACACAAACCAATAATTCACAATAATTAGTAATATGAGCTAAGCAGAACGCAATCAAAAGAACCAAGCTCTAGTGTAGTCTAGCTGCTCTGTAATTGTTACTACCGTCCACCAGACGCGTACCCAGTCGCCACGTATTTATTCCTTTTCGCATTGGAATACGGGAAGGCGATCAATGCGCGCAAAGCATTAACGCTTTTTTAGAATTATGGTTGATTAATTATCTCTGAAAAATGGGTGGTTACCCACATTTTTCTTTTTGGATTCCAATAACCCTTGCTAAGATCTACTTTCCCCCCATAGTCATACTCTTTGCAAAACTACATCTGTATTAGGAGGCACCGTCCTTAAGAACCCCATTTTGGTTATGCTGGACCAGTATCAGACTCGTACCCAGTCCTTCTCTTGTCCGGGGTGTGGTTTGTGGATTGGATTTGATGAGTTCGCGGTGCATCAAGGGAAGGACGGAAGAAAATTGCGAAGCCACTTTTTCTCCCTCCTTCCCAAAAGGCTTTGTGCGCATTGATCGCCTTCCCATATTCCAATTCAAAAAGGAATGAATTTAATAGTGGCGACTGAGTCTGGAGCAGTATTTTTCGTTGGCCAAATGTTTTGTTTTCAAACATAAATTTGGCCCAACAATCAGTGTGTTGACACAGCAGTGTTGAAAAGTTTAGCCGCTCATCCAACAAATATTGCCAGGACATATTGGCCAACAAAGTCGAGACATTTGGCTAGGGCGTAAAATTTAAGAGATGAACCAACTGTAGTCTAGTTCGAACGTAATTTTGAAGACAATACCGATAGAATATATTCGTATTGTTTATCTTTCGAGGGGTGCATTTATCATGCAAGACAATTCTGTTCTCTCACCTTCTCTAGTGAAATCTTTTCCGGTAACTCCAGTAGTCTTGGGTTTGGGAAATCAGGTAACAACGTGCCAGTTTTGGAACTGAGAGAATATTTCCGAACTGAAAACGACCCCTGTGCGCAGAAAAAAGAAAGTTAGTTAAGTTTGGTAATTCAATACTTAGGACCGTGGTGCTCTAAAACGGCCTGGTAACATTCCAGACAAAAAAAAAGGAAACATAGTTATTCTCGATAATGCAGCCGGCTTCCATAACAATATACATAAAGCTTGATCGATTCACAGTGTTACTTAAATAATTTAGTAATTATAGGCGAGGGAGTCTTTCGAGCCTTTCTATCTTGGTAATGTGAAACGTGAGTGACTATTCCGCACTCAGTTGATGGTAGACACCCCATCAGTGACATCTTATACCACGTAAGAAAGGTTAGCTCATTGTTGGGGTTAGGCATTCATCATATAAAGATCTTGGCGGCTGGCATTGGCGGTGGAAGTCTGACGTGTTCTATATCAGTCGAATACAGAATAGTTTCTCTTAATGTAAAACACTGTCGATTAAAACTGCCATAAAAAAGTCAAAGACTATTTTTATGTTAATTATGATAACTGACGCTTTTTTAGCATTTCTTGCTACAATAAATTGAGTTTCATAAAGGTTTCCTCACCTCATTTTTGACTTTTGATCCAGAGAATCTGTTTTAGAGTAAATCAATCCAAATATTAATCAATAAATTTTACTGATGACAAAAGAACGTTAAGAAAAACTAATGAGATCTCCGAAAATTTTAACGATAGTTAGTAAAGTAAAAATGATTCCACGATCACTAGTGATAAATATAGTACAACGCTAAATTTTGGCGTGCTCCAATAGGCCGAACTCGATCACGTGCGGCGATAGTGTTTCTCCTCAGCGGGCGCCTATCAGCGCATAGTGCCTGTTTTTGGCAAAAGTTTCGCTCAAAATTTAGCTATGGAATAAAAACAATGAAGTCCTTCTGTCTCAGCCCCTAAGTGTGATAGGTTCCCTCGGAAATTTGATGTTCAAGCTCCATATAAGCCTAATACTTGTTGTGAACATCAAATTTATTCGGGCAACCTATCACATGACAGTACCTTTGACAGAAGAACTCTATTGTTTAATTATGGAAATGTGAAAATGGGAAAGCCCTCTTTGAATCATTTCGAGGCTATTCGATGCTAAGAGGACTATAATTACCTTGTAAATTTAGTAATACGAAAAGTTTACTGTGTCATTTGTCTTGTTTATCCTCGCAAAAAACATATCTCTGGACTGACATTAAAACATTTTCTTAGTTTCGTGTTGAGTTGTTTGTTCAATTTGCCGTTTTGTTTTTAAAACGAGAAAAGTTCACCATTGTTTCTAAATCCATCTAGTTTAAAATTGTCATCGCGTGTCTATTTTTGTTGTTCTGTTGTTGTAGAGGTTGTTTGTTTAAAGCCTCGGCCCAAGCTTTGATTAAAACAGAAAAAACATTCCGGCTCCTCAATGAAAAACATTCCTCCTGAAGAAAACACTTCTAAATATACACGTTTAGTTGTGATTTTAGCTGACCATACGAACAGAAATTCTTGGTCGTTCTATATATACTGATGTACAAAACAACCGTCGTTTTTCTCGTAACTGGTAGAACATAGAGTGATCGAGAAATTTCTGCTGAAGGATTAGATTCTGACTTGCTATCACCTTTATAATATTTTTTCTGGTATGCCTTTTGCCTGACCGACCTGTCCCTTACTCGTTTTAGACAGCAAACTTTTTCTGCATCATGTGTTATGGCCCGGTCAGTAGATGAAATCCTAATATAATAAAACTGAACCTGGCTCCTCTGTCGCTGTTTCTTCTGACGCTATAGAACCGTGGTGGTTTAAACTTTTAATTCCCAGTTAACCCTTTTGCTCCGAAGGGAAGAAAAGTTATAGTACGTGGAAAAAAAGCCTGAATTTTATTTTGCAACATAATGACATTAAAAATCAAATGATCCGACCACAGGAAAGTACTGCTTAGTATCTTCGCTTTGAATGGTACAAGTCAGGAATTCATCCACAGACGTGTTTAGACCATCTTCTACATAGCAAAAACACAGGGAGGTACTGCCCAATAGCTTTCATTTTAATAGTCACTCCAGGATTTCATCCACGGAATTAAAAGCTTAAACCACCACGGTTCTATAGCGTCAGGAGAAACAGCGACAGAGGAGCCAGGCTCAGTTTTATTATATTAGGATTTCATCTACTGACCGTTAGAAGATAGTTCTCAGAACTTGAAAAAAGTGGGAACTATCTTATACAGCAAAATAATCCATGAGCTACACCGAAAGAAACTGCTCAAACGCTTGCAATTGAATGGTCAAACTTTGGGATTGGATCCGCAGACTTAAAGCTTTGAACCAAATTACGCAAATTAATGTTAGGTTCAGGAAATGAGTTTACTAACCCACGCTCGACAAACTTTTCATCGACAATCAAATTTTAAGGCCAGCTATTTATCAATACGAAATATCTTAGCATTCATGTATCTTGGACGCATAATACTAATTTCAAATTTAAATTTCCTTTCAGTGCTATTTTTAAGCGTCTCTATTTAATTCACTGCGCTGCCAGATTTAGTGGTCCTTTGTTCTCTAAAACAATTGGATTTAATTTATAGGTTCCTCAATTTAAAAGGTGTGAAAAGGAATGACCAGACTTAAAAGATGTGAAAGAGCTTATTTCTTACTTCACAGTGAAATCACACAATTGTTACTTCTACAATCGAAGGTGAGAAGAATTAAAGAGCAAATTTCTGGAGGAGGAATTTTAAAATGTATTAACTGATCCCTTTCGCTGTATCTACAGTTCATATTTCCCGACTTCCGTTTTTTATCCCCTACAAATTTTCAATAAGAAAAGAACGGCGTTTCCATTGTGTCTTTGGTAAACAAATTCTATTCTTCCATGGAGGTCCATTTAATTACGCAGCTCAAAATAAGTAACAACATGCCATCAAAATATCACTTAATAGTTCATGGCGAGCAGGCAATAAGCAAGTTATCTCCCTCACCTTGTTAAACCTTTCCTTGAATATACGGAGTGATAATAAGCTGATGACTCCTTTATCCCAATGCCATAATAGTGATATCTGAAAGATAAAACAGGATTACCTTCAGTATCCAAGCAGTTGTTGTTGTATATTTAGCTAAGTGCTTGTTTAAATAAACCAACTTTTGGAGTTCATTAGCAATTCAAACTGGCTAATAAGTTTCAGTTGTTGATTATTTTTTATCTTACTTTGAATGACCGCGAGTCCCAAGTCTTCTCGTTGTCAGTTGAGGAAACTTAAGCCGTATCGTCTGAAAACAAAAAGAACAAGAAAATAGTTATAAGAAGTCTTCTCAGGAGTGTTTCATATGTAGGCCACGGGCGACAAATCTTCGTGATACAAAAGTTATGGAATGAGCCAAGAACTTTGAAAAAACATGGGTGAAATACATGCTAAAAGGAAACTGAAAAGTCCATCCAAGTTGATCGATTGCTCATTCTTTTTGTGCATAAGATTTACATAAAAAAATTAAGTTAAAAAAATAATATTTAAACGGCCGAGACAAAGAAAGAGAAAAATGTCTATAAATCAACAATAATAGGAGCAATATCTATGGACGGCAGAGAATGAAAGAGAGAAAAATCCCAAGAGTTCAGTTGTAGTCTTCTTTCACCATTGTAGTTCCTAAACAAACGGCAATTGACGATGTTTAAACCGGTTGGCTCAGTTATATGAACTAGCGCCACAGTAATAGAATTGAGAAAAAGTAAACTATAACGCTTCCTTCATTTTGGCTGGACAAAAAAATCGGCAATCCGCGAAATTAAACTCCCGCAGAAATTTCATGCCACATGGGTAGCTTCCAGATCGAAGTAGCCTTCAGTGTGCTAACTTTTGAGTCTGTGGATAAAGACTTTTAAACTGAGTTTCAAAAGTCAGGACCATACTACATGAACGTGAGTTGAGGTGTCACTGTAGAAGTCGAAGTCGTGCGTGCATGAGTTGAGCTCTCGTACGTACGAACGCGACTTTTAATAGAGCAAAGGCACTGGAACGAGTGAGAATGCAGGCCACCATGCCAAGGAAACGTTTCGTTTGCTTCGTGGGCACTGCTATTACAATTTATGGAGAAAGTTGACTGTTTTGCAATTTATCAGATATGAAATGAGGTACAAGTACCTTGCCAAATGTAGCTGCACATGCGGCCTCAACGTTGTGTCGTCGGCAAAAGTCCAGGTAGTGAGCGTAAAGAATACAGCGAGGAAGACAAACTCCTTCACACATCACATAGTTCTCTTC
>Ga0126336_10001384_pt1 | contig 12515 bp, 4 predicted proteins | sample SidCmetagenome_FD_92530 | JGI IMG/M metagenome (GOLD analysis project Ga0126336, IMG submission 92530) | Coral microbial communities from El Islote,Puerto Morelos, Mexico - Siderastrea C C metagenome | ecosystem: Host-associated > Invertebrates > Cnidaria > Coral | place: El Islote,Puerto... | reverse complement strand
TAGGCTGAATAAACATTTCGTTTATTAGATAAGAAGGCTGAATCTCGGTCAGGTTTCAGTCGTTATTAACTTTCAACGAACAACAGTATTATTTTGTTTTTCCTGGTCTATTTCTCGGTTATTGACGTGCAATGAATATTTATACACGCTGCGCTTGCGTCCTCTCGTGCATTTATAATTCCTTCTCATAATAATAAAAAAGTTTCGTCTCCTGAGCTTCTTCCTGGAGACTCTTTGCCATTATTCTTTAAATACTGACTGACGAATTAGCTTTTTTAATTACGGATTGCATACATGTTAACGCCCACGATGGCATTACACTGGGGCTGAAAATGACAAGAAACAAGCTCAGAAGACGAATATTTTTTTTTATTATGAGAAGGAATTATAAACGTACGAGAGGACACAAGTGCAGCGTGTATTAATATTCATTGCACGTGAATATCATAAAAGGTTCATCAACTGAAAAGAAAAAGTGTTAAGTCTTATCTTTCTTGAAATATTGGAGAAAATTGCAGGAATGACCAAAATCAGCCCGTAAAAAATGAATCATGATTTACGTGAAAACACTCTTATAGATTTTTCCCTAATTTCGCATACAAGTTGCGTAGGTTGAGTAGTTCAAATAGTTCAAGTTTCGTCTTAAAGTGTCCGACTAGTTTTCGAGATATTCGACATTACTTAAAGTGAGGGGTTGTCCATTACCGTTGCTATGGTGACAGCTGTTGCCAGGAAACCATTGAGAAAATAATCTTTGATCATTTATTGAAAAGGTGGCGTAGTATCAAGGAAATCGAAGTTTATCCTCTATGCGAAATTTTGACTTCAAAAGATACACTCCAAGGCCCAAAAAACTGTTGCTAGCCTCCTTAATAAGCGGGAAACGCTCAGGTAAAGAATCATTGCATATTTTTCTTACTTAGAAGCGATCCTTGGAGTCTCGGACGAGTAGCGTTAACGTGTGGCTTTTCCATGGTGCATTTTGTGCATTCGAACGCGGGAAATCCAGCATCGATCGTCGGCCAGGGTTCTGACTGTTTAAAAACAATTTACCGAAAACATTTTATAAGCAACAGCAATTAAATAAAATCTTCAAAGCGGATGCTAATTAAAATCGTCCATTTAAACCTCCGTTACGCCTGCACGCTTACGGTTACGCTTACGGTTACGCACATGGTGAATCTAAGAATATTTTATCAACCAATAGCTCGCACTGACAAAAGAGTTGAAACAACACAGTTTTGGTAAGAGACTTACCAGGATAGTTATCCCGATCCATAGGTAATCTTTGAGTTATAGAGAACGTAAATTTGTAGTCGTAAATATAACAACTCACATTACGTTTCAACTACCACAGACAAAGATTTGTTAAAGAATCACGTTACGCGTGGAGCTTGTGCCGATCTGAGTTTGTGCCAGTCAGTGAGTACTTCTCACTTTAGAGCAAGACTTACCTCTCCGGAAGCAGTTGAGTGTGTCGAGTGACTACTTTGTAAGCAAGCTGCACCTTAGCTAGCACTCTGTATGTAATCATTGATTAGGATGAAAACGCTGACAAACATGAAGTCGCTACGAGGACCACTCACCAGTAAACAAGCCGATTTTTGATAATAAGGAGTGTGCTTTCATGTCGTAACAACGGGAAAACAAGTGAAATACTACCTCGGTTAAAGTTGGCAATAAATGAGTAAAATTCAGTTAAATAAATTCCTTTGGATTTGGTTCAGTGGCTTGCCAAGGGGACAAAAGGTATCAAGAAACAAAAGAACGCCTGAAATGCCTGTTTGATTGCTAAGATTTAAAGTGACGGGACAGTTCAAAATGCACGATCCTTAACTGATGCACTGAATTATTCGAGACATATATACAAGTGTAACATAAAGAATGCCTACTAAGAAAAAAGAAAAATCTTCTCCAAGTGCACCATTTTCTTTACAAACTTGGCCGAAAAAAGAATCATTTCTTTACATCTTTGACGTTTCATTATTCACCTGAATGGCAAAATTCCCCACGATCAAACTTCGGTAGGACACTGCATGTCCGTCTGCCACTCTCTACTCATTCATGCGGTTGACCCTAGCCTCTAAAAATACATAGGTCGGGTGAGAAATGACGTTATTTTGTGTGTTATTTTCGCGTTTCTTTTTCCAATATCTGAGAGCCAGAAAGAAGTTAGGTTAAAACAGATGGTCAGCTCCAGGTTCTAAGACAAGTTAAATCAGTTAATGGTTGATTGACTACTAATAGCAAATGTGCTAAGATCTTTGGCGTTGACTTTTGCGACGTTCCGTACTACAAATCCAAACCATTCGTCTACATATGTGAAGGCGCAATGGTGTGGTACTCCCTTATATGGCCTATACGGGACGTGCTGCTGGACAGGGTATGGTTTCTGGCCTCTTTATCCTGAACAGGGTATATAATTTTTTTGCTAGTCTGTTCTGAGCAGGGTCTGAACTTGTTCTAAATAGGGCATGGTTGCGCGATTGTTGTCGTTATGGCTTAGGGACCAGTCATTATTTATCTCTTAGGAGGGGGGTCGGAGGATTTTGTTATGAACCCAGCTTAAAATATCTGATCCCCCCTCAAGCAAAGGTTATATCATGTACCCTCCAAAGGGACACGCAAAGTTCTTGTACACTCCCTCCCCACCGCTTTGCTCCTCAATACACCAATCATCTCCTCGGTCGTTGTTTGTTGGTTCTTATACTATGCTTGCCAGTATGTACGTTTTCCATGCAAAAATGTCTGAAACGTCTGCAGGAAAATTTAGGCGCTAACGTGTGGAAAACTGAAAACAGCTCTCAATTAAGTTTAAAACTTGCAAATAGAATACAGAATTCATGTCTGGCAAAATGTTTGATATCGAAATGAACAAAAACTGGATTTTGTGCACAGTTTTGAACCAGTACTGCGAAATTGCAGAAAAAGTGGTGAAAGCTGAAGCCTGAAAGCCTGAAGCGCACCAACACAAGGTAATTGTGTTGGCGCTGAAAAAAGTGGTGAAGGCTGAAGGTAACATCCAACAAAAAGGCGAAGACAAGAACTTGATCAAACCGTTTAGGGGGACCAGGAGCATGCTCCCCCGGGAAATGTTTAATATTTGGGTCTTCTGAATTAGCTTGAAATGCACTTAAAACTGGCACACGCTATGATCTTTATAATTTATACTCACTACGAATGACCCAAATTTCGAAATCTGAAGCTTTCACGGTATGCATGTAAATATCTGGCATGAAAATCGTCAGCGTACTAAAAGACGAAAATAATAGGTTTAAATTTGACACACAACCCTTTCTGTCTAGGCTTTACTCAGTGAACACCCCTTACGTTAAAAGCGAAATCCAGTGACCCACAGAAAAAAACCTCCGCACCTCTTCCCCCTACAGGCAATAAATAATGACCGGTGTCTTATACAATATTAAGCAATCCTAGATCGGAAACGTTTGCTGGTCTCTAAAACACTTTAAAATTGTGCGGAACAAGAGAGTGTGCAATCTCGTTCCCAGGGTCTCTCTTCTTCTCGTCCCTAAACTGGAGGGTGTTGTCCTAAACAGGGTTGGTATTTAGGCTTATTTTGTCATAGAGAGGGTCAGGGCATCAGACCGGCCCTCAGTGGCACCCCCACATTCAAACACTGGTCAAGTTCCCCTCCCCCGGGTTAGGGCGTTGCATTTGACTTTCGGCGATCGGAATATCGGAAGGTGAGGGTGGCCGGTTGTTTAAGAATTGGTCGTGTGATGTGTTGTGTTGTTTCTTCAGAATGGAAATTCACACCGCAGAACAGAATTTAAGTCTCAGGCGGGGGATTTAGGTGCTAAGTGACGGGGAGGTGCTTTTAAGGTCAAATTTGTAGCTCCAAAAAAGTCCCATCACGGTGAAACTTAACTTTAAATAAGCACAGACGTTCGTGGACCACGGAAAGCGACTGGACGTTGAATGTTTTGACTCTATCACGTCCATAATTGCGAGCCACCAGACAACAAAATACGATAGCCCAACAAAAAAACAAGCCAATAGAGGGAACATTCAACTTCCGGTTGACCTCTGTGGATCAGGAACTAAAGCTACTCTCTCAACCAATAGATCAAAATCAAAATTCATCCTGACACAACTGTTTTTTAATTTCCTATAGCCTCGCTATGATGGGCTAAGATGTATAAAACCAAAACCAATTTATTATCGTCCTAATTACGGCACGCGCGTTTGACCATGCTGGACATGTATCACTCCAACGCCGGTTATTTTAGTCTCTTAATTATGATCGCCCAAAGGAATTACATAGGTTTTGGTTTCACGATTAAACATTTAAACTGGCTGAGGGTTAATTTGAAGGTGATGGTTCGTACAAACCTACACTTTCTTCGATTCTACAATAATCGTAAATACGCCTGCTTCTACATGCTTTCTTCATCCTAATGTCTACTGTCTTCGAGTTAATTAACATGGGTCCTTTAAAGGTATTATGAAAATAAAAAAAAACACATAAACAAACATAATCAAGCTTCAACCTTCAAGACTCGGTCCACTTTCATTAGTTTTCTGAAACCAAGAGAGGTCCTCTCTTGCTGCAACAGGAAATAAGGTTACGAAATTCAAAAACATGCATCTCTAGCATTCCTCTTGACAGCACAGACCTTAAACGGCTGGGGCTGCAACACGAGACCTGACATGGGCTCCACAGTGGGCAGATTGCATCCTGGCGGATTCTCAAACCTGAAACTGTGCAGTAAGCGTGCTAAAAACAGGAACAGCTCAATTCGTGCTAGAGGCTCTCCGAAACAGCCCCTACGACCAGCCGAGAATGGGTAGAAATGATCAGCTTTTGGGGGAAGGAAATTGCCATCCTCGTCCAAGAACCTTTGGGGCCTGAAATCGTTAGGGTTTTCCCAAATCTCTGGATCGTGGTGGAGAGACCAGAGGTGACCCAACACGGTGGTATCCTTAGGAATGTGATATCCCTGTAGAGATGTGTCCACTGTCGTTTTGTGAATAATTACCGGGCCAACGGACGAGATCCTGAGAGCCTCAGTAATGGTTGCTTCTAGATAGGGAAGGCTCCTCCTGTCCTCGAGGTCCGGCAAACGATTTGGTCCAATGACTCGATCCAGCTCTTCATGTAACTTCTGCTGAATCTTTGGGTTATGAACCAGGCGCAGCAGTGTCCAGCATAAAGAACTTGAAGTGGTCTCCATTCCGGCCATAAAAACCTCACCCATGGTTAAGATGAGACGCTCATCTGTGAGGAATCCTTTGTTAGACGAATCCTCCTCTTCAGCCTCCTTCTTTGCCTTAAGCAGCGTGTCTGTCAGGTCTCGAGGATTCTGCACTCGATTAGCTTTTACGTGCTCTCGATAAATCCTTTCAATTATCTCTTCTCTTTCCTTGCAGTTCTGCTTGAAACTCCTAACAGAATTGAATGGAAGGAACCTCAGCCACGGAAACACATCGGCCACACTACCAGTTCCAAGCATCTTGAAAATTTCGTTCGTAAGTGCATCGAACCGTGAAAACTCGGGGTCATCAAGCTCATATCTCGAACCAAATACCAACGCACAAACCACATTCATTACGGCCAGTCGGAGTTCTTTTGTGATTTCGTGAGGTTGTCCACTTGTGGAGTGAAGTCGTTTTAACAGCAATTTGGACTCGTTATTGACACCTGGCACCTGCGTTAACGCACCGCTAGTGTACATTTTCAATGCAGAGACTGCAAATTTGCGATGAAGCCTCCATTCTGGCGAATAATCTGCAAAACCAATTGCCTTCCCTTTGTGTGAGAAAATGTCGACTGTATTATTACTCGGGCGTCCACCAAATTCGACCGACTTTGTAACGAGAACTTCTTTGAGAGCCTCTACGCCGCTAACGACAATGACGAGCTGGGTACCAAGATACAACCGAAAGACATGGCCATATTGTTTCTCTATCGCCCAAAAATCAAGATGCCGTGACTCGGCGGATAATTGATGTGCGTTTCCAACAATCGGCAAAGGAAAAGGTCCGGGAGGAAGGTTTTTTGCTGCGGAGAAGCGATTGGCAATCACTGTAGCTAGAATGATTGCCAAAACAAACCACGCCAGTTCTTCAATCATATTTGCCACAAAACATAAGCTTTCCAATTGAAATAAAGCTCGTATATTCAGAACAATGAAGTACATTAACATACACATTACGTTTTTTTATTATTTATGGCATGTCAATTATTTTTTTCTTGCCGGAGTTTGTGACAATAGCCTTTTAAAGAAGCAAACAAAGGCCTCATGTAGTTATTTGGCTGTATGCCAGATTGTTTTATTGCCGATAAATTGACGGACGAACACGAGGGCAAGCAATAAGAAATGAAAACGTATATTTTCAATTGTAATTGCAATCTGATAGAGTGAACTACAAGAACGTTAAACAGCTTTTTTGCAATCACCATATGAAACAACAACAACAACAATAACAACAACAACAACAACTTATTAGCATCCCCTTTTACATATAAGGTATTGCCTAACAACTAAGGCGGCCTGTTCACAAGGTGGGGTACCCCGGGGAGGTGAGGTACCCCGCTTACCCGTGGTCAAAAAAAGCTAGCCTGCACATGCAACCCCGGGGCACTGGGGTGAGGTTTAAAATGCGTTTCTTATAGTTTTAATATTCCTCACTGTCCTTTTTGTTCAAGGGCTTTTCAGGCTGAGTGGTGCTTTTAGGCCCAAAGTCATCGAAGTAATCAATCGCTGAGCATCAGCGTATCTCTGTGTACATCGCCGAAAGGTCCTGCTCGAAATCCTTTTCATTAAAGTGGCGTGTAGCTTTGTGTTTTTTAAGATACAGTAGTTCAGCTGTATTATCGGACTCCACGCTTACATTGTCGCTGTCACCGTCAACTTATTCAGTATTTTATTCGCTAAAACTGTTTGTCTCGACGTTTTGAAGATGAATTCGTCGGGACAGCCCGCCAAGCTTGTAGTGGTTGGTAGCCATGTTGATAAATGCCCGGATGGACATCACCCCAGTTAGGCGGGTTACCCCACCTTCGGCTTTCACATGGAGAAAAATCACCCCAGCTAAGCGGGTTACCCGGCCCAATTGACCGGGTAACCCGCCTCGGTGGGGTACCCCACCTCTCATGTGAACGAGATCAAGAAAAAAAGAGAGATTGTATGGAGAGAATGGTTATCCCACCCAGGCGGGGTACCTCACCTTCTCGGGGTCCCCCACCTCCATGTGAACAGGTCCTAACACTATATTTAGGATATCAGATTTTGTTAATCACAGTATTAAAAAATCCTAATCATAAAACTATTGGTTGAAATCTACTGTGAATTTGCCTCAGTGTATTAGTATATTCATTTCTTATTTGTAAAGCTTCATAAACAAAATAACCTAGTTTATTGCAAACGTAAGTATCAACATTATTAAAAAGAAAAATAATTTTGTCTTGTTCACCTAGAGAGTCGAATCTTGCATATTTTAATTTGATGTCATTATCAATGGTTTCCTAATACTTTCAAAATGATTACAATATAAAAGGAAATGAATTTCATTTTCAATTTCGTTGGAAGAACAGTACTGGAACGTGAGCGTGTTGAAGGTTCGGTTATTTTTTCCACGCTGCAATTTTTGTGAGTGTTCGGTTGCCTTTGTTTCTTTGTTTTCTTGCTTGTTTTTTGATCGATCTTAACCCTGTAAACCCCAAGAGTGACAGGTATCTAAATTTCACCTTACAGTATCACTTTTTGATCCAACATACAGGTGATGAGCGATAAAGGAAATGATCACTAGACATGAAATGTATTGATGTTTAATGAAATTCTCCCAACTAGAAACATAAGAAATACATGGAGAACGGTGAGGAGAATATGCATGTGGATATTGAGGCTGAAAGGTTTAATTGAACCAAATGAGGATTAAAGAGGCACTACGTTAAACAACAAAAAGAGACGTTTCAATCAGAGGAAACCCCTTATCCTCTCTTGGAGGAAACCCAATGATACTGGATCAGTTTCCTTTAAAACGTCTTTAGCAGTTCTCTGAAACTATAACTGTATGGCTTACGGGGGGAGGGGGGGGGGCGTACTCCCTTACTGATGGCCTTAACGTGGACGTGCTGCCCGATAGAATATGGTTTTCAGAGGGTTTTTTCTTGAACGGGGTACCAATTTCATCACGACCTTATATGTATTCGTTAATTTACAGGACCCTCATAAAAAGCCGGATTATTACCAGTTTGCCAATGTACAACATATCGAAAGAAGAAACAGCCTTTGACTAGTCTATTCTAGCCGTAAGGAAGGTATAATGTTGGGTTAAATGTCCTAGGCAGGGTACAAAAAATCTGCAATCTGTCTTAAACAGGGTAGCAAAATCAGATATTTTTGTCTTAAACAGGGTCAGGGTTTAAGCGTCCGGGCCACACCTCCCTACTTGAGCATCTGCTAATTGACTGTGCCCCCCCCTCCCGGGGTATGGCTGCCGATGGCTAGGATGGAAATAGATTAGAACATCAGGCCAATGTTTTCAAGTTTCTCCTTTGTTTCTTAGAAAAATCGCCAGAAACTGACTATCGCTTGCTTTCCCTTTGAGCATTTCGTATACTAGAAAAGGTATTTGAGTAATTTGAATTCCAGCAAATGTTGCATCAAAAATTGTGAAAATCACCGTGACATAGCCCCTTTAATTAGATTCGGTTGATTGAATGGCCGATCAAATCGATCAACTGATCAGAGAGTGGTCTTTAATTGTGAATTTATTGTCCCGTAGTTTGGCTCCTAACGACATCCTGCGGTATTTTGGAACTAGGGAACAGTTAAAACATGATCTATTTTCCGCAATGGGGAGCAGAGAACGGGGCCGGGGGGGGGGTGGTTCCTCTGGTACCCTCCCTCTTATTTCCAAAAAGTGTAAAGCACCCTAATTGAAGTAAAGTATTGTTCGCCAATATATTTTGGGTGCTCGACCCTCATTTCATGGTTACCCTTATGGACTGTTGTTTAGACAACTATATGGATTATATACTTTAATAGATTGCCTACTAAGTCCTTGTCGGTACATGCAAACATGTCAGATATTGCTGCGTTCTTGTCGCAAAAACTTCAATTCATCCGATTAAAATACAAACACTGTAATTATTTTTCTGCCGTGGTCGCTCACATGCCGCTCGACAAACTGGCTTCCAAAACGGCTCAAAAGCCCCTAACAAAAGGTAAAGGTAACTGTGAGCAGTCTCCTTGGCCTTGCGTGACGATTCACTATAACGACTTCATTTACCATTTTAACACAATTACGTGACGAATGACTTAAAAAACAGCAACGATTTCGTCCATTTTTACCGAGAGGGCATCCAGAAACACGAACAGACCTCTTTAGTGCGGGTAAAATACAAGGGTTTGTATGGAACATTATCGCGTGCCATAGTTTAGTTTATTCTGTCCGATCTCCACTAGCTTCCTGTTTCTGAGCGCATTAAATTCAAGATTCTATTGCTCACCTTCAAGGCTCTACCCAAAAGTCCCCCACCTACATACACGATTTGGTAATCTGCTACTCGCCGTCTAGAACTCTCAGGTCATCTTCCACATTACGCCTGAATCCTGTTAATTTTAATCTGAAGTCCTATGGGTCTAGAGCCTTCGCTGTTTCTGCTCCTGACCTTTGGAACAGCTTACCTGATGACATCCGTTCATGTGACAATTTGAGTACTTTAGTTAACCAATAAAAACACAAACAACGGGAAATTCACACTCATATTTATTTATTTATTTATAGCGGAGCCCGCGCGCTAGCGCGTCAGCGGAGCACCATTGCTAAGGAATTTGGTAACCTATCAAGCCAAGAAATTTTGGTAGTGACGTAATAGTCACGTGACCGTCCGTCCGTCCGTCCGTCCGCACCACAGGGTCACCAATATGAAGTGGCATTCACTGGATATAACCCTGTGCTGAATCCCGTGTTTTTGGCGCGAAATGGCATGTTGACCCGCGTTGTAGGAAAACAAGCAAAGACCACAAAGTCAAAAACAAATTTGTTAATGGAAAAAAAAAAGTTCAAAAGAATTTTCAGTTGTCTTTTTGGTGGAAGGCAAAAAGTTCAATTTAGGCGAAAAAAAATTAGACGATAAAGTTCAGGCGAAAAGTTCAAATTTGCCTTGTCGGTTCTGTTGCGAACTCGGTCGGTACACCGCTTGAGTTCGCAGCTTTTCGCAGCGGTTTCGACGCCAAATATAGCAGAGCTAGTGCTTTTGGGTTTTTTCTGCCCACAACCATGGTTTTTACGGCGTTCTGAACACATTTTTTCAGGAAAAAACACCAGCATTTCCATGTTGATAGGCAGCTTGTCACGAAGAAAGAAAGAAGTAGTAAAATTAACATCCGTAAATAACAATAATCGCTTATGGCCTAGTGGACTACCTGCCGGGTTATGACGCCATCGAGCCGGTTTCGGCTCTCAGCGAGGACATGAAGCTTTTTCTTTTTTTTTCTTTTTTTTTTTTTTAACGACTTGAATGAGAATATTTTCGCAAGTTAATAAGTGCCAGCAAAAAAACAAAACAAAAAAACAACAACAACAACAACAACAACAACAACAAAAACAAAAAAAAAGGCGGGGAGGAGGGGGGTTCGCCTTTAGGCTTGGCTAAATCTATATATTTTATTTGTATGGTGTAAACAGGGATCTTTAGTTTGGTGTTGGAAAGTTATAAAGAAATGCTAATTTCATTAATAATCTTATAAAAATATTCTATTGTTGTGGGATATAACTTGTACTTTTGGTTTGGGTTATTCATGATTTAACTTATTCCAAATTGCGCAAAACCAAGTAGTGATTGTCTGTTGCTCTGTGGTTTACGCGGGAGACACCTTCGCCACTGAGCACCCGCTTACACCTGTTTTCTTAGCCACCTTTGCAATTGTTCATTGCTAAATCGTCTTTCTTTTTAGCTAGATCATCTTTAAAAAACCTTTCCCTTCAGTGAGTTTTCAAGCCTCCGAAAACGGCTCTCCTATCTACCTTATTAGCTATGCACCTCCTTATCCAGTGGAATTTCGGAACGCTTCTTAACTATTACTGATATTTTGCTGAATCACATTTGACATCTCTAATTGGTTCTGCGCACGAATTTCACACTTTGGCTTCTCTAGTGTGTTGTAATTAGATTAGATAATTTCCGTTCTCTTCAGGTTGTAAAAGTAACTGTGCAAGAAACTTAGAGTTTTGTTCTGAGTTGAGCTGTGAACTGTACACTGAGAACCTAGAGCATTAAACAGTCAGAGAATGGAACTATTCTACTTGAACTAATGTCCTCATAAGTTAATTGTTTGCTTAACACTTTTAAATCTAAACTTAAGACCTATCTTTTTAAAAAAGTATATCATTCTTAGTAGGGTTAATTTTTATTTATACATTAATTTAGCTTTTTAATTTATTCTTAACCTTTTGTGAAGCGCCTAGAGCAGAACTTGATAGGTTATTTCTCTTTGACTGAAAATTAAAAGCTGGCTGAAATATGGATATGGCTGAAATGGTCAGTAAACGACATACGCGACAACATTTGAACTAGTATGTAAACGTTAAGAAATGATGATGACCCTCGCAGTTAAAGATGCCAACTTAAACAGTTGAAAAATGTACAACCTGAAAAAGAAAACAAACAAACAAACAAACAAACAAAAAAAAAACAGGATTGAACGAGATTCGAACCCATGACCTCTGCGACACCGGCGCAGCGATGGACATCGTCATAACCACAAGGGTCATCACCATTTCTTATTTCAACCGCTCTTTATTAATATGATTATTTCATGTGTACACTTTCATATGTAACCTTTAATGGCTATTTATTGTCATTTATCGCTTGCTGACTACAGTATAGCTAGCGGTAAAGTTCAAGTTCCACACAAATCCTCATACTTTGCCACTGAAGTGGCCTTTTCCTAAGCCTGGGTCCCATGTGCTTGATCAAGCGACAACGATTGGGCAAATAAGCCTTTTATTATTTCGATGCAACAGTTTAGCCAAAACTTGACAGTCATTTATACTATCCTATGTGACTATATATGTGAGAAAGCATAAAAATATAAGGTATCCTGAAAAACATGGTTGCTTAAACTCTTGGAGGTTTGAGAGACTAATATAGATTGGATCATACCAACTTAAGGTGCATGGCATTATAATTGACAAAAAGGCTACTGCAGGGAATGATCAAAGAACGTAAAAAGACTGAGTTACGATGTTTCGACTGGCCAAAACCAGTCATCATCAGCTTCATTAGGCCAATCACAAATTTACAGAACCCTACTTGTAATAATTTCCAGTGCGGCAGTGGTTTCAAGCAATAACCATTCCGACATCCATATGCTACTCATTCCTATTGACAAAAAACTTAAAAATGAACGTGATTCTTTCAGGAAGGCACGTGAAGCACACATTGTTCACAAAGCTAAGACCCTTGAGCCTCCAGGCACGAATAAACGTGATGAACTGTAATCTGTAACTACATGTAATCAAGTGATGTAATACATAAGTTT
>Ga0126336_10001383_pt1 | contig 12520 bp, 6 predicted proteins | sample SidCmetagenome_FD_92530 | JGI IMG/M metagenome (GOLD analysis project Ga0126336, IMG submission 92530) | Coral microbial communities from El Islote,Puerto Morelos, Mexico - Siderastrea C C metagenome | ecosystem: Host-associated > Invertebrates > Cnidaria > Coral | place: El Islote,Puerto... | reverse complement strand
CACTTCAAACATCGTGGGTTCGTCATAGTATCAAGACAAATAGGACAGGTTTCTGCGCGAAAAAAACCAAGACGTGCATATGAGTATCAAAAAGAAATACAAATTATATTTACGATTAGTATTTGGTCAGAGGATTCTCTTTTATAGGCCACTTATTTAGTACTAGGGGCTCATGAGACCTTACTGTCTCTTCTACTGAGTGCTATTTACTTTTGTCCGTTAACAAGCATCGATGGCTATATGAACTGCACATACTATGCCTTGTGTACTGGGTGCTTCTGATTTAAACCCCTGGTAGATCTAGAGGGAGCGGAGGTAGTTAATACTCCTCCTGGTTACATCATGCTGTGGATAACGTAAGTAAACGCCTGCCTGATGGCCTGATACGCCACATCAAAAAAGGTCTTTCTTAGTTACCTTCCTCTTTGTTGTCGCCATCGTCTCCTTTTGAAGGAAGAGAAAATCCTCCCTTTCCTTTGTTGACCCGTCGTTCTTGGCCCTCCGGCGGCCTTCCATCGTTATCCTCCTGTTTTCCTTTCACTACGCTACTGAACGACGCAGGTGGAGATGAAGAAGTATTGGAAGCATCCAAAGGATCATTCGGGTTCGTTGATGAATGACTGTTGTTACGCACATTTCTTCCCCGGCTTCTACCACCATTCGACCTTGAAGACGACACTGTGGAACTCCCTCCTTCGGCACCAGTTGGTGACAACCTATCAGAGCCCTCTTCGGACGCCTTCTTACTGTTAGAGCCTACTCGGTTATTGACATATCTATTTCTAAACTCCTTTCCGAAAGCCTGCACTGAGGAGTTATCTATGTTCACGAATCTAATGTCGGTTACTGTCTTCTTCTTAGGGTCACCTTGTCTAATAAACTCATCTACAGCATCAAACATGACTTCAGCGCAGACGTTTTTTGGCATGCCATAAATGCCAGAACCGATGGCTGGTAGTGCTATGGAGCTCATTTCCAGTCTCTCGGCTTCAGCAAAACTGCTTATACAGGCTCGACGAAGAAGCTTTCTACTATTTTTTGGTCCCACTTCATTCCAGATAGGTCCAACAGCATGGACAATCACTTTACATGGCAGGTTTCCCGACCTCGTCGTAGCTACCTCTCCATCTCTGAGCGCCCCACGCTCTCTTTTGATTGCATTTGACTCTTTTTGGATCTTTTTTCCTCCCTTGTCGACAATGGCCTTGGCCACACCCCCGACGTGTTGGAGATCACTATTAGCAGCATTCACAACGACGTCAACGTTTTCATTGGTTATGTCCCCTTTGTAAACAGACACTTTTACTTTCCCTAACAAAGATAAAACACAAAGGCTAAACTAGTACACAAAGCAGACACACAGAAAACCTCTGCTATCTAGAACTTCGGTTATCTCCATGCTTTTCCTGTTTTGACTGAAGTCCATTTAAATAGATGATTCAAGAGCCAAGGCGATGATTTTTGTCGAAATTGCCGCCTTGAACAACAGCCGTTTTCAGGATACCCTCACTGGACAACCGCAATATTCTTAAAATCTTGGCCTCAAATCAACTACAAAAGAATAATTGTTTACTAACCTAACAAGGTTTCTAGTTTTGCGCCTGGAGTTTTAGCACCTCTGAAGCTCGAGTATTCCGGTGGATCAACAACCATATCCTCTTCATCATCTTTTGGTTTCTTGCGTCCACCATTCTTATCCATGGCGTTTTCTGTTTCCCTCTTTATTTCCACTCCTTCGTCTTGCTCGAGATGTTTCAAAGCCTCCTCGATGTGGTTTGCCATTCCGTAAAGCTCCCAATGTTTTCGATCCTTACTCAATTCTATCGAGATTGGAAATTTTTTACCAGCTCTGCTTATTGCCTCACGAGAACGAACGACCAACTTCTCGTTTTTTAGCGAGAAACGTTCCATTTTTATGAGCTGGTACATTTTTTGGTACAGAATAATAAAACAGTTGCAAGCCTCATCGTATTCCTCAGTACTGCATCCGTTTTTGGGTCTCAGACTAAATTTGCTTCCTTCAGCCATTCTGGGTATTTCTACTTGGTATTTGGCTTCAATGTCGCTGAGGTCTTTCTCGTACGCTTTGATAAAAGCCTTAACTATCTTCGGCTCAATCTCAAAACTCTGAATTTCCGGGAATGCAGAAGAGGCTGTGTCATTATCGATTTTGTTGGCTCCTTCAGGCGGGCGATCGCGACTTCCTTCTTTTGCGGCTACCAGTGCTTGGCTGTTTTGGTCAACATCTTCCTCGTTATCATCCTCGTCATCGAGTTGAGATTTGCTGTCTTCACGGCTCAGAGATCGATGTGCTTCTCTCTTTGTTTCACTGTGTACTACTATTCCATTGGATTGATGTGCTCCCTGTTGCAAGTAGGCACGAGACTCCTCCACCTGTTTAAAAGTTCCTGACAAGATAAAATTCTCGCTAGATTCAATCCACTTGACACCAGTTTTGGTCGCGATTTCGTTCAAGAGAGCCTCAGTTTGTTCTCGTGAGAGATACTCCACAAATTCCAGGCAAAGCTCTGCCGATACCAGTTCAAACACCTGAAACAAAGGCAAGTATATAACTTGGACTTGAGACAAAACACAGTTGTAGGAGCTTAACGTTCACGATCCCTATTTCCACTCCCACAGTACCAGTTCACAAGATAAAACGTGACATTTGCAAACAAAACAAGGTAACATAATTATCATTTCAGTGGATGCCTCTGGGATCCAAACCCAGGAAAAATTTCAGGGCTCCAAAGACCCGGCCCCCTCCCCTACTTCCTTTGAAATCCTGACCCCTCTATTCAAACACACCTTGCGATAATGTGTCTGATTTATAATTAAGTCAGTCAACATCATTTTTTCAGTCAGAGTTGAGAGGTTGCAATTTTCGCCAAGGGAAGTCTACTTTGTTTGACACAGCAGGGGGGATTCATAACAACCAAGTTCAAAATAGCCAGAAATAAATGAATGCAAAACTAAGCAAATCTGCAGAGATATGAGTTTCAGTTGGAGATATTAAGGGAATTCAAGATAACCAGTGCCCTAGAGAGTGGTAAATCTACAGTGTAAGTCAAGTAACAGCTGAACATAAAGTGGTTTTCAAATGAGTGTTGTAAAACCAACACAAAAGTAATTATGCTGACCAGCCACAACAGACACATACAACATGATGAACCAATCAGAACTCAGAGCAAATGCTCGTAATTAACGTAAAAACTCGTACGTACAAGCCACAGTTTTTCGTCTGATTGGCTGAGAAAGAGGCGTGAGCTTTTCTTAACCAATCAGAGAGCGCAGTATTAAAAGCAAAACAAAAGTAACCACACTACTTTCAACACTAAATTGAAAACTGCTCTAGACATTAAGTACCTCAAAGTGTTTATCACTTTTTAGCATTCTGTCCAAATATGGCTCCACTGTTAAAATCACCCCTTCAAACTCCTGTTTATGCTGTAAAGCTGACATCACAACTAGAAGCACACAAGCAGACAATTAAACACAGTGTATTTAATTTTAAGACAAAACTTGACCATGCTTGTTTGTCCCCAACCCTTTATGCAGTAGCATGAAAGAACAGTGTATTACAGTTCACATGTCACTTGCTACATGTATTTATAAATAGCAAATACATTGGAAAAGGGAATTGCGAAGAAGATAGACGATTTCCTCACACAAAGGAATTTTTTTTAAATTTATTTATATACTTTTTTTTGTTGATACGAAGTGAGATAAGATATATACTGTAAACGGTTTGAACCCAGGAGTCATACATCATAAGGCGGTCAATTAGTATGGTTCCTTCAGGTGAGTGTAGTCCTTAGAGGAACTGATTACATTGACTGACGTTTCCACAACCTGGGCGGAAGTCATGAATGATGTTTTCTGCTTAGGTTGTCTAAACGTCAGTCTATGTCATCACAAACGGCCCTCCTACATGCACTCACCCGAACAATCATACTTCACTGTCTTTATGGTAAGTTATATAGTGACTGAGAACTTTGCACCACACAAAGCAGAAATAAATACAGGGATAACTAGAAATCATGTAATAGAAAGAATACTAAAGTGGTAGTATTTAGGGATACCACTGCAAAACGAAACAAAATTCGTGCCGCGTGATATGTGTCCCCCTTGCGTGACTTGCTAATTAACTATGTACGGCTGGGAAAGCAGTGTGCAAATTTGAAAGAGCATAGGCACATTTGAAGCAACAATTTGATTTAAATACTAGGCTACTACAAAATATATTACTGCTTAATAGCATACTCTACCCCTTATCCCGTCATAAACTAATAACAAACTTCGCCTGAACAAACATTTCAATGAAGCTCTACCATGAAACTTACTAAAGAACTTATGTTAGCCTTGCCTTATGAAAGGAATGCGTATTGGCAATATCTGTACTGCATTTTCTAATGCATGAATTTTTAAAACTTTACAGTATACCCTTGTTGCAAAAAACAAAAAGATGCATGTTGGAAAGTGAAACAACATAGCCGGCAATGAAGGAAGTGCATGATTTGCATATTGTTGTTCATGGAGTGGGCTCGTATTACACAAGAATAATAAAATCGAGTATATCCTCATCTGCGCCAGTTAGCCAGGAATATTTTGAAAATATTTTACCTTCAGGGTTGTCGAATGTTACCACCGCGGTCCCCTGTTTACTGACGGTGATACTTTCGATATCCCCGCCGCCATTTTTCTTACGCTGGAAATGAATAATTAGATCTTCCGACTTTGTTGTCGTTTGAAACCCTGTTACAAATATGCTTCGAGGAACACTCGTCGGATTGATGTCACAAATCTCCTCTGCAACTCGAACAACCACTGAGCCAGCCGTTCTTTCCGTTCTTGGGGTGTTTGCAGCCATGTTAGCTCAATCTTCGATACGCGATGTGAAAAGAATGTAATTATTGTGACAACTGGTTTTCTAAGAAAAACGAAATTAAAAGCGGAAGTGACCTAATCATTTCCGGGAATCCCCGGAGATTTTAAACCTAATTGTAACTCATTAAACGGAAACGTTGAGCGCATGAACTCTCTTCTATATCTGGTTCTTACCTCGATAACAAGCATTTATTGTTTTATAAGGAATTAGATGAGAAAGGAAGGCTGTCTATAATCGCCGATGGGGTCACAAACGACAAAGCCGGAAGTGAGGAAGTTCGCGACATGTATTTTGGTTCCAGTCTCACGCCTTCCTCTTTCTGGGAACTGTAAACTGTACGGCAGTCGGTCAATGTTGCAGTTTTGGAGGTTTCGTGGATAATTTCTACCAAAATGGCGAATTTAATAGACCGATTTCTGTCGCATGGACCTGAGAGGAAGGCTCTTACTGCAGAGCAAGCGGCAAGGAGCGTGGTGGTATTGAATATTCCACAACAAACTACAGCCGAGAACATTGTTATACATTTTCAGCGGCAAAAGAATGGCGGAGGAGAGATCGATCATGTACACATTCCCGAGAAAGGAACAGCCGTCATTACTTTTGAAAGCAGCGAAGGTTTGTCAGTATAGCTAACGTGGTATGAATCGTTATTTGCACGAATGCTAACAAAGAGATTTCATCGTAGAGAGTTTCACTTTCGCCGAAACTTACTTCCGCCTTCAGTGTTGTGATCGAAGGAAAACCATCTCCCCTTTACGAACAATCGTCCCACGGACCGGAAATCTCGCGGTGGTTGATGCTTTTTACTTGTTTGTTTGTAAATGTTTTACTCGGGAAAATGTTTTAATTTTTTTCTGAAAAGGGAGTTTTGTATTTTATTTCACCTGATCATGACCATTATGTTTCTCTTCGTTAATCGACAACGTAGTTTTATCTTATTCTAAAGTTTTTTTCTGATGTCAGTCTCTCCTCTCACGAACTTTTCACATATAAATCTCGTTTTTCCATTACTCGTGTCTCTTGTTGGGCTGATAATTGAAAGCATCTTCTTCTTAACCACTCACTCTTACGTTTGAACCTATTATGTGGTCTACATTTTCAAGAGGCATAGACGTCTTAGGGGTATTTACATGAGACCGGGACGAACTCAGACCGGCATGAGTTCGTATCGGTCTCCATATATTTCTTTGCTCGCATTTAGACGAGACCGGTCTGAAATGAACTCAGAACGGTCTGACTTCGTCTCGGTCACTGGACCGAGACGAGTTAGTTTCGTACCGGTCTGAGTTCGTACCGTTCTCATGTAAACGGAAACGAATCTCAGACCGGGTCCTGGTCTAATATGTTCCGTCTTTTGGTTCATCATTTTTTGCTGTTTCTTAGCAATGATAGCATCACTATTGCGGAAAACATAGTCGATAACATAAGGAAACAAAACGTAGAAAGTAGTATCAATTGAATATATGCTTGCGTTAATGCTTGCAGAGAGTGCGCCATTCTTAGATACAGCACAGTATACGGGCCGCCCAATGAGCGAGTTCATGATATTTTTCTGTCGTCAGTAAATTCTACGGTTGTCTATTTGGCGTAAATTGTGTGCCAGTTGGCTTATGACATGTTAAATAATCGAATTATGAAGGTTATTTAGCTCCAACATCTGTTTTTGAGTTCGTACCGGTCTCATGTAATCCGTCGACCAAGCATTTCGTCCCGGTCTCATGTAAACGGCTGCAAAATTTTCGTACCGGTACAAGTTCGTACCGGTCTGAGTTCGTCCCGGTCTCATGTAAATACACCCTTAGTTTCGTACCGGTCTGAGTTCGTACCGTTCTCATGTAAACGGAAACGAATCTCAGACGGGGTCCGGGTCTGATATGTTCGTTCTTTTGGTTCAACATTTTTTGCTGTTTCTAAGCAATGATAGCATCACTACTGCGGAAAACATAGTCGATAACATAAGGAAACAAGACGTAGAGAGTAGTATCAATTGAATATATGCTTGTGTTAACGCGTGCAGGGAGTCCGCCATTCTGAGATACTGCACAGTATACGGGCCGCCCAATGAGCGAGTTCACGATATTTTCTGTCGTCAGTAAATTCTACGGTTGTCTATTGGCGTCAATTGTGTGCCAGTTGGCTTATAACATGTTCAATAATCGAATTATGAGGGTTATATAGCTCCAAGATCTGCTGTTTTTAAGTTCGTACCGGTCTCACGTAATCGACCAAGTATTTCGTCCCGGCTGAGTTCGTCCCGGTCTCATGTAAATACCCCCTTAGATACATTACGAATTTTGTCTAGATGGCCGGTGTCAATTACTGTAGGCTTTATAAGAATCAATGGACCATAATTCATTTGATTCTACGTATATACGAATAGATAAATTTAAAGAATCTACAACTGCTCGTAAAGCCCACATTGTTAGCCCAGACCATATGCATCGAAGCTCTAATGAGGAATTAGACAGAAAGCCTCCCTAGAAGCGGTCGAAACGTCACGATCCACATCAAAGTGACTTCCTTAGTACGCCTTTAGCCCTCCAGCAGCAGAAATAATTTTTCGTTTTCGTCTGCAAAATTTCATTAACATTTATGGAATTTTATTTTGGTGAAGGAATTTCCATTTCAGTTATTTGTTTCTTCCTTAGTGAGGTAAATGTGTGAAATGAAATTCAATAGCGTTTTGAGATTTTCATTTTCGTGTTGTGGATAGTCTTTTCTAAACGAAAATGCTTTCTGTTAATGAAGAGCAAAAGATGTAGAAGATAGTTGTCACGTAAAGTTTGTTAATTCTTGCGCCAATAAATACGTCAGAAATAAAAAGCCAAATACGGGCTGCCTTTTGGTTTGGGCTGGAGCTCCTGACTTGGGTGATCTAGCTATCAACATTATCTTAACTGTTTTAATAAAGCAGGTTTGAAGACTCAAAGCAGCCACACATAATAACAAACGCTGCGTTCCATGAGGGGGCAGGGGAAGTACCTTAAGATATGTTGAATAGCACCATCCCTACCCCCCCCCCCTTTATTGCCCCCGCAGGGTTGTGGCCCAGAGACCAAAAACCCGAGAAGACAGAATTGAAATCCCCGTGTAGTCACGGAAAATTGTTGTATACCAGATGAACTTGAACAAAGCGAGGCGCGCAAGGTAGTCTTGGGAAACCGCAATATTTACACAAGCTAAATAAAGCGAACTGCGGACGTCAAATAGATTTTACAAGGGTAAACGCTACAGACCCGTAAATGTTGTTTTTAAATGCTGATTTGCCTTTCAAAATTTTTTTAACTGATCGTGTGATCCAGATTTCTTTGATTTTTGCAATTTTGTCCACAAAGCGGCTCCAATTTTGATCAACCGGTCGCCATTAAGTCATGTGAAGTGTCTGCAAAAGTTACATGCGTGTGGCCATGCGTACAAGAAAATCTAGAGTTTTTCTCTACTAAAAGTAAATGTACTGTCTATTTGAATAAAATGTTGGCTGGAAAACCTTGTCGATTATTCTGTCTATTGGTGGGGTTTAAGAAGCAACGCGACGTTTTGTAAATTTGATATACGACAAAATGGATAAACTAAATACAAAGCGTGAAACACAAATAGACAGGTCCAGTGTAGTTGACATTCCCTGGGTAAAGACCTTTCAACAAACTTTAATTGTTGCCTTTTTGCATTTTTATAAACATTTGAAAAAATTAACCGTTTCAGTTGTGCAAGTCTTGACGGCAATATATTGTTTGTGCTTATTTTACCTTGCCATTATAGATAAAATAACAGAAAAAGTGGGGGCAGCTGTAGTGACAGCTGTTACTAGTCATAAGAGTTGGAACGGACGGTTATCTACTAAAGGAAAACTTCATGTTTCTAACGTGTCTCGAAGAACAACGCAATAAAGGGAAGAGTGGTTGCTGGCTGAGGTTCTAAATACGTTTGACGTTCAATGTTTGTAAAGGTAACACGGAATGTAAGTATACGACGTCTTTTTCAATGCCCTATTCCTAAAAAAGGTTCTTTTTGTTTTCTTTGTCATACCTTATACAGTGGCCAAGAACGTCCTGAAGCATTGTCACAAACTTGAAGGATCAGAATTGAAGCTTCAGCGGTTCATTCCAAGAGAACCTCCTGAGGTAAATGAAGGAAGACTGATCAAGCATGAATTTTCCCTTTTTCTTTGGAACCATTCTTTAGAAAGGTTTTGAATAAAATATTCAATCTTATGCAATACATGTGTCAAATTGAATGATTAACAGGTTGCATAGTGATTATTCTGTTTGAAAGAAAAAAGCACGCACCCTTTTAAGTCTTACTTTATCAGTATCTGTTAACACCACGTTAGCGTTTTCAAACCAGCTGGGCTACCGCAGTAGATGCGAACAAAGGGAATGTCTTCATGAACATTCCATGTTTCCGTATGCTGCTTATCCCGTGTCATGTTAGATGCCCTCGCCCAGCATTTTATAAGATTTCCAAGACAACTTGCAGCAGTGAGTCACCTCTTATTTCCACATTTGTCTGGAGGGAAGCACAGGTAGTGAAAGATAGTTTCCCATACTTAGCACAAGAGCTATATTAGCTGGCCGTCAACCTAACACTAACCAAAATGCAAAGGTACTTTCTTTTGTTACAATAAGTTATCATTAATAGTACTATCAGTTCACGTCAACCTTTATTCGTAGGTTTTTCAGCAAGTAAAGGCCCGTGTAGACTTGTCTAAACTCCACCTGCCTCCTCTAGAAGCAAAGAACATTCTCGATACTCTAAAGGAAAACACGCAAGTGGCGCATAGCAAGGGATCCAAGAATCTTATTTTATCTGGGACCTTCAGCCAGATTGAAGCTGCACACAAACTTCTTCAGTTCCTTATTAGTGCTAAAGGAGGGAAAGGAAGCGTTTATTATGGTGGTAATATAACAAAGACCCAAGGGAATTCTTCCCGTGGCTTGGATGAACTGTCCAGTGTTACTGCTAACATCACAGAAGCAAGCAGCTTTGAAGTCCAACCGCAGTTCATGAAACTACTGAAACGGGTGCGCAAGACAAATCTTCAAGACATAGAAGAAAATTTTGGAGTGGTAATTATTTGGAATGACAACGCATCGCAGGTACGCATTAATCCAGGGAAAATGTCAAACGGACAGAACCGTTTTCAAGAAGGATGTGATGCCTTCATTGACCTCTACCAGAAATTCCATCCGAACATAGGGCGAGAAGTAGTTGAACTCCCAGATGAAGCAAATGGTGCACTTGTTTTCGAGGCAGTTAGCTTTGTCCTATCTAAAACTCCTGTGATCGTTGAAAAAGTAGAAAACAACTTAGTGGTCTACGCAGAGAAAGCTGTCATTAGCAGTTCCGTACATACCTTGAAGGAAAAGCTTGGATTGACGAAGGATGGCAGCAGCAGAAAGACCAGACGCGGTCATGGAAATAAGAATCGTGATGCTCATGAGGATGACGACACCCAGCAGGATGGCCGATTTAAACTGCCGAAGCAGTTAAATCAAGTCCTGAATAACGGCGTGAACATTTCATTACACCAAGGAGATATAACTGATGAGCGAGTGGATGCTATTGTCAACGCAGCTAACGAGTGGCTTCAACACGGTGCTGGAGTGGCTGGTGCCATAGTGAGCAAAGGGGGTTATGAAATACAGGATGAATCCAATTGGATAACCAACCGGCAAGGACCGCTTAATGTAGGTGAAGCTGTTTATACCAGTGGAGGCATTCTTCCTTGTCGCTACGTGATACACACCGTTGGTCCGAGGTGGAGGGAGCATGGAAGACAGAAGAGCATATCCCTCCTTCATCAAGCTTGTATGAAAAGCCTCCGTCTTGCAGCGCAATTAGAGCTTTCTTCCATTGCTCTTACAGCTATCAGCTCTGGTATTTTTGGTATGCCCAAAGACATCTGTGCTCAAGTCATGTTTGAAGCTGTGGAGGAGTTTAGCTCAAGTAAGGAAGCCGAATTTAGTACTCTCCGCGATGTGCGCATCGTCATCATTGATGAACCAACGATGAGTATCTTCCATGAAGAGTTTGTGAAACGGTACCGTTCCAAAGAGTGGTTGCAAGAAACAGTGACCCACCAATTGCAAGAAACTTCTGTGAAGACAAACGAAAAGAAAGATCTAAGTCAGTCCAACCGGGATGATTCACTTGCTCCAGAGCAGAACAACGATAACCATGCATCCCATGGAAAACCAAAACAACACCGACGAAATGACGCTCTAAGCAATGACGCTCGCCGAGACAAGGAGAACAGCGATCATTCAGACGTGCCAGATGATATCAAAAAGGTGAAACTTTCCAACCAAGCCACTGAAAATGCAAAGGAAGCCAATCCACCCACCGATATCGAAAGGCCAAAGTTGCAAGGAAATGAAACAAAGGGAGCACTAAAAGACAATGATTCTGCTTCCGTTGATATTTCATATAAGGTGAATAAAAGTACCGCTCCTAAAACAATGCCTGGTAGAGGAAGAAGCAATCTGGCCGCAACATTTCAAAAATCACCCGGAGAGGTTAAATCCACACCGACTGAAAGCAACCCATTGCAAGGGAAGAGTGCTAATGCTGGAAGAGGTTTGACACCCAAAACTGCCATAAACACAACTTCACCACCTGGTCGTACTGTTACGGAAGAGGGAAAAACTTTTGCGACACAATTCGGTGATCGCGTGAATAACGATCAGAGGACTGATGTCGCGAAGTCCGTCGGAAAAAAGAACGAGGCAGAAAGAGTTGAATCTAGGGGCACGTCTTTTCAGGAAGAGAGCCAAGCGAAAGAGCCTGAAAGTAAGCAACAAAATATTGACGGAGAAAACTCGAATAAAGAATCCCCCAAGATGAGCCCAACAGATCACAAAACAGCAAGTCAATCACAGTTTACCCAAGATCACTCGTCTGTAAACAAATTGCCACCTAAAGAGACGGTGACAGACGTAGTTAAAACCATGAGGGAACCCGCTGAGAGATCTGGAAATGATGATGAAGGTGTGAAACACCCCAACGTTGAACATACGGAGAACGTGAAGTCAACTGCTGATCAGTCCAGGGAGGATCAGACCAATAAGGAAGATAAGAAAACACCAGAGTCGTTAACCGAAGGAGCAAGCAATGAAGGAGCGCCATCACAAGATTTACTGGCTTCTGAAACCACGAAAGGAGAAATTCAGACGATGACCGAAGGTTCAGCAAAAAATGAGTCACCTGTACGCTCTCCACATTCTAATTCATCTGATAACCTAGATTCCTCTCAAAGTGTGAATAAAAGTGCTCAAGACAAGGTGGGAGCAAGACAAGATGTCAAGGACACAAAGGGCAATCCAAGTGGAGGCTCTGATTCAGGTACATAAAGAGAACCTAAATCTCTTGGGCTCATATAGTCCTGTCTTGTAAAATAATAATATAATAATAATATATTTAGGGGCATTTTACATAGTCTTAATGCCCTTACAATAAAAAAAATTACAATACATAGAATAAATCCTAGAGAAACAAACTAAGAAAACCTAAACGTTTTATATGTAGAAAACTATAAACTATTCTATATGTAGAAAACTATTAACCATTCACAAATTGAAAAGATAGGATTTAAGTTGTGACTTAAAAGTGCTTACAGATTTACAGTTACGTAAT
>Ga0126336_10001382_pt1 | contig 12522 bp, 11 predicted proteins | sample SidCmetagenome_FD_92530 | JGI IMG/M metagenome (GOLD analysis project Ga0126336, IMG submission 92530) | Coral microbial communities from El Islote,Puerto Morelos, Mexico - Siderastrea C C metagenome | ecosystem: Host-associated > Invertebrates > Cnidaria > Coral | place: El Islote,Puerto... | reverse complement strand
TGTAGCTTGTAGAGCTGAGCTTGGAAAGTTTCCTCTTATAATAGCTATTAATCAAAAAATAATTAATTACACCTTATATCTCCACAATAAGGAAAATGACTCTATTGTTAAACAAATCTTTTTGATGTCATCTGATCTTCATGACACCAGCAAAAATAGTTTTTACTCTAATGTTATGAGGATGTCTACTTAAATAAATGTAAAAATAAAAATCATTCAGCCTTGAAAAACAACGCTAATTGGAATATTTTAATATCACTCGTGGCAGATTCTGGCGGTTTGATGTTATTATTTAATTAATGCATTTACGCGTTGTTTATGTGACCCTTAAATGATGTTTGTAGGTGGCTCTTATGTCGATGTCGATTGCTCTATCCGTCCCATCATGTATTTTCAATTTGTTAAATAATTCATCCAAAATAGGCAAAGTTCAGATTTATTTGTTTACTTACCTTTACTTTTTTAACCTTGCAGCGTCCCTTGTAACCTGGCAATGTGGAAAATGTTTGAAAAAGCAGAGACGCTGTACTTACAGAGCTTTAACTATTCCCAACGACAATTCTAGAATTCAACGCCAGTGATGCACGACGGCATGATATTTTTTGGGGGGCTTACCCCCACCCTGACGGAACAGAGGTCACTTTGTCCGAAGTTAAGCACAATATTTGATCCCTCAAGTATAGAGAGAGCATCAAAATGCGTTGAGAATAGTAAGCTTTTCTGCCAGCGTATCTGATGTATTTTTGTTCTTCAATTTATCATACTTTTTTTCCACTCTGGTAGTTATTGTTTTCTGTCAGCCATAATAAATGCAAAAATTCACGTATATTTTTCTCATAAAGTATTTTTCAACATTGACCCATAATAATGGTGTCTATATCCGGATAAGCTGAATAGCTGCACGAATGTAGCGTTAGAGCTTTTATAATATCAGTGAAGTATTTTATAATATCAGTGAGGCATTCTGAACGCAATCAGGAAAACAATTACGTCATAAAAAATATATCGATCTCGAGATTGCGTAAAAGAAAATCAGCAAAAAATTTGTAGCGTATAATTTGTCAAATGATGCTGTCACCATATTGTCGCAGTCACAGCATTACCGTATGTGTTCGACGTGTCAAAAGTCACGACGCGAACGTAGTGATTATGTTACTTGGCTCAATGATTTTTTTTTAATTCTCTATTTATTCATTCACTGATATTGCATATAAACATATTACATACAAACTCTTACATTACAACCTCCCCACCCAGCCCTACTCAACCTTCTTACCACCCTCCCTCCCGTCTCTCTCCCCTCCCACAACAAAACAAACAAACAAGTAAAGAAAAAAAAACGATATAAAAAATTACGTAAGAGGGCAATGATGATGCAAAAGCCGACGTAATACACTTGATCACAAAAGAGTAAGTGAAGCGTGGTATTATTAAATAAAGAGCTACGATTGCAAGTCTTTAAGCAGAACACATCTAAGAAAAACTTGAGCAAGTAGACCAAAGATCTGTAAGTATTAATACTTTTCACTCTCGTTTCGTATTGTGTCCCCACATTGTTGGGTGAATTCGATTGTTTCATTAAGCCATTTAGTGTTTTTCTTGCCAAACATACAACACTGATTTATTGAACATTGCTCACATTTTTAGTAGGTGCAATATGCGAGTAAAGCACGAAACTCTTTAGCCTTCATTTTCACTTTCACCAGTTTATACAGTTTAGCTCAATGGGTAACATGAACGACATTACAGTTCGACTCCGATTTCTACCTTAAGCCGGCCTTATTGCTTGGCGTCGAAGTTTCTCGGGAAACTTACGTAACTGCGCGTTTATAACTTACACAAACGCGCAGTGCTCATCGATGCCTCCTATCCTATGTGTGTTTATGAAACCGCGAACCACACAATTAGTAATCAATGCACACTTTGCAAGGAAATCAAGAGCATAAGATTCTAACATTTTGTAGATCAAATTGCCTGCAACATCAGACCTAAGTACATTTGCATAAGTCCTGATTATTAAATGCAGTTGAAACTCTCGTAAGCGATCACGGCTTAATATGCTGTCAATGCTACAGTGGTCGCGAGCTTACGTCAAATGCATGATAAGGGGAGCTTAAAATTTGCCGCTAAAGTAGCCTGTGGTAGTTTGCATATATAAACCTGCTTTACCTTCTTCTTAAACCTTCCTGCATCGTACAGCCAAAGTACTTTCGGGATGATTGTGCCAAACCGCTAACAGATTTGAATTGCCTCGCATCATCATTGAGCGTATGGGACAGATTTCATGATAATTTACGAGAAATTGTTTTCAGGCGCTAAGTTTTGCCAGATAGTGACACCAACGTTTCGGCATTACTGCCTTCTTACTGCCTCCTTTAATCTGCTTTCGGTGTCACTATTTGACAATCTGTAACGCCTAAAAAAAAATTTCTCAATAATTTTCGAGTTCAAGGTGCTTTGCAGTATTTGTCACTGCCATCGTATCCACATATTTCATGAAAGCCTCCTGCAAATTCTATGGTACTAATAAGAACTTGCTCGCCGGCCTTAACTGTTAGAGCTCCTTAGAATTTGCTCCTTTAGTTAAATTCACAGAAAGGACATCCGCACTGCAACAGAAAAACGACAATCGAAAAGAAATTTTTCCTTTAAATGTTACACAATACCAACCAGCGGTGTCAAAAGTTAAACATGTTTTAATGGAAAAATGGCACCTGATACAGAACCAGCCATCTCTACAACAAATCTTCAAAGAGCCACCAATCATTTCTTTCAAGAAAAGTAAATCGCTAAATGACATACTTGTCAGAGCAAAAATATAAAGAGGCGACATTGTATAAATGTTTCCATTGTTAGAAGTCGTGCAGGCCTGTCACTCCTTGCTACTTCCCACTGTTGCGCTCCGGCGATCCAACAATGTCCACGTCTCTTGCGTCCATGAAGAAATATAAAACGGTGAAAATTTAAGGATTTAGACTAGAGAAAAAAGCACTCCAATCGTTCTGATGAAGCCACCGCGCGACGAACTTCGCAATCTGTTGTGATCTAGGAAAAGCCCGAAAAAAGTAGTGGACCAATCAGAATACGCCATTCAACAATAGCGCCAATTGAAATCAATAACAAACGACCGCGTTGCATCAAGGGTGGAAATGTGTCTTTAAAAGAGATAAAAAAAAAAAAAAACAAACAATGTTATTAAGGTGTCAATGGGTATCTAGTTTACAACGAATTAAATGAAAAAGAGTAAAAACAAAATCTGTAAAAATCTGGATATATGTTTACAAGAAAAGATGCGTGAATTATGCTATGATAACATTACTAGACCACAATGCAATAGTCCAGTACATTGGACTTCATCGAAGTCCGCAGCTATGCAAGTGCACTACAGTGACAGCCGGATAGTTCAGGCGTACGGCATCGCTTACGGAGGTCAAAACCAGTGTAGAAATTCAAATCATCAGCCCCAAAAAGTAGTCGCGGGTCGTTTACGACAGGTTCAAGTTTGGTGGCTGTTGTTTCAAGAAAAGAATTCTTAATGTTTAAAGTCGGTGGGGCCACATTTAGCTCCCACCCGGTCTGGATAGGGTAATGGATACAGGCTAAGTACTTCTCGTCTCTCGTTTGGTGGACGTTTTACGAATTTGGTTTACATTATTTATTTTTGGGCCGCATGTTAACGCTCTTTATTAAAATGTATTTCATTTGCAGTACCAGTCAGCGATTTCAGTTCCCTCGGATTCATGGCAAGAATTGGGTTATCATTTTCTGGTGGGGGAATTCGGTCAGCGGCCTTCTGTTCAGGAGTCTTGCGCAGAATGCTTCAGAAGGACGTGAAGCTCGACTACTTGAGCTGCGTGTCAGGCGGCGGTTACACAGGCACGGCTTACCTGGACTGGAAATATCGGAATGGAAAAAGAGATGAAAAGAAATGGCATCAGGAATTCTTCAACCACATGAGGCAAGGAGCAGGGCTAATCTGTCACTGGAATAAACCGTTTCAGGCAATTCTGGAATTCATGGCCATATTTTCTTTAACATTCTTTGTTACTATCCTTGTACCTGGTCTCATGTGGGTGGCGTTCGCATTCCCAGTGGCTTATGTTGTGGATCATCTCTTCGGAGAGCTCCTCAGAGGCGGTGGTCCCCCGTGTCCTAAAGTTTCACGGCATAATCCAAACATAACCATTGAACAATGCAGACAGGGGCGTGAGTCAAAGAACGGGATTTATCACCTGTTTGCTCTGTTCCTAGTACCTCTTGCCATTGCATTTATGTCTTTCCTTCTTAAGCGCTTTATTCCAAAAGCAAAGCACTTGTTTTCTTTTCTTATCACTTCTTGTACTGTATTTTTTGCACTGGTGTTTTTTCCGTGGTTCATAAAAGAATTCCTTCGGTTTGTACCCACCGGGTTCAAACTCGTCATCATTGTTCCTTTGTTCTTTATTTGGATTTCATTTCCTTCCATCCGTTCGGCCGCAACACTGATGACTGCCGTATACTTCTGTTCGTTCGTTATTTTCTGGAAAGTTTTTAACGAGATTTCCCTTGGTTTCGAGTATGAAAGAGGTACGTTCGATTTGCTTCTGGGATTTGCAGCAATTGTGCAGTGGACAGCGCCCTTGTTGGTTACTGTTCAACAACATCTTGTTCACGTGTATGTCAGGTAAGATCTTAAGAGAGAGGACTTGAATTTGTTCTAATGTTGGTTAGGTCAGCCTAATAGTGGTTGGGTGAGACTCTAGCCGTGACACAAGGCCTTCAAGCTTGGTTGGGCAGTTTTTTATTTAGTGTGATGCCCTTACTTTGGTGTAAAAACAAGCATGCATATGGATTATTTGTTCTTCGGCAGGAATGAACAGCTTGCTATTTAGGAAAGTTCCTGTTCTCTTAGCTGCTTTATGTTAAACGAACCTGAGGGCTTTTCACAGTTTTCTATTGATGGGACTGGGTTACAATGTGGATCTTGACAATCATGATCCTAGATCATGAGAGATTAACGACCTTCGTAACTGGCGAATGATCTAGGTTATCCCCCTCTAGACCAGTCATGAATTAAGAGAAAGAATGGCATCAAAAGTTAATACATACCGATTTTTCCTTCTGTCACAGATGGATAATTCAAAAGGCATTTTTCTATCCAAAGACTACTGGTATATGTGGCTGCGCTGGGATCTCTTGGCGAAACCTATTTCTTCGCTGTCCGACCTGCTGTGAACCTCAAATAAAAGGATTCAAATACAGTGAGGCCTTAACTTTAGATGACCTGGATGAGCTCACCCCGACTTATATTGGCTGCATTACGAGCAATAGATGGAGACTCTCCTTCTCTCCTAGAGAAACTGACTATGAAGTCCTTACCATGAGTCCACACGTCATTGAGCGACTTGACCGTCCCCAGGGTGATGAAGAACTCAGTGGCAAGTTGACGCCCATGGATGTGTATCTGTCTGATGCCGCCGCTACATCCGCGGCTGCAGTAAACCATCAAATGGGGCGTCTTCAAGGTGATGAAGCATCCTTCAATGATTTCAAAGTGTTGCTTGGCCTGTCATTTGGTGCATCGGTTGTGTCTGATAAAAGACACGAGGAAAAGAGACACTTCTGCCTTCAGGTAACGAATGGTTTTGTGAATTTAAGTTAAATTGTAGTTAAACCCATATATTCATAATTTCATCTTCATCTTTCCCGGGTATATTACGAGGATCTTCTTTACATTTAAACCCAGTAGTGTCATTCATCAGTGGTTTGCCGAGCAGGAGTAGCTCTTCGAAAGGAAAAATGTAAGGGGGTCCAAAATGTTTTATGGAAATTCACCAGACGATGCTTAGGTATGCATGTATGTAATGTATGTAATGTATGTTAAACTTGGTTTAAAATCGCGCTAGCCCCAACAACATATAAGTGCTGCTTTCCAGGAGGGGCGTGAAGATTACAAAGTATAAATTAACTAACTCTAACTCTCTATGACCTAATATAAAGTTTCTGGCACTATTGGTTGCCTTAAGCCAAACTGTGTAAAATGAAATAATGTCATTATATGATATTTCATTACGAATTTTGTTTTGGTAACCAATTTCTTAGTTTAATTTTCAGGCTCAAACATTTTAAATCATTCATACTGAAAAAGGGACTCTAGCCATCTTTGAAGGAAACGATAATGTTATAAAATGGTCTTCCAGAAAACTCAAAAAAAAAAACTTTCGAGAGCTCAACTCTCAATTCTCATATAATCAGAAAAAGCTAAAGTATTAGATAAATATAGCGAATAGGTCAAGAAGCTATATTGAGGAGCTCAATTTGTTCTGAAGTCTCTTTCGCAGTGGTAAGATCATCCGTCCTGAATGCTGTCGTTGCTGATTTTATAGGACATGCAGGCAAGACGTCAACACAAAACGTTTGCAGATTTTAGATAACATTGGAATACTTTCTCTGAAGAATGAGCACAAACTTTTGGTACATCCTGTACACTTGATCATGAAAACTCGTTTCATTTCTAATTAGCGCCATTTTACTTATTGTGTGCTTTAATTGTTGAGAGATTGCTGCTTTTATCTTTAATCTTTTTGAGTGTGAAGTCCAAATATGATGTAATAAAAGGGCCATATTTTTAGTTGGCTAGTTATGAAAGAAAAGGAAACAGAGTTCGAGTACTTGATGAAAGTTGTTTCAAGCAGACAGCTGAAATATGACGACACTTTATAGGTCTTACCGTCAGCTTTGATACTCACATGTTCATCGACTTGCATATATCTCTGTTTCCTTCTGATTCTTGAGTGTTTGAAATACCTATTTAACAACTGCTGCCATTTTGAGTATCTAGTCAGTAAATAGTAAGTTGGCGGCGGTATTCAAGTATAAGGAAACAGGGTTATATGCAGAAGAAGATGTAGACATCAAAAACGTCAGAGGACGACAGAACAAACAGTCACGTGATAATTTTTTGAATTGTCGACATGTTTCCGCTGTTTGTTTGAAACAACGTTTGTTGAGTATCCGAGCTCCATGTTTCCCATAGCTCATGAGTTCTTTTTATGAAATTGTTTTCCATCCCAGATTCTTCCAGTGTTTTTGTTGATTGTCCGTGGTGCTCCTTTGGCAGTGTTTTTCGTCATTTACTCAATAACGGGCGATGGCCGTTACCTGGCGATCGGGCTGCTGGTCTTTTTCTCCATTATGTTCCTTTTAACGCTTTTGGCTCTGGTGCCGACTGGAAGTAAAAAACCAGGAAGACTGGAACGAATTGCCAGGTAACAGAAACTTGAATGATGTATTGTCGTAAATTTGTGGTAACGTAACTGCTCAGTCTCAAAGCAACGCCTTTTCGTGTTAATTGCATTGCTAGCCTAAGATCCTTTTCAAGCAACTGTTCAACTGTTTCCCAAAATGGACAGCACAAAATCAGGCCGATTTTCATTTTCACGAATCGGCTCTCAAAATACAAGTACAATTTGCGCTCCGACATAGCCTATTCCATGCGTTCAGATAGTGGCGCTAGAAACGAAAAGTATTGAGAGGGGAGGGAAAAAAAACGAGAAGAGACTGGGGGAAAAGGGGCGAGAGAACGCCAGTGCTCATTTTATACAAAATGTCGTTTCGGTATACCGCGCAGATTCTGGTATACTTTCTCACTGGTCAATTTTGACACTTTCTGTCAATACACAAGCGCCGTGGACGCAGACAAGAAAGCAATATGATGGTGTGCCATCAAGTCACGAACAGCCGCAGATACAAGATGAAACCACAAGACAAACAATCAAACGGTTGGTCTTGGCTGCAATGGGCTTTTTCCGGGGAACAGTTCGTTCTATCCCCTTAATCTTTTCATTATTAGTTTACGTTTCTTCTCTCATTGTAAGTGAAGTGTAATTTAAGAAACGATGGAGAGATTCAAAGCTGTAAACCCGTAGTTGCTTCTAATACGAAACCAGGCAAAGGTAAACGTCTGTCTGGGCTGTTTGCAGTTTTGACCCCTCCCCCCCCTCTCTCTCCCTGTCTCTCTCTCTCTCTCTCTCTCTCTCTCTCTCTAAATTGCACAAATTTCCACTTCGCTTACAACTAAACACTAAGAGGAGGTTGGACTTGCAATTTCATTTTGTAGAGCGTTCAGGTTCGAAGCGAGGTAAAAGAAGCCACGCCACGTCGACAACGGTTTTGATTGGAAAATGAAAAGCACAAATCTGGGTTCATGTTACCGGGCCACTGTCGGCAGTCTGAAGTGGGTGGAAAGATTTTCTTTGAAAAATGAACACGGCTCTCTCCCCTGTCGGTTCCAGTTTTTTTCTCCGCCCTCATTATTTATCGTTCTTTGCGCCACCACCTGAAACAAACGCCTGAAACAGGCTAGCGCTCCGAAAAGGACGGGCAGACAAATCGAGCCGGCAAATGAAAGCGTGTTAATCGGCCTTAATGAGGCTAAATATTATAATGGGAACATAGCGACTGTCCGTTAAAAACACCCCTCTGTAACTTACCCGGTGGAATCTATATTCTCACCAGGTTTTCAGTAAAAATGTCACCAGGTTGGCTAACTTTCCACCAGGTCAGCTAATTTTTCACCGGGCTTTTTCAATTGTCTACCAGGTTTATTCAATGATAAAGTTAACGTAAATACTCAATTAAGCCCTCCCTCCAAAGGCAAAAAATCAACGGCTATCTAAATCTTCATGACAGATAGCCACTGCCTTAGTCCAGAAAGGAAAGTAAAGTCTCGTAACTCAAGTTAGTAAGTTTCTTCCTCTCATTTTACTGCGGGAGTCCCAGCTCCCACCAAATTAAAATTGAAAAAAAAAAACATTTAAGCCATGACAGATGTAACTTTGAAACAGTTTTGAAACTGTTTTGATCACTCACCCACCTGATATTAGCAAGTGTCGGAAAACAGCCATCATGGTCATCGTAAACAAGCAATTAAAACTTCATTGTTTCCCGCTATGTAGGTCCTGCTGTGGTATAGGACAGACCCTTTTAGCTCTGCAATGTTCTTTTTTAAAATCGCTTTCTGATTCTTTTTGTCAAAGTTGCTTTTTTGCCTTTTTCAAACTACAAATGCCAAAAAAAAAAAAATACGCCGGGTATGTAAAAGTCACACCAGACAGTCACCAGGGAAGCACAAAAATAGCCAGGTAAAACCAAAATATTCACCAGGCACTAGGGAGGCTAAATTTTTATTGGGTAGAGTAAAAAAGTCCACTGTGTCGGATTTTAACGTCGGGTGTTACAGAGGGGTGTTTAAAATCAAGCATTTGGTCGCATAATTTGAAAATATTTGCGTTTGCAAATTCGGATTACTTTACTTTGAATGCTCAGTGATTTGCCTTTGAGTGGAATTCAAGTGACTTATGACTTCTACAAATCTTTATATTTATGAGGTACTAAATTAAGAGGATAGCAATAAATTTTGTATCAGAACAAATCCCTCTTAGGTCTTCCTTCATCTCAATTTCAAGGGAGCAACTTGAAAATGAGCTATTGAAACAGTCCTGCTCAGTTTTGCAAACTAGTAAAAAGGATTTTTGGTATGTAAACTTGCTGTTCACGGTTCTCAAAGCAAGCGACTTTATGATTTACCTATTTTACTGTCAGTGGTTCAGTTATGGTTCTTTTCCTTTAGCACACTTAATCAGATTCTTTAACTCACACAGGTGGTTCGCGATCAACGTCTATTACGTCAGCTTCGTTCGTAATGCAATGAAAATAACAAACCAAGGTCCCAATCCCCCTGCAGTTTTATTTCTGAGTGACGGCGGCCATGTTGAAAATCTGGGAATTCTTCCGTTGTTCAAGCTCAGACTGAAGAAAATCGTGTCCGTGGATGGAGGTTGCGCAATTTTAGACGAAGACTATGGAAATGCCCTTTTAGTGGCTTTGGATATGGCAAGGAAAAAGCTGGGTTGCTCATTTTCAGGAATAGATGGACGAGATATTGCAGAGGATATCAGAGACAATTTCGTGGACAAAATTCCAGGATCACAGCCGAGAAGTTACAGGTCAGTTTGCAGGAGTTTAAAGCGTAATGTACGACTTTATATGGGGAATTCGAAATAGTGGTTGTTTTCGGAAAATAAAATTTGGCTAAAAGTTGATAAAACATTGCCCAGTGCTTTTTCCTGTCTTTCTGTCTTTCTTGGCCTCAAATGTGACGAGCCAGCACAGCCGAAAGCTTACGTCGAAAGATAACACCAGCAAACAACTCTTAAATTACACCAGTGTTTCCCATGCATGGCCATTGTAGAATTTTTGAGACCTGAAATAATTTCAGTACTCTAACGCTATACAAAGGACCGAGCGGGATTCGGTTCTGTATTAGTACTGCAAATCTTTTGACTAATTTAGTGGTTAGTTAAGGGCCCATTCACACTGAGCTAACTACATTTATTTGTCTCTACCAAAAACCGTGAGAAATACATAAAGAAAGGTTTGAAAAAACCTCTTTTGGAGTGTCCAAAAATTAAGTAATTCAAGCGTTTCGGGCTTAGCCTTTCATCAGTGTGGTAATGAAAAAAAAGCCTGAGACCACACTGATGTACTGTTTTTATTGCTTAATTTTTTGACACTCCACTAAGAGTTTTTTTTCAAACCTTTCTTTACGAATTTCATTCCGTAGTGTCACGCATCATCTGAGCTTTGTGTCCAGTTACCATGAGAAATATATGACTTTATCAAATTTTAGTTTTTGGTGATCAAGTACGGACTGAAAAACAACAACAACAACAACAACAACAACAACAACAACCAACAACAACAACAACAACAACAACGAATATTCAGAAGCCACAGTTGTCAACCAAAATCGTATTTGTAATCACTGAAAACCGAGATCAAGTCAACCTGGTTGACTTTACTATTGTGTTTTGATCTTAAACAACAATTTGTCGAGCTCCGTGTCAGGACGAAGGCGCTTTTAAAGCCGACTGGCAAGTTTTGACGAAATTCGCGAACTGGATTTAAAACGGCGTACGCACTCACGGTACGATGCAATTTTTGAGCAAAAAAAAGGCAAGGTAAATAAAACTATGACATTCCTGTAGGGCCCTGACAGATTTGGTTCGACCTTTTCAGATTTGGTTCGACCTTGTTGTTTCTTTAATCGTCATATTTTAAAGAAGACTTATCGATAGAAATAAAGAACAAAGTTTAGTCCTCTCCATGAACCCTTTGGTTACTGCCGCAATAATGGTTACGATATTAAAAAAATTGTCGTTTAAACGCCAGGGCGTTCGTTAAAAACTCGGCCTTGCCGTTTGGGGCGTTTTTGAACAATTTTCTCTTTTTTTTTTGGCAGCCTTAATTTTTCGTCAAAAAAAACAGGGGACCAAAATTTCACTGTCGTCTTCGGTAGGCCATTTTTCCTTAGCTGTCATGCGTGCCATACTTATTTACCCCATTCGCTGATAAATTGTACTGGGGTACCATGGTACCATGGTGGCTCCTTTTTCTTAAGATAAAAACATTAGTAAAGGATGACTCAATAGTTCGTTATGCGAGAACTGTATAACGAGCGGTTATCATTTAGGGTTTCAGTTTGAGTTTTCTTTTGCCACATTTTTCTCACCTATTGCTTTCGAGCCTAATCAACGTTTTGAAGTTTTTTTAAGGGTGGATTCATTTGCAGCATACACGTATAGCAAAAAATGCGAGAACCTGTTTGTTTGCACCGCGTTTAGGTTACGCGTATGGGGTAAGCGATAAGTCAACGACATGTTCCAGCGTGCACTCCTACTTCATTGGCTAGTTTGACGCTGTCTACTTTGACTACTTCTCCCAATGGGGGAAAATGTCTGCTCAAATACTTGCGAAAGGTTTGCATTTTCTCGTGCTGCTGTAATGCAAATTTATCGAATAATGAATGCGATAAATCGATGCACCATTGGTTAATCGCATAGCCGATACGCGTACCCTGAATGCGATGTTAATAAACAGGCTGTCGAATTTCCTACCCTCTGAATTTTAATGACCACTGATTTGCAGAGAACGCAAATAAGTTTGCTGGTACCCCTGGTAAATCTGAAATACCCCATCAGTTGAACTACTTTCCCTTAGAAAAGCAGAAGAAAGTACATATTAATCCTCTTGAGTTCCCTTAATTTATAGCGAGGCCCGGGCGATAGCGCGTCAGCGGAGCACCATTGCTAAGGAAATTTGGTAACCTATCAAGCCAAGAAATTTTGGTAGGGCCGTAATAGACACGTGACCGTCCGTCCGTCCGTCCGCGTCGCAGGGTCACCAATATGAAGTGGCATACACTGGATATAACCAGGAGCCCATTACCCGGAGCGTGCAACTGCCATAAATTTGTGCAACGGCGTTTTTACTAGTAGGTTTATTTTTAGATAAGCCTTTCGCGCGAAAATCACTGTTTCTGATGACGTTTGCATTGAATCTAAGCTACTACTTCCCGTGTAAATACTAAAATTATTGCTTGAAATACTGTCAGAACACTCTGATGAAGATTCCTCACTTGTGTCCACCATGTTTATTTCCAACTAGGACGAGTTGTCGTAGTTCGTATTAACTGCAGTCTAT
>Ga0126336_10001381_pt1 | contig 12524 bp, 6 predicted proteins | sample SidCmetagenome_FD_92530 | JGI IMG/M metagenome (GOLD analysis project Ga0126336, IMG submission 92530) | Coral microbial communities from El Islote,Puerto Morelos, Mexico - Siderastrea C C metagenome | ecosystem: Host-associated > Invertebrates > Cnidaria > Coral | place: El Islote,Puerto... | reverse complement strand
GATATTTACACTGCCTTGAAATTCACGTGTGAAACGGTGCAATGCTTGTTTAAAATCTTCTCTGACAATGACAAAATCTTTTCTTTCTAGGACTTTATCCCGTTGGCAAAACCGCTAAAACATTTCTTCCCTTTAGAAGAGCTCTAAACTGCCGTTTCTCACTCTGGTTTCAAGATAATTTCGCTACCAAGTTGAAATCTTCTAACAGCACGTCCTCGTCAAATTACGTGATTCTTGTGGAACTTGCTGTCAAAAATTAACCAATCAGAATTTTGCGGCCGCTGGCGGCCGGCAGAAATGAAAAAATAGGGGTCTTTGTAGCAGGCGTTCCCTCGTCCCTAGTCCCCAGTCCCCCATTTTTCTCCCATGTCCTTGCTCCCCTTCCCCTTCCCCGTTTTCGCTTGCTACGCAGGCTAAGGAAATTATCACCATGTATCCAAGGTCTTGATTTTAATTAAATTCCCCCAACTAGTGATATATGAAATATAAAGAGAATAGTGAGGAGAATATGGATAATAATATTGGTTAAGGGTTAAAACATAGCTGTTTTTGGGCTTCCCTGTCACTAATGCCAAGGGTGGATCTAGGATTTTGAGTGGGGGTGGGGGTGGGATTTATTTTACGTAAAAAGTTTCATTGTTGTTACATTGACCTTGAACTGAGTTCTGGAAGGGTTGCCATTATAGCATCAGTCATTGCACTTGCTATACTCTGGCCTTTTGTTCCAAGCTACTAAGAAGGGGAAGGAGGAGGGGGTCACAGGAACCCAGTGACCCCCCCTGGATTCGCCAATGAATGCCCCTTCTTTATGACAGCCCCCCAAAACCATATTATAGCACTGCACACATATTTTATGTCACCATCTAAGGGACCTTGAGTGACATGCAATGCAAAATTTAAAATAATAATAATTAAATTTCTTTGGTTGTTTTTGTTGAAAGAGAGCTAATGCTGGAGATGGTGGTGTATGCTGAGCGTGTTCCAAAAATGAGCAAAGGTGATATGTGGAGAGAGAGCGAAGTGTTAAGGTGAGTTGAGAATTATTTAAAAAATTATTTATTTTAATATTAATTAATAACTTACTAATGAAAAGTTTCCAAAAAGTTATGATAAAAAAGTGAACATGTTGTACTTTACATTTGTTGCTGCAGGTGTCTCCCTGCCCCTCTCTGTGACTTGAAAGGTACAAAATCATGGAAAACTCTTTACAGGTACATTAACATTTTTTGTTCTTGTTACTCTATAGTTGATGTGTATTAGAAAGGAAGCTGTCTTGTTAAGTTGATTGCACAGTCACCAGGTTTTCAATCACTTTTGATCAGAAAATTGGAAAGTTGGTGGCTTGAGTTTGAGGCTACAATTTAGGACAGCAATCTTGAGAATACATTTTATTTATTGATTTTTAATTACTGATTGATTGATTTAATATTTATGATTTATCTAATATTTAAATGGCTTGTATCTTCAACATCATATTGTACACACCACCTTTACTTTCCATCCTGATAACTATCACCTTCTTCATCCTACTGTTTTTATTTGCAATGCCAAAAGGATTTTTAAATGCTGATTGGAATTAAAATAATGTAACAATTTAAATTGTCATTATGATGATTTTCTCTTCTACAGCAAACATGATGTGAAAGCTTCAGTATCAAAAATTCAAAATGTTGGATATTCTGAGAGAATAGTAAGTATTGTCTGCAGAGCTTAAAATACAGTTAAGTAATTTTTTCTTGAGAAGACATACATGTAGATGGTGGTGGTGGTTGTATGATTCTGTTTAAATTTGTGTTCCTTTTTGATTATGCCATTGCATAGGATCTGTTTGGCATTCTTAAGCTGACAGCACTCAGTTCAGGATTTTGTTTGGGAAGTTGCAACTGGGTCATAGAGTCTGACTATGAAAAGGTATTTACTTATCAGAAAAGTCAATTTATAATCAAAATACTTTACTATTATACAGGACTGAAGTCTGTTTGTGTTTGTTCTTTGAACATTAGATATCTACAGCCCTAGAACACAAGTAACCTCTCACTTGAATCGCAAAATTGTTTTCCTTGCAAAAGACATATCTTTCGTCTAGTTAGTTTGGGGGCCACCGACATACTGTCTCCAATAATTTTACCACATAAACACAGGAGAACATGCGAAATATGCCACATTATCACACTCTACAATAGCATCTTGTATTAAACTGCAGTATCAAAAACGGACCAGTTTGAAGCTGATCATGAGCACTGAAGCTAAATCACAGCAAAATTGTAGTGGAATAATAAATACCTTAATATTCAGTGGTTTTACAGATAACACTTGGGACATTTTACACACTGCTTGCAACAGCTGGCACAGTGAAGGTGCATATTATCCATGAAACCATTACATCAGGTGTATGTATTTAACTTGTTGCAGCAAATGATTGATGTCTAACAAAAAATTAAAGTACAATTTTTTTTTGGTATCGCAGATCAGCTATGTCTCATGTTCTTCAACATTCACAACTCACCCTCTGCCAATGGACCAGTCCATATTAAAGAACAGTGACGCCTTAATATTGACAGGAATCACTGAAGCACCTACTGCTAATCCAGACGCTATGCTGGGAGAGTTTTGTACCCACTTAGGTAAAAAGAAATAAACAATGAAAACTTAAGCACAGACATTGGTGAGCCATCCTTGAAGTCAACTAGAATCAAATGTTTACTTTGTTGGCTTGTTTTTGCTCCACACCATGCAAAGGCTAAAAAACTCTACTTTTGATGTCCAGTGGCTTGCCATTATGGACGTGTTGGTACCAAACTCCGCCAAGAGGAAGAAACATTCAACTTCCAGTTGCCATCTGTAGCTCACAAATGTCTGTGCCTAAGTTATCTAAAGCTAGTCAGAAGTATGACTTCTGATCTGATCCTTTGTAACGTGACTGATAGGACTGTATCTTACTTGTTCAGTCTGTCTCGACTGTCTTGTTCACGCCTAGACAGTCCAGTTTGTCCTGAGTGGTTTCTCTGGCCTTTCAGTGTTTCTTTTGGGAAGATCCACAGGCCATTTTTACCCCTTCTCTCCGAAGGAGATGGCCTTTAAGTGCCAAACTTAGAAAGTATTGATCTGTTCCCATTCAAAACTTGTTACTTGAAACATCTTGCTTTTAGTCTTACATCAAGTAAAGGGTAAAGTGACACATGGGGCACATGCAGCCTTCATGGCTAGCATTTATCTCTGGGTTCTGAGGGGGCGCGGTGGTGTAGTGGTTAGCCCATTGGACTTCATATCTGAAGGTCGGTGGTTCGACACCCAGTCCCTGCCATCGTGTTGTTTCCTTAGACAAGATACTTTGCCCCACATTGTCTCTCTCCACCCAGGTGTATATAAAATGGGTACCGGTGACATACTGCTGGGGGATAACCCTGCGATGGACTAGCATCCCATCCAGGGGGGAGTAGCAATACTCTCAGTTGCTTCATGCTACTGAAACCAGGATAAGCTCCAGCCGTGTGGGCCTCCTTGGCCCGAGTGCAACTTTATCCTTTTATCCTTTATCTGTTGTTGCTCCCTCCCTGAATGAGATGCTAGTCCATTGCGCAGTTATGGATGGTGCCTCCTTTTGTTACTGCGCATATATTCTGCGCATCTCGGGATACTCTGAGAAACTCAGGTTTCTTATGGACAGTACCTACTAATAAACAGCTATTTTTGTGAAGTTTATGACTATATGGGAAAAGAAGATCTTAGAAAGGGCTGTTAGGATCCAAAAAGAGAATTGGGGGTCTGCATGCATTATTCAGAGATAATTGAGTTTAAATATGGAAAGAAAAATGCCATTTTTTTGGATACCCAAAATATTCTTTTTAGATTCCAATACCTTGCTAAGATCTACTCTCCCCCATAGTCATATCCTGTGGAAAATACCTCTCCATTAGGAGGCACGGTCCTTAACTGCAGCAAGTCCTGAACCAGAGTTGAATAATGGATTCATGGCCATACCCAAAATTAATTCAAGAACCTGAGTGCATTAAGTTGACAACTAACTGCAGTTCTCAAATGTCAACTGAAAGTGCCCACTGTTAAATCTAGAAGACCATGCTCCTTTAGATTACATGAACTCATAATAAATGAAGTATTCAAGTCTTTCAGGCTGCAAACAAGCTCCCTATCCAGGGAGAGAGAGGCAAATGTCATCTTTCCCAACCGTATTACCTATTTCCCCTTGCTTCACTTTCCTAGCGGCCTGTTCATTTTTATTTCCCCCATCCTCACTTCACTCACATTTTTTTTCTTCATCAGCCACAACTTTACGAAATGGTGGAAATGTTCTTGTCCCTTGTTTTCCCTCGGTAAGTTTTTTTTCTGTGTCAAAATTCAGTTAACTGTGGATTATAGGACAGTCTCTATTTGTTTTAAGAACATCGAATGAGGTAGTGTCTGGTTGGTTCCAACTTGTAAGCCTTTAAATTGACTGCCATGTATGCAATATGATCTCTATCTATGTGCCATGCGCCGGCCATCCATGCAGGCACTGATCCAACCTTAGCTACCTAGAGCTAGTGGAAACTAACTCAGTCTATGCTAACCAGTCTTAAAGACAAGTGTTTTTCTGTTGTATCTTAGTTAATGTTGTCTCTAACTATCTACTTCTCTCTTTTTTTCTCACAGGGTGTACTGTATGATCTGTTTGAGTGTTTGTACTCATATATGGATGGCGCCAATTTGACATCTATTCCAATCTATTTCATCTCCCCCGTGGCTGACAGCTCTTTAGCATATTCCAACATTTTTGCTGAATGGTAAAAACATTTCCCCTCATTATTCTATCTTTGCTTTGCACTGAAATATTTTTTCTTGACGTGTACTTTAACTTTTGTTTGGTTTTTTGCGGAGTTGAAGATGTATTCACAGTTGCATCTGTGATTGGTTGTGTAATTCCTCTTCAGTGACTTTGGCTCTACATAATCCCCTGTAGTGGGTTCGTTTTCTCCTGAAATCAGTTAATTTCACGATGGAGCTTGGAAATAACTCCAACCGCCAGATTAAGTTATTCTTACTCCCTACTCCTTTATTACACTAAATAGCTCCTGCTTTGAGTTAGAGGTTTAAAACCAGTTACGCCACCCTTAGGAGTTATGAATACAACTGCACCTCAGGAGTTATTTTAACTTTTGATGATCTCGACTCGTAAATACAGTGTATGTTCGTCGGCTTCACTTTCAGACACTGATCTGCTTTTATTTGTTTGCTTACAGGCTGTGTCAGAGTAAACAGAGCAAAGTATATTTGCCAGAAGCTCCCTTTCCACATGCTGAGGTATCTTGTTTTTCAACTGCTTAGTCTGGCCATAGCTGAATCCATTTTTTTCCTTCTTGGGCAGGTTTGCTATATAAAATTTAAAGGTCTTTAAGTAGAGCCCGCTCTGCACGAATGCCTTTTAGTATTCAAGGGTTCTGATACACAAAAACGCAAGACTCCAAGACAAAAATAGGCAACTGTTACTAACAATCCCGTTTTCTTTCAAAGATAGACGAGGGAGAGGATTTACTCTCAGGCTTGAAAAAATTGCCACGGGGCGGTGATGTTCTTCAGCGCTAGGGAGTATCCCTTCTCACTTAGCTATCCCTCAAAAGCAAAGCTGGAATGCTTATTGCTCAGCTTGGCTGTACTCGGAATTGCCGACCGCTTCAGAGCAAGGAAAAGATCAGCGATAATCGAAAAAAGCCCGGGAACGCGCTTCCTTAAGCTTTGCGTGGAAGCATTTCAACCGCAAAAAATGCGTGCAGAAGGTTTATCAACAGAGATTCGATGGTTATCAGCTTTCACAGCTTAATAGTAAAATGCTTCCAGTTTGGTTAAAAAAGTGGGTGAATGTTCACTCAGTAAAACACAAAAGTACATGAGATGAGAGATTTTAGAAACAGATGCCTAGTCTGTGGCTTCCCAAAGAAAAACCTACTCCGTACCCTGTCCCGTCCCCTGTACCTTGCACCATGTATTTGAAGCGCGATCTTTGCAGGTGTCTATAGTCTTGTTGTTTGTTGCGTGGTAATAGCCAGATCGTGACTTATTTTCCTTCTTTTTTTTTTGAAAGCTTGTTAAAACAGGGCGGCTCAAGCACTTTCCCAGCATTCATGGTGAGTGTATAGCTGCTATGTTTATTAAATTCTCATTCTTGGTTTTCATTCCATTTGCCTTTGTTGGATATAACCAACTCGACGCTACGTTGCTCGCTAGGTGTTTATCTCCTCATGTCCAGAGTGCGCTCCTAAAATAATCGTTAAAAATAAAGAATAAGTCAAGGTTATTCAATGCAAATTTCTTTTTTTAACAATTGTGTGTATCCTAAATGCTGTTACTTAAATTAGGTTTTTTCACGATATCTGCAGACGGACTAAGTAGCTGTTTTAAGACTCCATGTGTTGTGTTTGCGGGACATCCCTCCTTACGCTATGGAGACGTGGTGCATTTCATGGAACTTTGGGGCAAGTCGAGCGGCAACACCATCATTTTTACAGGTATTGCTCCTATTTCCGTGTTCTTTATATCTCCCACCTTTTCTTTCCTCGTTCTTGTCACCATGGTCAGAAGCGTCATAATCCTGGTCCCGGCCATCGTGTTGTTTTCTACGTCAAGAAACTTTATTCCATATAACCACATTGTCTCTCTCGCCACCAAGGTGTATCACTGTTTACGGGCGAGCCGTTGCCAGGCAGCTTTGTACAGGACTGTATGTGTAGGTCGAAAAATACTAGCCCCCAGTTTTTCCGGCTTTGTGTCTAAAAACCGAGTGAGAGTACGTGTGAATAAAATTCATCATGGAGACAGAATGGAAATCTCGAAATGGACCCAGAACAATATGTCAGTTTCTCAGTAAAATGGGAACCCTAAAGGCAAATTTTTGGCGCACTTATGAGCGCGTAAGGGTATGGCGCCCATCTTCAGCGAAAGGGAAGCTAATTTTCGCTGGGTTAGCATCCAAACTGTGTGGTGAGTGAACGCCTACGAGTGCTAGGAGAGAGGGAAAGGAATAAACAGTGATTCATGTTCGTGGCGTTAAGTGAGGCGTTTGTGAGGACGAAATTTTCATCGAAACCTTCGGAGCTATAGTTCTTTTTGAATGTCTGACCTTGCTAATGTGTACTTTTCATAGGTTTTTACCTAGTCAGGAGTTATGATTGGCCCCTGTGTTTACACAGATAAACAGAGCAGATAAAATACACCGGAAAATGAGACGCGCTAAGTCGCAAACGGTCTTTATCGAAATACTGGAAGTGACCCTGTGGCATATGGTTGCCTGTGGGTACTGGGTTGCCTGTGGATACTGAGGTAGCTGTGACTATTCAGTGACTGAACCTAACAGTGGTTATTTGCATTACAGAGCCAGAGTTTCCATACCTCGAAGCCCTCGCTCCATATCAACCACTTGCAATGAAGGTAAGTTCAGACCATGGCCATCCGGCGCTAATTTTGTTCACCAAATCAGGTGCCCTTACTGTTGTACCGGATTGGAAAAGTCCCCTATAAACTGAGGAAAATACTGATATTGTATTTTTTTTTTCTGTAGGCTTGTTACTGTCCCATCGATCCAAGGCTAAATTTTAATCAAGCAAACAAGCTCATACGCGAACTCCAGGTAAGGCGTTATGAAACAGCGAATTGGCCAAATTTCTGAATTTTTTTTTTTGTTTAGTTTTACTTTTTTCACTTTACTTACTGTTGTGGGCGAGCGCTAATACGTAGAGGTCAAGTCAACATCTCCTTTCCCTATCACCTCATCTCTGTGCCTGCGTATGGCCGTACAAGGGCCAGTCACGACTTTAAGATCAGGCTCCCATCCTCTTCAGTTAACGCTTACAAACACTCTTTTTGTGTAAGATCAATCCCCGTATGGAACACGTTGTCAGCTGACGTTGTTAGTTCTTCATCGTAACTAGAATTCATCAGAAGAGTGTCTACTAATCTAATTTAACATAATAATTTAATTAACATCGTTGTTTTTCATTTATTCTGATACCATGTAATTGAGCGACCGCTGGCCGCTCCGTTGCCGGATTAGCATTATTTGTAACGCTAGTGGCAATTCCCATGATTAAAGATTAAAGATAAAAGGGCGAAACTAACTCGAGGACCTGAGAACGACTTGCTACTAGTTTTCATTTTTTTTCTGCCCTTGCTGAAACTTTTTTACTTTTCCTTCTTGCCACTTGCCTCACCTTTTTCCGCGCTTGCCACCGGTTTTTGCGTTTTCCAGCTCTTGCCACCAATTTCACTTTTTTGGTTTCTTTTCTGATAGGCTTATGACGATATTTTCCGCCTTGCCGATTTCTCAATTTTCCACGAGGAATGGAAAACCAAACATGTACTTAAAAAATTGATCAGTGATTAAAGTTGTGTTTTTCAGCCCGGCCACCTTGCTATCCCTGAGGCATACACAAGGTCACCAGACTTACTACCCCACAGAACGGACCTTACAATTCAAGATACGGTACGCTACATTCCCTCTCTGCTATTCAATCCAAATAGTATTATTAGTTACAAAATAGAAAATAGTTTCCGCGATTAATCGGTGTCATTAATTCTACAAAGACAAGTAAAAGGTTGAGGGAGGGAGAAAATGTTGTGCAAACGTAAGTGGTAGACTAGTGTTTGCACTACTATTTAGAATTCTCCTCGCTAAACGTCCACAAATTTTTCTTATTTATTCTGTGGAACCTGGTTAATATGGACACAGCGATTCAACATCATCTATTAGTGTAATTGCTCAGGTGATTATAGAGAAGCGCGTGCACTGATTGGTCGAGGATTAGTTACGTCAGATCCTGCTATAATCACCCCGCGCGAGCTGATTATAATTCTGAAGCACTAATTTTGTTCAAAATGGCCACCGCGCTATTTTTGATGTTTCTGGAGAAAAGAAAAAAGAAATTGCATTTGCTCTGATAATCACCTGAGCAATTATACTAAAACAATTATTCTGCTCAGGCTCAGCGAATATTGTGGAATAATCCCCTCGACTTCGTTTTGGGGATTATTCCACAATATTCACTTCGCCTTCGGCGAATAATTGTTAAATATTGTTCAATACGACTTTGCTTTAGGAATTTTTGATGGCAATCAAACTTCACTCAACACCATTCAGCTTCATTCAACATCCTTCACAATCATTTAACATCATTCAACTGGGAGCCGGCCAAACACGTTTACAATACTCAACAGGGAGCCCAAATGCGTTTATTAACTCGTAGAATTCATCAATGTTGAACGGTGTTGAGCGGAAATGTTGAATCATAACCTTGTACTCAGGCGGTCTCTTCTCGCTCACTCGACTTGGCGCGAAATTTCGTGACGTCGTCGAATGGCATACCGCGACCCTGCGTAACTCATTTGGTGACGTCATGACACTTGGCGCCAAATCGAGTGAGCGGGAGGAGAACAACTGAGTGCTAGGCTGGTTAAATCTGTTTCGGCGCGGCCGTAGTTGAACTTGTCGTGTTTACTGGTTACAGGGTAAACAGTTTTAGTAATGATTCTTGTCCAAAGGCTGTGTTTTTATTCGTCGCATGAAGTCTGTATGGGGAGAAACAGCAGTGTTTGGAAACTACGGGTTCTTTTGAGCCAATTTGTGTCCAACATGAGGTGGCGTAAAATTGTTGCTTAGTGAGTGACGCTACGAGGCAATACGAGAGCGAGTCGCTGAATCTTCGGTGGAATGTCCAGATCAGTGGCTTGTTGTGGCAATAAAGATATGAACAAAATAAAATTTAACATTGTGTATTTGTTTTCATTTTCAGGAATGCAAGATGTCAACATTCAGCTTCTTAGATGTTCTTTCGCTGCCCGTCAGCAGGCAATACGAAAAAGTTGTTTTGTCAAATGAGGTCAGTAAACTCCCCTCTCATTCCTTTTCAATTTGCAGATTGTGTGGAAATCATTGACTGATTAACGTGCCAAACTTGTCGCTGAGACCTGGCATGCAGATAGTTCTCCTTTACAGACATTGTTTCCCCATGGCAATATAAATGTAAAGTAAAGTTCCAGTATTGCGTAGGACTAAAAATCAAATTCTTTTAACAGAAACCTTTTTCTAGTTAGGTAAAATCTTTCTCATAATCCTATGGGTTTTTACACAATAAAACATGTATTCCACTTGATCTCTTCTTGCAGGAATTCATGGCTACGCTGAGTGAGTTACGACTGTCATCCAATGCATCCAATGCATCCAATGCATTAAGTTTGCTGGGGGGAGAGGGGTGGGAGGCGAAAAGAACACAATGTATGTGCTGTCCTACAACATGTAACACTTGACAGCTGTTGACTCTGATATAAAACCGAGATTTTTTTAAATTTAGAAAATGTTTTTAAAACTTTTCAAAAATTACAACGAAAAAACCCCACAAAGTGGCTACAAGCGGTTGCTTTTTCTATGTAAGCAGCGAACAAACTGTTCTGTATTCTCTCCATTCAGTTGGCCAGCAGTCTTCACCCACAGGAAGTCAGACCTGGTGTAGCAGTTACCACGGTGACGGGAACCTTGGTAACAAAAGACAACAGATATACACTTCAACCGTTAAACCTGACGGGAGAGGAGCTTGAGAACATGAGGTATTGAAGTACACTGCTACGAGAGTATTGCTGTTTAATGAGAAACTATGTGTCGCAAAATTTGTCTAAGCATTATTAAGAGTGTAAACCTACATTCAGTTATTAAGTGTGAGTTACTTTATCTCATTCAGGGACTCGAAAGTGGAGCGCAAAACAACCCACAAATCCTGTCATTTATGGGGCAGTGTGCTGGTAGAAGATCTTTTACTATCTTTAGCTAAGGTAACCCTTTTGTCGTCAAACTGTTTTGGGTATTTGCATATTCGCGACAGCGTTTGTTCAATGTTTCAAACACCTTGGCTAATTGAAGTTTAGACAGGTTATAAGAATGAAGTGGTCTAAACCGATTAGATGTCGGGTCAGCCCGATTAGCACACGTTGTTAGACCCTGAGGCAGCCTGTGTAGGCGGGCCTTTGAAGTCTGTGGATCATGTAGATTCTAATAGTGCATTTTTTACATTTTTAACACGCGTAGACGTTGTTTGTGGGGTACCAGTATCCATTTCGATTTGGTCTAACAGATTACCCTTCGCCTAAACCATGGCCCCTAGCTTGAATTTTGTCCCTGAACACTCCACTCTCCGCAAGGTTGTTAGTTAGTTTTATAATGTGATCAAACACTGGCATGTAGTCAACTCCATTAAACAATACGGACAAAAAAGGGATACACTCAAGATTTTGCCAAATGCACGTCTAGAGTTACAGTTTGTACCCTATCTAGTGTAATTGTCGGGGAAACAGAGTATTCCTGGAAAGAGATGTTGCTGGAGATCTAGCTGACTAATGTTTCGACAACCTGTGCGGAGGTCATCTTCAGAGTCAAACGAATATTGTCTCGTCATTTCGTGGTATTTAGGTCTCTCTACTGGTAAATTAAGCAATGGTGTTAGTGGCACTGATGACTCGAAACATTAGCTGGGTGAGTTTTTGATAGGCTCGATTACGTTAGTTGCTAGTCTAGTTTCAGTGCGTTACATGTGTCGGTCTATTGTCAGTCAAATTTTTGAGGGAAACGTCGCAACCTCGTTCTCGACGCGGAAGCTAGGAGGAAAGATTCTGGAAGTGAGCCTAAAATGTATGGGTAAACAAAACGAAACGAATGTTTGGAACCGGCTTTAAGCCAAGTTGTTTTACGCTTCTTCCGTCGTTTTCTCGTCAGCGAGGCATCAAGGATGTACACGTGGAGTCTAATCAAGGGGGACACACCCTTCATTTGGTGAGTGGACCTTTAAAACTTAGCGAGTTTTCCAAGAGATGTTTGAAGTACATAAACTACTTTTTTGTATAACCTCGTGATATGGTTTACAGCACCTCGTAACTTAGTAACGTACATTTGTCTGAAGTATGTATCATATGCAGGATAGAAGTATGTACAGAAAAACTGAAAGCAGCACAGTAACTTGGCAACAAAACTTGTGGCCAAGATCCTGACTTTTGTTTAGACGCTCGATGTTAAAGGTTACTGATTACAAATTTTCGCCACTAATGCTCTTTGCATTTAATAGTAGAAGATTACACGTTTATCTGCATTTTACAATTTCCGGCAAAATTCTGGCAGGAAATACGCGCGCGTCGCGCGATTGACCGCTGTAAAATTCCAATCTTGAGGCCCCTTTTGAGCACATTGCTTGTTTACTTGATTGCAGGCTGAACATGACGCCATGATTCAACTGGATGGTAGTGGAACACACATCGTCACACACGGAAATGAGGCACTGAGAATCGACATCCGGGACTCTCTTCTTGAGTGCGTCTCGCAGTTTTAAGCGCGTGACGTTGTAGAAGGAAGCATACGATAACACTCGGAAAAAGTAGCGTCATGGAAAAATTCCGGTCTTTGAGAGCTACCCTGGCATTAAGGGGAAACAATGGGACCAGACACGTTGACCGTGATCTCATCGTTTTCCGATTTAATGAACGCTGTCGGGATCTCCTCG
>Ga0126336_10001380_pt1 | contig 12525 bp, 11 predicted proteins | sample SidCmetagenome_FD_92530 | JGI IMG/M metagenome (GOLD analysis project Ga0126336, IMG submission 92530) | Coral microbial communities from El Islote,Puerto Morelos, Mexico - Siderastrea C C metagenome | ecosystem: Host-associated > Invertebrates > Cnidaria > Coral | place: El Islote,Puerto... | reverse complement strand
CCTGCAGCATCACAGTGCATGGACTTCCGTCAGGAGTCAACATCTCTTCCCTGAAAACTTCAATTTCCTTATCTGTAAATCCAAGGTTTGCTGCAACATGTCGCCAGTTACCCACACCTCTCAGAGACAGGTCCAGTTTCATGCAAACTGCATGCAATACTTCCTGAGGAAGCTCATGGAAACAAGGTGATGGCTTATCATCACTGGTGATCAGGGGGTCTGAAGGTAAGAACCAAGTTAACAGAATTGTCAGATAATTAATGTTTGTCAGTGGTGCCTTTTTAGTTTAAAACTCATTTAAGTTATGCAGTCCTTGCCAAGAGTGAGCTCTGTATGCTAATGTAACTGATTTAACTGGCAGGAGCCATGTTGAGGATGACAACCAGTCACAATGCAGAGCAGAAATGGAAACGTTTAGCTGACTGTTCGGTGAAAATGATATTACTATTGAAAACAACTTGTGCTCAGTCATCAGACTTTTAGCCAGAAAATGAAAATAATTTGTGGATCTCTGGGTAGGAAATTGGGCTGCAGTTGGCCTGGTGATAGTAGTTCCACTGCACGTATAATCTGCTGGGAAATAAACTTTACAGTCCATGTCATAACATTAATGGACATATATAATTATATTATTCATTAAAATTTCTTATTTTATTTACATGCAGAAATTTACCACAAAGACTCCTTCCAGTCACCATGCGATGGTTAGGACCAAGCCCTGAACAGCTCTCCTGATACTGGTACTTCCTAAATGGATCCTGCACAGAAACATCAAAAAATTTTATTGCAGGTTAAGTCCAAAAAAATGTATAAAAAATGTGAACTGATGCAGGTAAAACTTAGTAAGTAAGCGCCTCCATTAGAGCAATCATTTTTCCAAGACAAAAATTTTTTATCATTTCATCACATAATAAGCTAAAAAGTACAAGAGATTTACATTAAATTTAAAATTAAAAACCTTATTATATTTCAGTTATTGTTTTGATTTGGTAGCTAAACAGGAGCCATGTGCAGAAAGCAAAATGTTAATTAATGGTATGTTGAAGAGTTTCATTCGTATTCTTAACAAACACTGCTGTCCCCTGGGGTGATGTCTCCCAACTAACAACAGGGTCAATCAATGACAGTTTCCCTGAAGCAAAGCCAGTCATATATTTTAAGAGCTTGGTCAAACTTGATTAAAACAGCAGAGATGTCCTTCTCTTTACATCCTCCTCACCTCTTTGATTGAAGCAACTGCAGAAATTTTTGTGGTGGTACTATCTGCAGTAAGTTCGAAAGTGCAAAAAAAGTCTCTGTTTCGACCATCATCATGCTCAAATAATATCTCTGATCTTGGTACAGTTTGGTAGGATTCCTTCAAACTCTGGTGTGTTATGACCTGTATAAAGATAAATGAAAGACCAGAAGCACATTATAATTGTCTACTCCTGGATCTCTATGTGCAGGATTCTCATAAATGCACCATTTTTTGGCTGAGACATTTCCACTCATATAGTCTGTCAGAACTGTCAAGTCTATTTCAGTTTAAATTATAGCATTTATTTGATTTATAATTATTCTTTGCCACAAGGCATTTTTTCAGTGTTGATTATTGTATACATGGAGCTAGACTGTGCATATTTTATAAGCAGATTTAGGAGGTAAAAAGCATTTCATCATGTCTATCATTCCTGAAATAGTAACATTAGTTCTGGTACAAACAGAATTGTCAATCAAATGCAACCAGTGCTATACAATGTAATTAGGTTTCCAACTAGTTGCATCATATGTTGTCATCATCAAATATTTAATAATTAGTGTGTGTTTTAATCCTTTACAATCCTTCAATTTTAACATGCAAACTTTTTGCTGAATTTTTCATTTATATTTATTTTTATTATTTATGACAATAATTATTACTCATAGTATATATAATTAATTACATATGCCTCAATGTTAAATGTTGATCACCTTTATGGGTGTATTCAAGCCACATTTACCTGAGGATGTATGTGTCCAATTTTCCAACCCTCAACAGGTTGCTTTATGGTTATTTTAATATCAGTGTCTAGCACAGTCTCGACATACAGAGACTGGAGGGATCCCAACAGAATCCTGTTTTTTGACTTCTCTTCTTGCATTATTTTCTGTAAAATACAATAGAAACAATGTGCTAATTAGGCATTGCTCACTCCGTACCTGCAGTAAAAAAGGTGTTACCAATGCAAAAATTTTCCCAGATCAAAACTGTAATGGCACAGTCAGTTACACCATACACTTTAACTAACATCCAGCAAGGAGTTTACAATCTTATTGAGCACCCCAAAAATTGTACCATTCAGACAGTGGATCCAAATAGCATACATGTAACAAGCACAGCACAGTAATAATTATTAATAAGTTTCACCTGTGAAAAGAAATAATTTACTTCAAATCTTCATAATGTGGCAATGAGGCTGGATTAGGTCCTTAAGCATCATCTTATGGGAGATTATAGTTTGAATTTTTACTATTCATTAACTGGGTAGTGCTTGTAACAAGCACTACCCAGCTGGGTGTATTCAATCTAGTTCTTGTCGGTTGGTGCGCTGGGAAATCTGAGCTTCCCATTTTCCATATCCTTTAGTCTTGGTACCTGTGCTGTCCTAGTATCCTTGGTGGCTGACATCCCACCTCTGTATGCTTTTGTTTTGAAAAATATTGTGTGGTACTGGAAAGATTTTTTTTAATTTTCCTGCTCCCCATCACCCTGGGAATCCCACCTCCCTTCCCACCTTTTTCCCTCAGCCCCCGTGGACTAATCCTGTTCCCCTGTATGTCAGGAAGTGATTTGTAGCATACAAAAGCTAGCAGCTGTTAATTATGTTGACTAAAGTTTATATACCTTCACCTTAATGTCTAATAACTGGATTGATGCATGTAACTTTCATATTCTCAGAGCTCACCTGTTAAACTGTTCAACTGATTGTGCTTTCAACAAGCCTACTATAGACAATTCATGAATTAAAATCCTCCTTAATAAATTTATCACTGCAATAGGGATGAAGTACCCTTAAATGACTGTAGTGTGACAGACATACAAATATAAGATACATGTACTGCCATTACACTTATATATAAGTCCATTAAATGGGAAAACAAACCTCCAGTGGTGCCTCACAGTCATCAAACACATATAGATATGCTGTGTAGTTCTCACCAACTTTGCCTTCGCCTCCAAACACTGCACACTGAAAGCGCTTCTTTGTTGGTTTGGAATCGTAAACTGACATACCAAAAACAACATAAGAAAGAAGGCAGTCTACATAAAAGCTGACTTCATTGTTGCAGATTTCATCCATCTCTTGATCCTTCCACACAATTTTACCATTTTGAAATGTGGAACCTTTGAGTATGATGTTCCACCCATGACTGTAAAACACCAGTGCACTGTGCGGTATTCTGACCTGCACTGGTTTGGTCAGTTTTAACCCATGAGGGTGAAATTTTATTACTGGACTAAGCTGCACTTCATGATCTTGGAGTGTAGGAACAGCACCTTTATCCCAACAAATTTCTAATCTTATCCCTCGAGCATCGTTAAAGAAACTATCCGCATCAGTGAACTGGAGCATGACACCAGATTTTTCAAAAGATAAACTCTCTTGTGAGCCATTTGCAGTTGGATCCTCCAGCGTTGCTCCAGGATCCTCCTTTGTTGCTATAGGAGTCTCTGCAAAAAGAACAGGCAGATGTTTAGACAACTTCAATGTGTTTTGTCCTTGAATAAGGCAGCAATGACTCTCTTGTTCATTTGGCAGTGTGGTATTTTGTACATGTTTTGTTTCTATTTAACTGGTTAAGCAGTAGCAAGTTTGAATTCACACTTGTTGATTTCTGTTTACTTCTCACAAACAAGCATAATATTTAAGTAGCTCTTTCTACATGCCAAATGTAAAGAGGCAGCAAACATTAAATGCTCAGTATAGTCACAGTTTAACTGAAGAATAATATAAAAATAAAATTGCTATCAAATTGAATCATTATAATGATTCAATTTGCCTTAAAGTTTTCTCATGAATGTAAACTGTGAAAATGGCAATAAACCTCACCTTCATATTGTAGTAACAGAGCAACTGACTGACTGGTTGAGAGCCTCTTATACTTGCGGTACTTCAACCTCCAGTACAAAAATGCTGGAACTAGAGTCACAATTCCTACTGCTACAACAGCTGCTACAAAAACAACTAAGGAGTTTTTTGATTCTGGATGGGTTGGACTCGCATTTCTTTTTTGTTGACACTCACTGATAGCCCTCTTAGTGTAGCTGCATTGTAGATTTTCTGGCATGTTCTGTTCAGCACATTTTTCAACATGCACATCTTTATCATCATTACAGCAAGCAGAGCATGGTTTGCATTCATTATTAGCGTCATCTTTATAAAAGCCTTTGTCGCATTCACCACATATCGTGTCACTGGTCAGATTGCAAGGTATCAGTTCTTTCTGTCCAACTGAACATTTAGAGCAAGCTTTGCAGTGTCCACCTTTTTTAGTGGCAACAAGGTACTGACCCTCTTGGCATTTAGGTTGTTTACACTCAGAATTGGCATCACACTGTTTATAATATGGCATATCCTCGCATTCACTTTTCACTACATTTCTCCCATCACTACAACACCACGAGCATGGCTGGCAGTCACCTGTCAGTTCCTCATAATAGAAACCATGGCTACAACTCTTGTTACACTTTGAATTTGATGTTGATGTACAGTTCCTTACTACTGTTTGATGCTTCGCACATTCCCCACATGGTTGACAAGAACCAATGTCATTGGTAGCAGAGTATGTCTTCCCAGGTTGGCATGGTTCACACACTGTTTTCAATTCACTTTGTTTAAATTTACCACCACATTGTGGAGACAAGCCACGTCCAGGTGGACAAGAAGGACACTTTGAACAAGACAGCTTACCTGATTCATCTTCAACTGTAAATTCATTCCATTTGCATAATGTTGAGTAAACCTGAGTATTAGTAAAGTCAAAATATTAGTTAATTTAATATGGTCAAGTATGCTTACATGTAGCAATGGAAATGGTGTGTACAAGCAGTGCCTGCAGGGATGCATCGGCTAGTCTACAGGTATACCACGAAATAAGACTAATCAATATTTTTTATCATAAGATGAAAGCAATTACAATTGGGTATTGTAAAAAATGTAGAGGTGTGTAATTAACTACTACAAAACGTATTAAAATGTCTAGATCTAAATATGAACGTGAATGTAGAAATGAAAACAGAAAATTGTTAAAATGAGTTTACAGATGTATGTGTTGATATCATGCAGCACTTTTCTAAAGGGTTTATAGTTAGCTGATGATCTGTCAGAGTAAGGGTGGGTATTCCATAATTGAGAGGCAAAGTATGGCCATGATTTGAGACCATACTTTGTGTAAAGTACATCTAAGTGTTGCATTTGATCACGTAAACTGGCAGCTTGGCTAGGCACATTTTTCTATCTGTAATTTGCGCCAGTGGTTTTGAATGCCCGTTGCTTGACCATCAAAAGAGGAAAACTGGGTTGACTTAATCACCTTTTTGCCTTTCAGAGTTCACGTTCACAAGTAATTCATCAAGAAAAACAAGAACAACTGAACAGTCCACTGCTATAACAAACATTAAGGTAAAGAAGATCACTGCAGTTGTAGATGTAACTTTTGCAGTTGCGAAAAGAAAGCCTGAAAAAAATTCAGGCTTGTACGGGATTCAAACCTTGACCTCTGAGAAACCAGTGCAGCACTCTAGTAGACTTTACCAAAATGATGTGGCATTGTTAGATGATTAGTGAAGATAAACTAAGAAAATCCCTGAATGGAATGACCCCCCACCACCACCACTCAGCATATGATCTCCTGCCCTTGACACATAAACACCTTAGCCAGGCCTGAACACCCAACGTATCAGTTTCATGTCTGGTGCAATAACCTGGTTTAACTTGCAAAACGAAAATTACTGATTAATGGTTTGTGTAATCAGCGCTTGGGTGTTGGCACTTATGTGATTGAAATTTTTGCTACTTCCTGTGCAATAAATTGAGTCCAGTGAACTGGCATGGGCACTAACCCCACGTTTAGGATAGCACTCAAGCAGCATGGGTAGTTGTCTGCACAGGATTTGATAAGTGTCATTTATATTTTACCCTATGTCTTAGTCCCCAATACAAAATAAGAACGCTCTCCCATTGGCTATGAATTAGTCTGCTTCAAACATACTTACGGTGCAAATCAAATAGAAATCCAGAGTTAGCACACATATCAGATATATGTGTATCACAGCCATCTTCCAGTTCTTTACAGGCTCTATATCTGAAATGAAAAGAAGACACGCGGAACTCTTTCGCTTAGGGAAATCACTGACGTCACGGTTTCGAAAGTGCTAAGTTAGCGCATTCTTTATACAGTCAACCTCCCATGATGTTTATAATCGAGAGTCTTCTGCTTACTCGAGAAAAAAATCGTCACAACGTTTAGCATTGTATATATATTTTCTTTTGTTTGCAGAAATATCTTCGTTTTGAAGCTCGATTTAAAGCTTTCATTAACGTAGTCCAACAGAAGACAGTTGTCACGTACGTCACGTAAGGCTCTTTGTGCTGCTTTATGTGACGCATTTTGATCTAGCAAATGTTAAGACCTACGTGAAATGATGTACTAAAAGAGAATTTCGCAACTTACTGTGTCCAATCTCGCCACATTTAGTTATGTTGTATAAGGAACCGTAAATTGGAGGGACTAAAACTGTTGATGAACGCTGAAAAACTAAAACGCTGAAGTTCGGGGGATTCCCCTCACATGACCAACTTTGTAACCAATCACATGTCTGAATCAACGACAACCTTTGCTATGAGTGGTTAAAACAAAGATGCTTACGAAGCAAAACAGTGTTCATAAAAAGACGGTGGCACGTCATGTCGTTTTAGTGCCTATCATGGCCGTGTTGCAAAGAAGTTCGTGGCGTTCTCGCTGTTTAGTCTTTGTCAGACATGGGCGATAGAAAAATTAAGCCAGACACCGACCAGGATGAGCGTGTAAGCGAGCCTGAACAAGAAAGAGTAGCTGTAGTTTTACCGTCCACGACAGTTTCAAGACCCTCACCTCGTCGAGTATTGGGAAGCCATTCGCCAGGAGTCTTCAGTAACTCGCAACAAGAGGAACATTTGTTTCTCGAGTATGAAAATAAAGAGTCGGCCAAAGAAGAACCTGTCTGGGAGCGGCGAATGAACGTAAATGAATCATCATTCTTGGATCGTGAGGAGGGACATTTAGCTCAGCAGCCAGATGCGAGATTAGGGAGACGCGACGAATTGCCGAGTTCTTCTGGAAATGATGAACATGAGCAGATGATTGTCAAGGCGTTTGAAAATTTGTCTCTGCAATGTACCTGGACTCTCCAGCAAGAGTGTGACTGTCAAGAAGGGAATGCCCGATACAGCGGTGTTGTGGAAGCCAAAAATTCAACAGAGGGAAACGTAGATGTTGAGGGTTTTCCCGGTAGGTATTTTATTATCCTTGGTAATGTTGACCAAACTTGGCGTGGGACACTGATCAATGCGAGAGCATTGTACGGAGTATTTAAATTGCCTTCAGTATAAACAAGCGCGATACAGAGAGACAACAATACCGGTATTTACGGTGTATATTGTTATATGTTTTGGCTAAAACATCTCAATTTAGACATAATAAAACGGATTATTCCGACACTACGTTCATTAACGTTTTTCTCTTGCCGTATTTCTTCATTAGGCCATGCACAACGAAACTACGGATCTCAACTCTGTGACATATGCCTATTCAAAAGACGAATCATTGCTAGAGATGACCTGGAACATGCTCTATACATTATTCCTGTGGACAAATTTCATGAGGTGGGAAACTCTTCCAGACTTTCAGTTCTGACACATTATTTTTCAGGCATGACAAACTGTATGTTACCTTTTTACGGGAATCGTTTTTATTTGTTAATTGTGACAATTTTTCTGTTGCAGGTATTCCCGAAAATAAAAAAGGATGAAGCTCTTGTGTACCATGGTACTGAATTTCCAATAGGCCAAGAACACCAAAACACGAGCTCTAATGCACTTCATCAACAATTTTTAATCACTGACAATTTGCATGTCAGTTTTGAATTGCTCCACGGTCAGAACTTCTCAATCGTCAGTCCTCACACGGTATGTTGTGAAAATCAATCCATCTGACCGTTTTTAAAAAGGTTAAGGGGATACTGTTAAGTGGCCCTGTGTAGCTACTGGTTGTAACGTATATATTATACAACATTGTTACAAAGTATGCTACATCTGAAACAGTATTTTTTGTTGGAGATTTTTACTGCCGAAGCTTGTCAGATAGATGCATTTTCAAGGCTAATAAAAACGTAATATTTGCATAAGGCCTAAGGTTTTCAGATTTCTTTTTCCGTAGCACCTGCAATGAACATTTATATATTTTTTAATTTTTAAAATTACCGCACCTCTATGTGTTAATATCAGTTAAATAAATTTAACAACACAATCACTAAAAATAAAATGATTGTTTAAATGGCATCCAAATCCTTATTAAGCCTTACTTATCTATAGTAAAAATGCATAAAATTGTATTTTTTAAATCTATGAACAACTATCTGTTGCAGATAACAGCTGCTCTATCTGAAATCTGTTTTAAGAGCGAGGAACGGATTGCCTCTGGATTTTCATTTGAAGTTTTAACAAGGTGCTCTGGTGGCGAAGATAAGCTTTATATGGACAACATAAAAGTGAAGCTTCAGTCAGGAAATAGAACTCTGCATCTTATATTTCCTATTGCTGTAAGTCTTACAAATACCATAAATTTGATTTATTACTAGACATCTGAGTTAGTCATTTTCACTTCGTTTTACTGACACAAATTGTTACACCATTGCAATATTTCCAAAGTATTTTTTTTTCTCAAAAGTCCCAGAATAACATTTACAATTTATGTTATACTGTGACAGGCTGGAGTGCAGGGCTATCTGCCCAAATCTAAATCCTATTAGTGATCAAAACGTTCATGCACAAATCCATGTGACTTGGAGCAAATTTATTCTCCAGATCCTGTCTTTATTGTCATGGCACTTCAGAAACCACATAGTTACCTTTATTTTGTACTTATGGTATATAACTTACATTTTTGCTTAGTACTATGAAGCAAGTGTATCTCCTTGGCTGTATGATTCAGTGTCAGGTATGTAATGCAGACAGTTTGTTTTGGTAAGAATTTGTTATTAGATTATGCATAAAGAATAAAAGTATTTAAACGACTGGCCTGGTTTTACTGAGTCAACAGTACAAAAAGAGCAGAGAAAGTAGCCCATAGTCTCTTTTGATTGTTACACGAGCTTCCACAAGATGTATGGCTTTCAATGCGCGGTGGCAGTTTAGCTGTTGGGTTGTTGAACAGTGGAAGCAGTGGCTTGTGGTCTGTTGCTAACTGGAACTTTGGTGCGCCAAGCAGGTACATCTGGAGCCTTGTTGTAGTGAATTCCGCTGCCAGTGCTTCTCTCTCAATTTGAGAGTACCTCTTCTCTGTGTCAGTTAAGGTCCGGCTCACATAGTGTACTGGCTGAAATCCTTTGCCGGTCTTCTGAAACAATCCCCCTCCTAATCCTTCTGGGCTTCCATCACAGATGACAAGGGTTGGGCGTTCTGGATGGTACGGGATTAGGACTGGGGTTGCTGTGATGGCGGCTTTCAGGTCCTGGAAGGCGTTTTCTTGTTCTGTCGACCACTCAAACTTCGCGTTGACTTTTGTGAGCTTTCGCAGTGGTTCGCACCGACTGGAGAAGTTACTGATGTACCTGGATAGGTAGGCTACCATGTGGAGGAAAGAGATGAGTTCCTCATTGGATGCTGGTGGGGCACAGTTTTGGACAGCTTGAATCTTCGTTGGGCTTGGTTTAAGGCCTTCTTGTGTAAACAAGTGTCCCTGGAAGTCAATGGACGCTTTTCCGAATTCGCACTTTCACGTCGCAGGGTCAGGTTGTGGTCCTCCAGTCTCTGTAGCAGTTGTGCAAGAAATTTGTTGTGCTCGTCCCAGTCTTTACCACCGATCATGATGTCGTCACGGTTATTGAGAACCCTTGGGATGCCTGTTATAATCTTGCTGATCTCTGCGTCAAACAGGTCTTGACTGTTGACTTCTCCAAAGGCTAGGCGTTTGTAGTGGTAGTTTCCCCATGGCGTGATTTGGGATCAAGGTAGAATTGATGGTAACCATGGTTAAGGTCTAGTTTGCTAAAGATCTTACAGTCTCTGAATTCTGTAACAAAATCTTCTGTAATTGGGGCTTGAATGGTTCGTGTGCAGAGCATTGATTTGTTCAGGAGGCGGAGGTCCAGGCTAACTCTGATGTCCTTAGGGTTCTTGGGCTTTGGTTGCACGACGATTGGTGAGTACCAGGTGATCGCTTCGTGGTCAGGGACTTTCTCCATGATGTCATTCTTGATAAACTCTTCAATTCTGTCCTGGAGGGGTTCAATGAGATGGTATGGGACGCATCTGGGTTTCTGGGCGATTGGTATGGCATCTTCTTTCATAGGCAGATGAATTTGTATCTCTTGGCCGTCTCTTGTTGCCTTGCCAACTCCTTGAAAGAGATTCTTGTATCGATGTAGAATTTTCTGTAGCTCAGGATGCTCATTTTTGATTTTCTTCACGGCTTTGTTTGGTTCTTTAATCTGCCAGTTTCATCAATCTTTAGCATGCCAAGTTCGTCTAAGCTTGGTCTACCAAGTAAAGGTAGAGAGTCAATCTTTCCTTTTACCACCACAATAGTTGCTTCAGTTTCTCTCGTCTGGTTTTCAATTTTCACGGTGCATTCTCCTATGATTGGCAGGTCGTGGTTGAGCGCTTTTAGCTTGATTGTCGATTCTTGAAGTGCCATTTCCGGTCTTTTTGTTTGTAGTTTTCGGAACTGATATTCATCCATGATGTTTGTGTCTGCGCCAGTATCTGGTTCAACTGTTTATGAAGATAGTGCAGGTCTTTTGAATGCCTTGGCTCGCTTTGTAGATCTTGAGGTGATGGATAAAACATTCATCGCTCGATGTGTCGCTGGAATCGGACTTCCGGTCGATTTCCTTGTGACCTGACGCTTGGTGAATTTTCCCATTACGATTGCTTGGTCTTCGATGATTGCTTCGTCCTCGCTGATCGCGGGAATCTTTCGGATAGTGGGGTTTGTCTTGCTGTGGTCGATAGCCTTTCTTTTCTTGAGGTTTACTTCGGCAGACGTTTGCGTAATGGTTTTGTTTTCCACATACGGTGCAAGTGGCGCCGAATGCTGGGTATTTGTGCATGTGTTTACGCCCACATCGACCACATGGTTTTGAAGTTGGGGTTTCTTCGACGCGTTTAACATCTTTTTCTTCGTGAGAAATCTTCTTTTCCATTTCGGTCACTTGCTGGTTGGTCTCTTCGTCAATAGCGGCTTCATCGAGGATTTCTTGAAGAGTCCAGCCTTGTCGAATGGCCTTAACTCGAATTCTTCTATTACGCATTGTTTTAATTAAATGGTCTCGGATGGCGTCGTTTTCATCGTGATATTTGCATTTCTTGGCGATTTCTCGTACACGAGCGAAGTATTTGGCGAGTGATTCGTCTTCTTCTTGCTGTAGATTACCAAGTTGGAATCTCGCATAATCTTTGTTTTTCTTTGGGAGAAAGTGCTTGTCCAGCTTTCGGATGAATTTCGTGTATTCGTCCGCGGGTGGGTCTGTGCTTGCGACATCTGGTAGAGAGTCTTCGAGATCGGCGATATCGCGTCCGCAGTAGATGATTAGACTATCTTTTTTCAACTCCGGGTCATGAATGCCGAAAAAACGGAATTGACGTTCAATATCTTTCTTCCATTTATCCCATCTGTTGGCAGTGTTAGTGGGATCGCGGTCGATGGCGAAGGGTGTAATATTGAGCTGTTTGTAACAGTGATGTTTTGCTGTGCCGGTTGTGCTTGGGCTTGTGGAGCGGCGCTACTGCTCGGTGTAGCCAAAGCAGCTTCCTCAGGATTTACCATTTTCTATCTGCATTTTGTTTCTTCACTTCGTTTTCTTATATCCCGTCCCCGTCGCCAGTGTAATGATCAGGTAAGACGAAGAAAGACAAGTACACGCGGTTCACTCTCAGATGTAATCCACTGTAATCTCATTCTTGGATGATCATGTTACATTGGTAGTAAATTATTAAATCACGTGTATCAATGATGTAATCGCTACATCGTGGGTAGCCCCTTGCGACCAAACATGCTCTGAAATTGACCATGTTCTCTTCAAAAGTGGTTTCTGAAGAATTTGTTCTTAGGAGTCTAAGAGGTTCGCTCTTTATGAATCCTTTTTTCACACTTGGCGGGTGACAAGAGGTGAAGTGGGTTTACTGAAAGGTTTCTGTAGGTTTAAAATGTGTTTTTATGTCAAGGATTGATTGTTCCCTGAATCTTTCGCCTTTGTATATGACTGTATCCAGAAATGTAGTTTCTGTGTTTGAGATTTCAGCT
>Ga0126336_10001379_pt1 | contig 12526 bp, 6 predicted proteins | sample SidCmetagenome_FD_92530 | JGI IMG/M metagenome (GOLD analysis project Ga0126336, IMG submission 92530) | Coral microbial communities from El Islote,Puerto Morelos, Mexico - Siderastrea C C metagenome | ecosystem: Host-associated > Invertebrates > Cnidaria > Coral | place: El Islote,Puerto... | reverse complement strand
TTATCTAAACAATTAACCGAATGCAACATTTGGCTTCCTCAACGTCTTTGATGAGTCGCAGATGATTCGAATCATTATTTTCTCCATTACGAACAATTATTTGAATAATAATAGAGATAACAATCTTGCCCAACATAAGCTGCGTGATCATTCGACAGCTCTATTATAGCAATTAATGGCGGCAAAATCAATTCGGTTGTAATGGTCAGTAATGGAGAAAGTATTGAATTTATTGTATTGAGTGGAGCACAGATAACTTTAACGTCGCTTAAATTTTGTTTGTAACAGTTTTAGTACTCAGTGCTGTGATTATTACCCCTGGGGCAAAATCGGTACTAATGGTTTAGCTGACACAGTTTCAAGTGGTAGTTTATCTTTTGGCGTCTGTTCGCACGTTCATTTTTTCCCTATTAGGCCCAACAGGAAACCGCAGTACACTTACTATCACTTGACTCATTCATTCAGACAACTTGAAAAACGAAACTAAATGTCTATATCTCTTCTAAGTAAAACTTTAGATGGTCATTCTTATAGGAACTTGAGTTGCTTCCATTTGTTGTTATCTCATTTATCATAGACCACTTGAAAAGGCTTTTACAGTTTTAGTCTTTTATGAAGCATTGAGCCATAACTTTTGTTGTGGCTCCTTGTTTGGGAATCTACCTGTACGCAAAACTTTGTGGAATTTAATTTGTTTCCGCTTACTTATTTACTTAACAGAACACAGGACGTGTTCAAGTTGACTTCACCCTTGATAGTAATGGCTTCTGGGTTGTCAGTGCTTCAAAGCGCTATAGGCCTGCTTGTGGATAAGGGCAGGGACTGGGCAGCCAAAAAGTTGGTTGAAGGCGATGTGACAGATGACACCTTTCGTAAGTTGATTGTGCGTGATACCGATGAAATTACAAGAAAGTTGGATGGATTGGCAAGAACGAAACTAAATACAAGTATCAGCAACTTTAGGCTGGGAGCGGTATTCCTTTTTAAGTTGATGAACAACAAAACCGACGGCCAAGACGGCTCAAAAACAGCAAAGTATGGAGTGGCAGTGGAGGAAAAGTATTCGGAGGATATCTCACAATCACCGGCAGATGTCGCGAATGTGCTGAGAAAATGGAAGTTTACTGACTTGTCAATGAGTGACTCAGACAAAAGGAAGTTTGAGACTGCAAAAGAAGGTTTCAAGGATGCTCGAAAAGAAGCAACAGAGGCGTTCAATAATGAAGCTTTAAGCACTTGTGATCGTATTCGAGCAATGGCTATTCGTGTTGCGGCGACCATCCTGGAGAAAATAGACGATCCCGAGGATGCACTAGAAAAGTGTAGAACGTACCTGAGCGAGCTTCACTCCTTGCCAGCAGTCCAAAAGAACTTTAAAGTCGCTCTTAGCGGAGGTTTAAAGTCTAGATATGTGCAACATGAAAAACGTTGGAAAATTATTTCCACGGTCTGCCATATGAATCATGTAGTATACAGTGTCAAGTGCATGCAAGAAGTCGGTAAAGACATGAAGATGCCTCCTATAAATATTGATGGAGATGATGTTTGTCCATTGAGTGACCCGAGAATAAAAAAAGAGCTGCAAAAATTAAGATTAGATTACTGGATACTACAGGAGAGGGAGAAGGAGCGGAACCTGGTTAATAATAACCGGAATATCGTGAGAAAACTAAAAGCGGAAAATCTTCGCCACACATGCATTTTAGAGACAGATATAATACATGTGGCTATTGACATGAACAACAACACCTATAGGTGGGTCAAACTGGAGAAAGAGAAGGGATCCGCTGACTATGTGCAAAGATCATATCAATGTTCACGTGTCTAGCAGGCTGATAAGAGACAATCGAACCAGAAAAAATCCTTATTTACTGGAACACGTTCTTCTTATGATGTGTCATAGGTTTAGATGCTTGCATGTCACAACGAACTTATTAAATTCGTTGTTGTTGCCATTAATGTTCACAAAACTCGTATTACAAAGTTGTGCTGCACTGAGAGTTTGTTCCTTCCTTATTTCTTTTTTCGGTCACTCAACTGAAACATCAAGCGAGTGATAGCAATAGATGTTACATGATAAAAGACTAAAGCAAGTCGGGTTAAGTAGAGTGAATCTGGAGAAAACTGACAACCAAAATCGCATCCATCGTAAATTTTGCTCAAAATTAGAATTTATCAAAAAGAAGCGGCGGATATCAAAAATGCATCATGTATCAACAGAAACTCATAAGGAGTTGAACAAGTCCTTATGAGTTTCTGGTACCAATCAATCACTTCGCTGCTTCTTGTCAGCATTTAATTTTTTTTTTACCGAAAAAGGTAAAAATAGGCTTTTTTATTCAATAAACCGTGTTCAAAGTGGAGGTTAACATACTTTTGGATTAGCTTATCCTGTGTAAGAAGTTAATCAAGGTTTTTCCTTTGTTTAAGGGCGTTCTTCAACGCCAAATTAACATTATTTTCGTTTATGTAGAAATGCAGAAATTGTTCACTGATACTTTTCTAATTACACCTGTACCGTTCGAGATAAATCAAAGTTACACAACAAAAAGCATTTAGGTAAATTAAAATAATACTATCCTTGTCAGCGTGTAACAAAAAAAAATTCTCTCTTTTATCTCATTGGCCCAAATCTCACACTATTTCATGAGGACGAGTGCCTAAGAGCATTACAAAAATCTCCATTGGGGGATGCTGATACACTTTGGGGGGGGGGGTGAATAAAATTGAAAAAGTGACGGTCCAGTCAATATGAATAATTTTAAGAGGGGGGGTGGTGGGAGATGAGGACTCAGGATAAGGGCATTAGGGAAATCCTGATGTCCTTTTAAGGTGAGTTGGGGCTTACCCCTCCCACAGATCCACCCCTGCGACTCCCAAGGGATTTAACACTTGTTAATCAACATCCAGTGTTTTTGTAGGTTTTAACTAGCAATTCATCAGACAAGTATCCTTTCATACACTACAATCATGGTGGTCTGAAAGCCATTAACACTCATAACGAACCTCATAAAGACCTCGCTCGACACAGGTCTGCCAGGAGCTCTGGGGTTTAAGAGAGTGTGACCAGTTTGTGGAGGGTTATGAGTTTGAATCAAGTTAGGGACTCTGAATTCAATCATTTGTTGTTCCACGCTTGTGAAATGCTCAATGTTATATCTTATTTAACTGTAATCTAGTTAACAATATCCCAAAAATACAAACAAGTTTACTATTCCCCATTCAAAGCATTTTCTTCTACACTGTAGCCAAAGGGAAAAATAGCCAAGACAACAATAACAACAACAATAATAACAAGCCCTACCACTGCAATTATAGGAGCATGTCTTGCAAAATCAAAGGTGTTGGCCGTTGCAAATACTGTAATTTCCTGTAAACTAAAGAAGCAATGTACAGGAAACTACTTTAGTAATGTACATACTTTGGATACTACATACAAAATTAAGTACAGGTAGATATATCTTTACTTATTATAATGAGCCACCTTTAAAATTCATATCTCTACTTAACAGACACACTGCAAGAGATAATATCTATTTGTTGTTAAAAATCTTTGTTATTAACTTCCCTTTCATTTTCGTCTGCCATTGCAACTCATTTTTGAATTGTACAGGATCTACGTCATTTATTATCAAAGACCTTATGCAACAAGAACACTGACACTCCAGACATTTCAGTTGACAACTTTAAGTTGTATGTTCTCAAGGCTGCAACTTTGTACCTTACCACAGATACTGTCGGGAACCAATTGTTTTAGCTGCATCTGATGACATTAAAATGCACTAAAAAGGAAAAAAATATTCCTGGTAGTTGCTTGTCACATCCAGGACATCAGTGTTCTCATTGCTTAAGGACCCTATTATGATTGCAGCTACAATGTAATGTATTATGTAATGCTATTTCAAAGCACGATTTTTGAAAGAAATAAAATACTTTTTAGTTGACTCCGACAGTTGAAGCAGTTGCTGAAGTCCTAACTTGGCCTAAACTGTACGGAATGGTTCATAAATTCCTCTGAGACGTTGTTGCAACAACTGCAAGATTACGTTTATCTCGCTACTTTCTTGAGCTGTTTCTTCCACAAGTTTAGTACAATCGCTAAGTGCACGTGGTGAGAGTCTTCCCTCTGGGTTTTTCTTATGGTACAAAACCCGTGCAAGCTCCCTTAAGCCCCACTCACTCGCATCTTTCACTTCCTTCCTTACTGAATTCACCTTTTGTTCTCCGGCCAATACCTTGTTCTCTAGTAACTCCACCCGTCTTTCAGCCAATTGCTTCCCATCCACCGGTGCAACTAAAGTGTACTTTTCATGACGTCGCAATTCAGTGATTGAGATGTGCTTGGCAATTTCAACACACTGTTTACTCAGTTCCTCCATAACAAATTCATTTGCTAAAACAAGAAAGTCAATGGCTTGATGTGGGGTTTTCTCTCTCTGTAGGAGATACTTTTCACAGCGTTCCGTCAGCTGTTCCATCTGATACTCTCTGGCCAAGGACAGTAGGTAATAGCAGTTGTCTTCATTAATTGATTTACTTGTTGGATAAATGACAAGCAACATTTCCTTTATTTCATTGGCTTTTTTTCCTGGTAGTGGAACTTCACTTGATGACTTCTCTCTGAATTCCGAAATAAACATCTTTTCAAACACAGGTGACCACATGGATAAAGTAGCCTTATGAACATGAAACTTCTTCTCTTCAACAACAAGAACAATGTCACTGAGATGCCAAGGCTCTGAGAAATCTGGTTCTGATCCTTTAGTCTGCATATTTGACTTTTACATGTACTGTAGATTCAAAAAACAAATAATAATGTTATTGAACTGCAGCCAAACTACATATGTACAGAATTAAGAGCCACTTATTTGCATACCAATGAATTCAATTGTTACTTGTGGGTACCAAACCCAATGATTAGGCTTGGTACCCAGAAGTGACACAACTGTAATAATCATTAATGTAACCTTCTTTTCACCTACTGGGAACAGATAACTTAAATCCTGTTGTTAGATGGCATCTTGTAATGACTCCCACTGAAAAAAAAGGGGAACTGGCAATCCACTGGCCAGAACACAATATACAGTGTATAATTCGCACCGTTATGTTTATGACTACATGGATGTCCCTGAAGTTTTCACGTTCCCATTAAGACTAAGAATGACAGAAACATAATCACAGACATTATCATTATCACATCATAAGAGCCATATTTACATGTATGATTATGTTTTTGTGGGGCTTCAGCAAAGCTGAGACCACTATGTCGTCACAAACGTTGACCCTGGCTTTATTATTTAATCTTTTTTCACACTTTGCTCTGGGACTAGTCATGCAAGACCTTAATAAATGTACAAATCAAGCAATGGCATGATCTGTTCTAACATGTATGCTTATTACTCGATTTCAGTTCCAAAATATGCATTGGTGTAAAATGATGTGGAAATAAAAACAAAGCTTTTTTTTGTCTGGATCAGGTTTGCCACATTTGTCGAGCATGATGTCACCAGAAGTGAAGGAGTTAGTACATGTACCAATGACACAAGACGTGACTTTCAAGATCGGCTATAGATTATCTTCTTGTTTCTCCTGAACAGAATTAATTTTGTTGACAAGTTACACATCCTACTAGATCCAAAATATTTGTCCATGAAAAAAATCTTGATAATAGAAAAGCCACAAAATTCAATTTCAAACTTTTCTGCTTGCGAGAACATCTGAGAATGGGATTGTTTTGTGTTGTTTTGTGTTATTTTTTTTGTCCCATTTCTTAGTTATGTGCGTCACAAAACATTTGGATGGTTATTGTGATGGCAGCTGTAATTGAGATCGCTAATCTTGAGCAAGGAAGATGTCTTAGCTAGCTGTTTAATTGTCTTCTCAGTTCAGACTGAAAAGAAAGGGAAGTCCAAAACTATTGCTAAATCCAGTTACAGGTAGTCATGATGCTTCAAGTATGTGATTCATGTGCAGTCCTCTCCAGTTTGCTTAGCTGGCACACAGTACCCGAGAAATAAACCAGCCAAAGTGCACGCTTTCCAAACACTTGTTATATTTCACACGTAACACAACAAGAAAGACGTCTTTCTGGACCATATTTCGAGAAATCATGTCAACTTGACGGAAGTGATTCAAGCCATGCTCACAGGCACACTTATCCCAAAAAGTTTGAGTTCAAGCTGTTAACTTGGTAATAATGTTAATTTTCGACTGTTATTAGAGGTTTTACAGATTTTATCCCATTTTCTTCTTATTTTGTCATAATTTGAAGCCACGCTTGTACACATTAGCGTACTGTTACTAGGAGTTCCCACCGAGACATTAGTGACATAACAGCATAATGTTTGTGCCTATGATTATGATCGTTAAGTGGATGCCAAGCTTTAGTGCCAAATGTGATTTGATCATTCTACAAAGAGTTCTGACACATGTAAACACAAGGTGGACTGAAATGGCCCTACATTCCGCTATCACCTGAACTTACTACAGGATAATGCTGTATGCAAATTGCCGGGAGAAAATGAAGGAAACAAACATGACAAAACTACAATTTTCGGCCGTGTTCTCAAGGCACGAGGGACTTGACATTGTTTTCAGGTACATGTATTGTTTCCATGTAGACTTAACAACTGTATAGTGCGTTGATTCTGTGGGTACATGAATACAGAAAGCAGAATCACTTAACTACCAGGCAATTAGAGAAGAAAAGAATCTGGCGTACTTCAGTTCGAATCTCTCTTCTAAAGGTTACACGTAATCTTGGTGACGTTGTTAGTTACGTGTTTGTTTAAGAAACATGTCAAATATAAAATAACATGAAATCCATGTGATATACATACCTAAACCTACAAAGACAGCAAAATAATCCGGAAATTACTTCAAAATGATCGCAACCCTATTCTGAGCTATTAAAACAAGTTTCCTTGCAGACAAGCGGAGAAAACCCAACTAATATATTCGTTTTCGCGACCGCCATCTTGAAACTTCCAACCCTGAGGTTTACTGCGCATGCGTCGCTAGCTGCTGACCAAATAAATCGAGGGCTCAGGGTATAGAAAAGTCACGCCACTTTACTTTATTACATATTTTTATTATTATTCTTATCTCATTTCGTTTTATCACTTTTGTAAATTTTGTTTTACTGCTGACCCTCGTGCTCAATGAACTCGATCTGCTTTCAACTCTCGTTTTCGTTTCCTAACAACTGGGTAAAACCTTAAAGGAACTTTTCGTGTTTATGAATCAGTTGTCTTTCTTTAAGGTAGGGTGAATATAAAATCACGAGAATTTGATATCGCGAATAAAAGAAAGTCCTTTTTTATTAGAAGAAAAGTTCAACTGAAACTCCTCACATTTGCAAGAATTTTGGGGGGAAATATCATCCTTGCAAAATTGCAATTAAGTTTTCCTCCGAAAATTTGTCTGTAACAAGGAAGTAAAAAAAAATTCCTTAGAATCAGTTAGAACTTTCCCCATGCGACAAAATGCTGCATAAGGTCTTAATGGCCTTGCAAGATCTCTGGGCTTACACAATGTTTCTTAATTAAAATCGCTTTGCGAGATTTTCTGGGAAACCCAGTTCCCTTCTAGCTAATTATTTTTATCTTTTCTTCTTCTGGTTTTATTTTATTTTTAAATAAATTCTAGAATCAGCACGAAATCAACATTCTTTGTCTCACGTCTCGTTTAGAAGCTTTGTAATTATAAGCAGGCAACGCAGGTGTCATGAACACTAACTAAAAATGTAAACATTCTACGCAGCGGGAAAAACATAAAGAACTTGTTTTTAATAGCAAACCTATTTTTTAGGTCTTATTAGACTATGGTAAAAACAGTATTTTTGGTTTTCTTTTCCCAAACGTCAATCTTATCACCAGATACATCCATGGATCTATTCTGGCAGTTGTTTCCATGGTTACCACCACCTGTCAGCACCTGTAGCGTGTGGTTGCTAATGGAGTTCCCATCAATCAAACAGCAAACCAGAATAAATACACACAGAACACCGCTGAGCCAATCGCTCGAATCGCCTTTCTGTGCAGAAGCATAAATACAAAAATGTCGTCCGAAACCAGAAAGTAATTGAATGTTTTTCTTTAATTATCAAACGTTTAAGCCTTTGTATAATGGTTGTATCACGGCTGGATTTCGTCTTTTCTCTTGGTTTGCTGTATTTAATATTGTTAATTCAAGGTAAGTTTAAGCTTTTTGTGTTACTTTATGCAGTACGTTTGAGGCTTCACGTATATTTAGCGTATGTTTAACCTCCATAAAACGAAACTGGCCGGTCGACAGAGAGATTTTCAGCCCATTCTGCGGCCCGGTCAAGAATTTTGACATTAAACAAAACTGTATAATGAACTTCATTTTAGGTTAAGCTGATGCAGAAACTATTATATTTAAAGATTGATTTTTTTATTATCACAAGACACAAGAGTTAGATTAAGCCGATATTTTACTTTCTATCAAACAGGATGCATTAGAAAATTATTTGCTCAAAAGTGAGGGCAATACCAACTTATTTTACCGACTGTACAACAAAACAAAGCTAAGACACTTTCCGAAATGTCATTTAAGCAAAATATTCAGAATTAAAACACAAAATACACTTGTCTGGATTTATAATTATTATAGACTTGAATCAGCATTTAAGACGCGAAAATGAAATCTTTAACACTTGCGCAACTAACCTTCACTGCTATGGGTGTGATAGCAGCCAAGGCCTTTTCAGTTAGGTACGTTTCAGCTTCCGCCTCAGTATTGACTTTCTATTTTGCGTACATTAATTTAAGGCTAGAACATTTTGCTATTAGACTGCTTTCTGGTCATCTTTGCCAATTTTAAGCTGGTGTTAATTGCGTCACGTGTAGTTTTCTTAATTCACATTCATGTTCACCCTGCCAACAACGGCCGCCGGCAAAACGCAAAATTATCGGTAACGCGTTTACTTTTCATCCCGGCACACAATTATAGAAACTGCCTCGGTTATGCAAATCTTTTGGGTTATTTTCATGGTCTCAATTGATTTTATTTGCTCTTCATTTGACCGATCTTGTATTTGCTGAAGCCATTTTTGAGTGTTTCAGTCCTTACTTATGACAACGCTTGGTGTGCTCGGTGTGCTTGCCAAAAACGCTTTGTCATATTCAAATGTTGTGTGTTAGCTTATTTATCGAACATTCGCTTCCAGCTAAATTTACGTCAAATAAAAGAAATTTGCATCCTGACATAATTTGGATCGTTTTTCATTGAAGTCATGAAACTTTCTTATCCATGACCTCATTAATTCAGGCGCGCTTAATTACGAAACCCGCATTAGATATTTCTCGTTTACTTAGTCTATGCGCCGCGAAAAACGATCTAAGACGTAATTGTGGTAAAGAAGAACTGAGTGACCGACGCAACACACCAGAATTCCTAAGGACGAATTTCAGACAAAGAAATCTAAGTTTTTTCTATAGTTTATTTCCTAACTGACCGAGCCACAATTCGGATGATGATGTCATGGAGATATTTTCACGTAAATATCTCTCCTGTCCTCTTTGTCCTCACTCTCCTATCAATTTTAATTCCTAACAGGATGCGGAATATAATTACTTAAAGAGAAAAGGTGCCAAAAAATGCAATATTTTTAAAATGCGATGTCCTACTTGTAATTGAAAATAAGTAGCGTAATTCTTATGCTACAAGCCACAGATATTTCAGATTTCAGATATTTTAGCAATATACAGCTTCTATTTCGAGTTCTGCTAGCGCTCTTAAATGTCCGTTAAAACAACTTACATTTTTCTGAAATATTTAGAAAAGAAAGTCGCATCAATCGCGGTATTCGTACAGGTTTTCTACAGTTATGATCCAAGTAGAAAAGTGCAGAACTAAAGAAAAACTCTTGGAACAAAGCAAAAACTAACAACGTCGGCTGCAATTTACATATGACGCCTTTGAGTAGAAGATTTGAACTGGACATCAGACACATTTGACGCTAAGCAAGAGCTCTGACCATCCAACCCTCACAACAATCTCATGGAATAAAACAACATTTTGGTGGTTAAAAAATGATCATGGAATGACGGAATTACGTAAGAGTATTTCATCTTCATTCTTTTAGCAAAGAATTGGGATGTACGATGCTTGCTTGGTTTAAGGTTAACTAGCCTTGATATGTTGAGGTTGACTCAAATGCAGAACATATCAAGATTAATTAGCCTTTAAGATGTTAACTTTGATCAACCAAGAATTAACCAAACATTTTCAAACAGCACAATGACAGTGTTTTTGGGACACAGTACTGATCTTCAACCATACAATGGTTTTGTGACACTAAAACAATTTAGTGAATAAAGACTCACCCACTGCACGTGCACTAGCCAACCATGAGGAAGACTGGGAAGAGTGAGGGCGACTTCTGACTCTGATGATTGTGTTTCGTTTGTTTGTTTTCTCAGATGAGAAAAGTTGCAAAGTTACCGGGGCAGTGGACGGTGATTCAACCATAACTAGTCTTTCCAAGATAACAAACAAATCATCTCGTGATTATCTTGGGAACACTGTTTTGCAATCATTTATTAATAAAGCCTCTTTAAGAAAGAACTCCCAATCTACTTCAGGAGCATTACTTGGAGCGTTTAGTCAGTCTTCGTTGTCAGCTCTCTCGAAAGTGGATGACAAATGTTTGCACAGATATTGCCTGAACAGTATAGCATGGACTGAATATCCGGTTCTTTTACTTTCCACACCTCAGCCCTGCTCTGAAAGTTTTGGTCTACATGACAAGTCAGGCAAATATGTCTCTCTTTCGAAATCTGAACTTGAAAAGACGTTAACGTCCTTGAACGCCAACGCAAGGTTAAAGGTCTTTCTTCACATTTCTTTCTTGGTATTTTCATTAATCATCGCTTTGAGATGGAAAACATCCTCAAGGGCGAAACGAAAACTCAAGATATGCGGAGAAAATTCAGCAAGACCGGTATGCTGTAGATTATCAAAACTCACAAAGGCTTGGGGAACTCTTTTTGTTTTATCATCTTTCTCAGAGCCAGGAAATTCCTCATCGATTACCTCAAGCGTGGCTGCCTCTTCTAACGAGACAAGCTTTAACACGCCATGGACTTCTACGACGATTCTAGATGTCTTAACTCCGGTGCCTTCTTCATTATCATTTATGGACAGCAGGATTACAAACTCCGCACAGATGAACACACAAACCAACGTTCCAACAATCACTGACAACATGTCAGAGGCATCTTTGTTACAGAATGGCACAGCATCCACTTCTTCTACAGTGACACTGGCCACGTCATCATTCCACCTTAGTGTCTGGGATTCTCAAACACTGCTGACACCGGATAACTCACTTACTTCATATTCAACGCCTTTGACTTCAGGCTCTTCTCATTTGGCTAACATAGATTTGTCAAAAGTAGTAGACAGTTCGACAAATAAAACCTTAGCACCAAGTTCCCTTTCATTGAAAACGCTTTCACTCACTTCTGCTTATATTTCCTTCACTACATCGCTGGCTAATGCCATTAGTAAGTCATCACATTCGCTAATCATAAGCACACAGGTTGTAGATGATTTTTCGTTTTCTTCTGTTTTGGACGACTCAGCAACAATGACACCAGCCACCATGCAAAGCTCCAAATTTACTACATTAAATACTGTATTTATCGAGGCTTCATCACTTTCAAAATGGACAACAGACGTTGCAATAACAGAACGCCGATCATCATCTATGGCACTACACAAGAATGAAGGTCCTGCTCATTCGGCGTCTGGCGTTACATCATCGATGTTCAATTCTGTGCGGGGCGCGTCGTCCGTCAGTGGGCTTGTTTTCCCATTGACCAGTTCGACAACAATATCAACCACAGTTTTAACCAGTGAATCTCAAGTAAATGATCCAAAGATGATTTCCTCCTCATCACTATCAACACTGTCACCATCATCATCGCGATCGACATCAGCATTGTCATCTCCAATACCTTCAGAGCCATTGTCGTCAACGCACGATTTACCATCAACATCTACCGCATCATTTCCTTTGGAGTTGTCATCGCGATCATTTCAATCACCTTTGAGTAGTACAATTACAGTAACTCTAATAATGTCTTCAACATCACCGTTGTCACCCGTTTTGTTATTGACAACACGATTGACACTGCTACCTCACAAAATGTCACCGCAAGCAACATCAGCAACACTGCCATCCGTACCATCTTCAGAATCACTGCTACTATCGCGATCGTCCCAATCGTTGTCACAATCATTAACATCACGACCAACACAACCTTCGCAGCCATCATTGCCAATGCCATCATCACTGCCATCCGCATCAATATCATTCCCATCATCTTTGCAATCACCAACGCCATCTCCATCATCACCATTAGCACAATCACAACCTTCACAATCACCACCACTACCATCACCATCTCAATCATCAATGCAACCATCATTAACATCATCATCATCACCATCATCATCATCATCATCATCATCATCATCATCATCATCATCATCATCA
>Ga0126336_10001378_pt1 | contig 12528 bp, 7 predicted proteins | sample SidCmetagenome_FD_92530 | JGI IMG/M metagenome (GOLD analysis project Ga0126336, IMG submission 92530) | Coral microbial communities from El Islote,Puerto Morelos, Mexico - Siderastrea C C metagenome | ecosystem: Host-associated > Invertebrates > Cnidaria > Coral | place: El Islote,Puerto... | reverse complement strand
TGGCTACTGAGAGATTGTTGCATGTAAAGAATAATAAATTAACATCCCATCTAGGAGGTGACGCGGATGCTCTAGTCATATATGCTACGGTTTGGCCGGGGATCGCTAGCTGGGGAAATATTTAACATTTTAATGTGGTAAGTACACTGTATGTTTTGTTCTCTTTTTATGGTTTTTAGGAAGGCGGAGTTCGTGACTACTTTACAGGCCACAAGGAACGCGACCGCTGTGGAAACAGAGACAGTGCACGGGCTCAAGAAAACCATCAAACTGCAGCTCATGATATTCCAGTGACAGGCGAGGAGTCTACCACCTCCTTAGCGAGAAAAAGACGGTTTGAAGTAATTACTTAGAAGAAGAGAAAAATTGCATTGTAGCAAGGGTTCTATTGACGACTGATAAAAACTCTGAATCAGAATTTACAGCTGTCAGATTTTCGCCAAAAGCGCATGTTTTATATAGTTGGTTCGCTTGCCCTGTACATTTAGTCTTTAGGAAACACGAATCAACATCAAAACCGAAAGATAGCCGTCATAAATCCGGGGAGAGTTTTCATTTGACGAGAAACTCTCTAGCAGCCTGCTGCTTGCTGTCAGAGTGCAAGTGTGCTTCAATTTTCATTAGAGTCGTCAAAAACTATATAGCTACTTTGTGTATTTGTTCATAATAAAACTTTGTTCAACAAGTGATGATTGTGCAGTCGCCTATGCCTTGTTAGCCTACCTTCTCCTCCCTCAAGAGCGACGGCTGGTGACGAGGCAACTACTCTCTCCACCATCCCGTGACTTGAAAGTTCGGGCGTTACTCCAATCACGCAAATATCTCCGTTTTAATTACTGAAACTAGGTCTTATTTCCTTCCCAGGTCAAAGGAGTGGCCTAGACCAAATTTTGAATACTTTACTCGCGGGCCTTTTTCTGAGTGTTTTCAGCTGTCCCTGCCTTCTTCTCAGTGTCTGTTAATCTCGTGGTTGCGATGGCAACTGCGAGATATTGTAGTGCAGTTAAGCACATTACTGAGCACATTACTGCGGTTATTTTCGTGAACTTTCGTTTAGATTCGGTGATGTTCGCGAGATCTTCGGTATTCCCAAGAGAGGATTTTCGCTGTATCATTGGGTCATGTCGGACACACATTCGTTATTTTTAGGTCCTGATGTAACAGATAACTAGAGTGTCTGAGTGTCTGGACACGCAAGGCCTTTTGGGTGAAGGTGGGCCTTTATGACGGGCCTGTAGGGCGCCGTCTTGCAGTTCTGCAAGCGTTTGGTCGTAGGAGGTCGTTCAAGGTCAATGATTGATTCATTGCTTAATGATATTGTATGGGAGTGGGGACGGAAGAAGGCTTATGTTTTGACGCTGGTTTTCTAGCGTATTGGAATGCCTCAACCAAGCTTATATTTGGAGGTTTTAGGGGACCCTCTGAAAAGTGGTGGCTTGACCGATTGTTGTAAGCAACAATTTTAGAGTGGGTTTTGGACATTATACGGATCAAAATACGCCATTCAAATCTGGAAGGTGAAAACAAATGGAAAAACCGTAGAAGATTATATTCAAATGGACTAGACAGTGGATGCTATTGAAGGGCTCAAAGCAACGAATACATTTTTCCAGGACGGAATATAGCATTTTCCTCCAAGATCAGAGAAGGCTTATCCGACTGTCCACAGCTGAAAATGAGGCATACATTTCGGAACTTGGACATGCTGAGACTTTTTATAGCCTCTCCTGGATAAAACATGAGAGTGAATTCTCGGGGTAAATTAAACGCATGATAATGAATTTATTTGGTCATGAATTAAAAGTCTGTTATCACGTCAGACAGATTATTCCAATTCACACATTTGAAATTTAGCTCATATAAAGAGGGAACAAAAACGCTACAACCTACACTGGGTTAATTTTGTCGAATCAAAACATTTAGAGGTGAAACATGTTTAAACTTCAGCAAAATGCAATTGGATGAAAGATTTGTGTAAGCGAATCCTTTAACCCAGGGCATTTAGTTGGGGATCACCTTGACAAGTAGTGACGTAAATATACAGGCAACGCAATTTTATAAACGCATGGCATTTCTTACTATATTGTAAAATAATGAAAATGCGAGGGTACCCAGAAACATAAGAAGCCTGTAACATGACCGCGAGAAAGCCTCTGGCACCCAGGGTAATGCGAGGGCTGTAGGAGAATAGACCTTTTTACCGATACAGCAGCCATATTGATTTTGCCCCCTGGGCATCCCATACTACTGGATTGATGCCATTATATTGTTATAATTGTTACTATTATAATGTGATAATAAAGAGTAAATAAATTTCAGTGAGTTCTATGGGATGCGCAGGGGGCAAAATGGCTGCTGTATCGGTATTACAAGGGTCTATTCAGGTTTGATTTGAAGTTCTTGGCGGGTTTCATTTTCGCTATATGTATTTTTTGCAATCCAAAAATATTAAGAATTCCCTTAGCTCATGAACCTTGTGAGTCACAAATTAACTCCAGCTTGTAAGGGCCCGTCTTTGATAAAGCATAGATATATATTTTAGATATATATTTTAATCAGATCTTAGAGTGGACAGAGAAGAAGCCCTGAAGATCATTCAAATAGTGCGAAGCTCAAATGAGTCGCCAAAGTCAAATGGAGAACCTGCAGCAAATTACATTCCACGGAGTAAAAATGCCTACGACCTTCTACAACAAGAACAATCTTCTGGGAGTATTGTCACTTTCTGTGAACAGCTTGACGACATGTTAGGCGGAGGGGTACCTGTGGGAAAAATCACTGAGTTCTGTGGAGCACCAGGAATTGGAAAAACTCAGATAGGGTATGTTTTAACATTAGGATTTATTAGTGCCAAGTGAAATACTGCATTGTTGGCAGTTTATTGCCCCGGAGGCGGGAGGATACTCATTAAAGTTTTGTATGGGGAACGTGGGCTTCACCCTTATCAAAATGCTACACCTTTTATATAGTTACCTAGAACAAAAATTTACACCTCTTTTACACCTTGCAAATACACTGTACGTCAAAAAACAGTAGAACAAGTTATGGTCTCTTAGTAGCTCGAAGGCTCCTGCAAGGTTTCGCATATTTTTGCATTTGTCATTTCTGCCAAGATTTGCTAACATTTTTAGTACTTTGACTTAGCTTCTAAAGATATTTTTTTCAGTTCAGTTTAAGGTCTATTTTGGCAACTCTTTAACATAATACATGTAAAACAGTGAATTCCCCTAGCCTTAAATAAACTGCATATTGCAAAGTGCAGAAAAGGCACCCCTAGCTTTTGGGTGGAGCTCGCCCTTATAGCCCACTATCTCCTTCGTCATTCCTTTGACACCATATTGACCTAGAGTAAGGTCCCAGATTCCTAAGGGTGCGGGCAATAAATCTGAATCTCATGAAAAACAAAACTTAACATAATAGAGGAGCCCGCGCCGGAGCGCGCCAGCGGAGCACCATTGCTAAGCAAATTTGGTAACCTGTCAATCTGAGAAATTTTGGTTGTGACGTCAGCATATACCCGCCTGCCCGTACAAACACTGCGGGAGGGGGAGGGGAGTCCCAAGACAACGCGATGGAGGGTGGAGAATGTGATATTTTCTTGGCAGGAAATCATGCGGTGCTTTTGGGTAACCGGCATTTTTCTTGGCGGGAAATCGCATGACCACCATCGCTTTGAAAAAGAGGTTTTTTTAAAGCTTAGCTTGTTTAGCAAAATGATTCAGTTCGACAGAAGTGAAGTTTAGAACTTGAGAAAAAAATGCCAAGTATCAACATGTATAAATCGAAAGAAAAAATTCAAAAGAATATTCGGTTGTCTTTTTGGTGGAAGGCAAAAAGTTCAAGTTACTAAACTTACCTTTGAGGACTTTATCTTTATTGTCGGTTCTGCTGCGAACTTGGTCGGCACAACACTTGAGTTCGCAGCATTTGACGGCAGTCCCGATGCCAAATATAGCAGAGCTAGTGCCTTCTGTTTTTTTCTGTCCACAGCCATGGTTTTTGTGGCGGTCCGAACACATTTTCCCAGGAGAAACACTAGCATGTTCAAGGTGATAGGCATCTTTCAGGGTTGTCCATAACTTTTCAAGTAGCTATCAAAAATTTCTGAGTAGCCGGATAGTGATTATTGAGCGCCGAAAGTGATCCCTTCTAGGGGGGGGTCTGGGGGCATGCCCCCCCAGGAAATATTTACATTTTAAGTCCCCAGAAATATGGAATTTCCTTGATTCTGAGCACAAATTTCCAATAATGTCAGTTCCAAAAGTCAGTGCTTGAAATAAGCGGTCGTCCAGAAAGTTCGACTAGAAAGTGTTCCGGGCAACCATCTTACAGTAAAATTACGGACCCGGTGGTCGGTCCAAGAAAAAAACGACTGACGACCCACGAAGAATGGAACGAAGTACTTACATTTTTCGTCATGACCGACAAACTTAAATGAACTAATTTGCCACAGAGAAATGTTTCCCTATTCTTTGAATAGCTCTCAACCTTCAGGTAATAAATGGAGGCGACAAAACTCTTTAGAAGCTGAGTTTAATATAAGTATCATACTGCTTAGTCAATGGCTGCCATCTTGGATCTTTGTGTTCCAATCTTTGTGTTTACCGATCCAAGATGGCAGCGGCTTCCAGGCTTTCCCGAAAACGTTTTGCACTTGAGCTTGGCGCTTGTGTATTCAATCTTTGTAAAGCATTACAGGTTCGTAAATCTGGCATTTCAAAAGAGGCGAGATCATACATGTGTTTATTCTCATATCCTTTCAATTTTTGATTTTAAAAGGTCAAAAAACGGGTTATAAAGTGAAAGTCGTTTTAGTTGAAGACCTTTGAGTCCACTGTGAAACATTCATTATGAATTTATCAGTTTCAATTAACTACAGGGTACTATGAAAATAGAGACGTTTTTGTTACTTAGTCACAAACCATATCTATGTTAAGTAGGATCTATTTGAATGGGCAACCAAATTCAGGGGTTTGGTTGCCCGGCATTTGGCATAGGGACAACCTGATTTTTTTTTTTAATTTCGGGCACTGAGCAGTAATCGTATCTTTTCAATTTTATTTGTATAAACTCATGCCTTCAGTGGTTTTCTACATGTAATTCCCAGAACTCAACGTAATGAACTAATAATCGCGTATCTCTGTGCCAACAAGATTATTTTAAGACAATAGACTGCAATGGGAAATAAGTTTCATTTTCATATATCTGCGCCAGTAAAGGAACAAAGAATTTGTCTTTAAAAATATGTATATATCACAAAAGTAGCCGACACAAACGACCCATTAAGTCGCCGGTTAATTCTGCCGGCTGCCGGCTGCCGGCTGTTAGGGACAACCCTGTTCTTTTCACTGGAAAAGAAATAAGTAGTAAAATTAACTTCTTTAAATAGTGTCAGCATTCGTAGTGTAGTGGAATCGTGCCGGCTTGCGATGCCACCGAGTCGGGTTCCATCCTCAGCGGGGACATGAATTTTTCTTTTCTTTTTTTTTAAATTTAAATGAGAGACGAGTATTTTCACAAAATTAATAAGTACCAGCAAAAAAACATATATATATATATATATATATGGAGCTCTGCTTTTAGGCTTGGCTAAATCTGTATATTATTTACAATCAAAACTCAAAATACATGTACAGTCATTTTAGTCCGCTTTTTAGTTTAAGGGACAGTGTCCTGCCAAATAATATCGAAATTTCGATTTTCTAACTTCCTTGTTATACTTCCAAATGCCACCAAATATGCAACTAGATTGAATAAAATGATTCTTAAAGAGCAAAACAGATCACAGACGATGTCAAAATGTGGTAAAAACATCAGTGACACACTTGCCTAACGAGTCGTGTGCCACTTTTTTGTTCTTACGACATTTTGCCGTCATCTGTGATCTATTACTGAACAGATTCACGGCAACATGAAATCTACATGTTAAATATATCAACCAGAATTACTGCCCATTCAAAATGATCGCTTTGATTATTAAAAAGTGGGTATTGTACTCTAAACGGTAGGGAATGTGTAAAAAAGTGAAAAAAAAATTGTGTCGAACGGATACGATAGTTTATCAAAACAAACTTGGGAACTCTAATCAACTCAGAAGAGATGAAACTTGACCCTGACGAATTGACACACAAATTAAATACACTGTTATTTTCTCATCTTTCTTAATTTTATTGTGCTTTTCCTTGTTCAACATTGCTTCCGGATTAGAAAGGCTTGTACCCTGCACCATTCAAGCACAAGATTAGTGATGGCTTCAAATTCCAGGTTTTTATTCATTTTCTTCAGCTTGCCAATCTCCCCAAAATTATATATAGTGATGTCCATTCTATGGACCTTTTAATGATTATTACATTCAGTCAGCATTTAGCCTTTAAAGCACCTTAAACTTAAAGAACAAAAAAAAAATCACAATCCTCTCTTTTAAGCCTGCGGAGGAGGTATTTCTTCCACGTAGATCCGCGACACTGAGTTCCAGCCAGTGTAAGCGTCACCAGATCCATAACCAGCACATTTACCGACCCAGAATCCCACACGCACAGTGCCCTTTCTGACTTTTTCACAGACTTCTTCAATTTGTCGAACACGGTGAGGGTCTTTTTTCCAGCTTGTTCCTTGGAACAGTAAGAAAACACCATCAATGGCTGCTGGAGCTGAGCACTCTGCACCATTAAAGGTGAAATACCATCGATTGCAACAGCTGTGGCAGTTGGCAACACGAAAATCACCATTCCAGAAGACACGCAGCCCTGTGTTGTGTGATGTTTTCTTAAATATGCATTCCTGGGAAAATGAAAAAAAATTCAACAATAGAGTAATCAACGTGGAATATTTCACCAGGATTAACAATTGATTAAATGATGCCTCTCTAATCCAGACTTTGTGGGTTTAAATCCTACAAAAGGGTAAAGATTTTCTTTGTGCTACTAGTGGTCAAATTTTCTTTCTTGGTCTGTTAGTCCAGGGGGACTTCATTGGGCACATTTCAGTATCGGAGTTCAATTTTCAGTACTCAAGGTTTATTTGCTTGCTTTCATAATAAACTATCCGAGAACTATTTGTTGCTCTGTATGAAGAGTCAAACATTACAGATTACCATTTGAATAATTGTTACTCTAAGTTTCGATTGTTTAACTTTTTGACTGGCATTTTCCTTATTTACGATATGTGTTGTTTTTAATTTAAAAAAGCTGTGAAGTCAACTTAGTAATTACCTTGACCAATCCACTGTCCCTTCCATCGTTCAGATTCTTAAAAATGCATTGTTTCCAGTTACGCCACAATGGCCCAGGAGCTCCCTTGGGACCTGGGGGACCTTGGCTTCCATGAGGACCTACATCACCTTTATTTCCAGGGAAACCTACTTTACCTGAGGGTCCTTGAGGTCCCTTGGGTCCTTGGGGACCTTGTCTTCCACGAGGACCTGCGTCACCTTTGTTTCCAGGTAGACCCACTTTACCTGAGGGTCCTTGCGGTCCCTTGGGGCCTGGGGGACCTTGGCTTCCACGGACCCCTGTATCACCCTTGTTTCCAGCTGGACCGGCTGGTCCCTTGGGGCCTGTGGGACCTTGACTTCCTTTAGGGCCTTTATCTCCCCTGTTTCCTCTTGGGCCCATGGGTCCTTCAGGTCCATGATTGCCAGGTGATCCTGCAGGTCCAGCAGGTCCAAGGCTTCCTGGGATGCCAGGAATTCCTGGTGCACAGAAACAAGCACTGTGACCACAAGTCCCATATGGTGACGTCTGTTGAGGAGTGCTCTAAGAAAAGAGAGTAAAAATGCAACTTTTACTAGTAAGCCAAGTTTTGACACAAATATTCCCATATAAGTTGACATATCACAAACATGTTGTGTAGTACACATAGATCTATGCTTTCTTAAATGTCTTTTTTAAAATGTCAAATTCCATTTGTATGACAGCAGAACTTTGTGGATTATTTCCCTGCTCCTACTTTATTTGTCTAGTTTATTGCTCTTTAGTGAGAAACAAAATCTAACTTCTGGTCCAAACTCTATTTTTAGGCTAAATCAGCGAATAAGGCTTGCTCAAGATTGTTATTTTTTATCAGTTGTGTAAAGCTTCTTTTCTCAGTTGGAACCACAAAATTAGATCATCCAACAAATTAAAGTTTCTGCTATAGTAGGTTTACAGGATTTTAAACTATTCTATTGAAGGAAAACAGCACCAAAAACTCTGGTCATGTTGTACAGGCAGCAGCTTAATAGGGTACTCTATTTTTCTTGGTCTTTAGACTGATATGAAGGATGTGCTTATGTGTATACATAACTCCTGGAGGAGAGGGGGGTAGTGCATTTTGTACGGCGGTAGGTAGGGGGAAGATTGGCCCCTCCCCTCTCAAACTCTTAGACAAGACCCTGGTTAAGATAGGAATTGTGGCATAGGTATTGAAATGTTGTACCCAGTACCTGTAGGCAGTTTGATCAGCAGATAATTGCCAAAAACATACCTTGCTGCTGCTGCTGTTGTCATTTGCAGAGCTCAAGGTGATAAGCAGTGACAGTATCAGACATAACATGGTGGTCAGTGGTATTGTCAACCAAGATTTTGCCATCATTTGACCTGTGGATGAAAATACACTTCATGCTAAATGGTGATGTTTGAACTTGGACAGAATATTCTCTGTTTAATCATTGCTTCCGTTACAGAATGGACTTTGAATTTAATAATGACGTTAAGGGCATGTTCACTTTAGACCTAGAATTTCAGTCAAATGAAGTAGAAATGAAGATACCTTACTTGTTTTAATTCACCTCAGTTTAACCTTATGTGTAGTTTAAATCTTGTGTGGTAGTAGAATTAGGTCAAGAAACGATTCATTTTTCAAGGAGAGAAATTAGTTGCAATAAACCTTCTGCAGTAATTTCTAACGCCTTAATTGACAATTTAACAGACATTCATACGTTCATTATAACATAATTTGCAACTGGTTACAAATTAATTTTATGAACACTGCTCTCGTCTTTGGACCATTGTACCTCTTTCTTATTGCTATTTTCTTTAAAAATTGTATGCAAAACCTCTATCAATTACTGCTAAAGAGTTATCACGCATAACTTTTAAAAACGTTACCATAGGAGATTATCGTTATTATTTTAAGCGAATTCACTGAACTTATGAAAAATCGCTAATTTAAGTACTTTCTAAACTTTAAATTTGTTTAGAAAGCTAGAGAGAATTGTTTAAAATCCTCTAGAACCAAGATATTGTCAAACTAAATCCTGATAGTGAAACTGATTGCTGAATTAAAGTTGCGCTAAGTATAGTAACCTTAAGGTTTATAAAGTACCAACCTTGTTAGTGTGGCTATGATCCGAAGCAAATTGATGCATCACTCTCTATTACAGAACCTTTTATCTCTTCTGAACAGCTGAGTTTGACATGAAAACATGTTTTAGACAAGTTCTGAAGTTGATTACGTGTGCGATGTGTAAATGTGCCAAGCACTCCTATTGGCTAGATCATTTCAGAATTGACCAGTAAAAAGCATCGTTTTGTTCTATGTTGTTTTGACAAGTTACAAGCTAAAACGAGTTTGAGGTTAACGTGAAAATACCAAGCTAAGACCCAAAATAAGACAGGTGTTCTGATTGGTTGCAGCAATTCTGAATCGGCCAATGAGGAGACAGCTATCGTTATGCCTGCTTTCATTGTTTTGATGGTTTTGCACCTTTAAACGTGATTTGGAGATGATATTGTGCACGATAGGCCAACAGCAAAAATTAGTTGATGGACAATTTGCGACATGGGCTGTGACATTACGTTTTACTTCGCATGTGGATCTTTCTTTCTTTCTTTCTCTTTTTTTTCTTTTTATTTCTAGCTTTTAACGTTTCATACTGAAACCGCTTCAAAGGTGACTTAAACAGGGTATAACAAAACAATGTCGTGCAAAGATGAAATAGAACTTCTCAATGAAACTCAGCCACGTATACAGGAATTTGGAATAATCCTTAATTTAGTCAAAATTGTGGGACAAAATGATTGAAAGTAGGATATACAATTGTTTGGATCTTTCAGTATAACTTAACTTATCAGAAAACACTTTGTAGAAGGGCGACGACTTAACATAACGGTATGTTATTTCAACGAAACCTTCATCAAAATTTGGGTGAAAGTCACACGCAACCGAAGGACTATCAAACAGTACGGACTATTGTAACCTTGTCTTTTTGAGTAAATGTGAACTCACGACTTTTGACGAGTTTTCTTTAAAGTACTAACAGTGAAGTATCCTGGCGTATAAAGATTATGTCAGTGAACAAACGCAAGCCTCAAGAGTAATTGTGATTGTACAAAATTGGGAGTCATTCATTTTAGATCCCTTCCGCACTAAAATAAGCATTACATCAAATGAATCATTAATCCCGTTTTGAAAGAACTAAAAAGTTCAGTAAAAAGGAAATTATGTTACGAGAACACAAAAGGGCATTCGCACAAAATGGACTAATCCAAGTAAAATAGTCTCTTGATTTATTGCAAAAATTCATCCATAAATTTCTTAATAAGAAAGATGACAATTTTTTCCGTACTCTTAAAAACGAGACAGTTTATTCACTTATCTTTGAAGTATCTCATTTCCTGAGTCGTCTGAGTATGGACAAATATCTAGATGATGGAGAAAAACAAGAAAAGAAGTGTAAGGTTAAATTGAACAACAAAACAAGAAAAAAATTGCAGACAAGAAAGAAACTACAAGCTTACACAGTTGTTCTCTTCAATCCTTTCTTATCGATGTTTGGAAGAAATGTTTTTCCCAGTTAACCAAACACTATTTCGTGCTTTGTTTAATTTGCTTCTCGTCAGAACAAGTTTGTGAAACAGCATACGTATTAGTTATTATATTTATGATTCCAACAAGCAGTACTATTCCTTAGCACTGTTTGTTTAATCCTTGGCTCGTCCAATTGGATAGCGTCTTCCATTCCTGTGTTGCTCTTGTTTTGCATCCTGTATTGGTGTGAGATAAATGTCGTTTCTTTATTTGTAAAATAGTGTGGAATTTCGCAAAAAGTGACTAAACTGCGAACATAAAATACCTATAGAATGAGATTACAGTAATCTAATATATCGGTGTTTCCGACACTACAAGTGTATTATTCCTATATTTATATAAGCGTACAGCCTTTCCTTCCCTTACCTTTAGGAAATCATACTCGCATCTCGGTTGTCTACCATATAACAGTAAAGTTTAGCGGTTTTTGAAAACATTTGAAGTAACCTTAAAAGAAAGCTTCTTATTTATCAGCAGAGGGTGTCAACAAATTCTCCAAATTCGTGGGTATTTAGTGTCTCGAAACTACTCCTCTCTGAAATAGCGAAAAGACCTGTTGCGAAGTTGACCTGTTGCGAAAATTTCTTGCGAGATAAAGCAGAACTTGGTTCTGTGATTTCTTCTTTTTGCCCACACCTTATACTTAACTATTGAGATCTTTTGATAGGTCACAATGCAAAGAGATGGTCGGATATTTCTTCCTGGTTTTATTTCTTGTTTAAGTCGATCGTAGTCAGCAACAGTGAAAATTACAAAATTCTGTGGCTAGGTCTGGGTGTCTATCAAATTCGAGAAAGGCAAAAACTACACCTGCTAAAAATTACAGCTGAAGTGTGTGCTTACAAGTGTAAATCACGAGAATGCTTGTATTTTCCACTGTTGAGGCATTTTTTTTTAATGGTGATTACCGTTCATGTTGTATAAGTGTAACATCGATGATTTTCTTTCCATCTGACTGTAATTATTTGTTGGGTTGGTCTAATTTGCTGCCATTAAATTCTGAATAATTTTTAGACCTCTTTCGAACATTATTTTTTGTTATAGTTCAGATGTTTCAATTGCAGTAAAAGCTGCGAATGACAAACTGAAAGCAAAAGCGGTCCTAGAAGTGGCCACTTTTTTCCTTGATAGAGATTGAGGAGCCTAGATTGTCGGATTTTGATGCATTTAATACAGTCAGCTCTTGAAATAAAATGTGAATATTACGCCAACATGTTTGTAACTTTTTGTTTAATGGAAAATCCAATACCCTACTCGATACTTTCAACGTCCGTTTTGTCAAGATCGAATGAAGTCCTCATCAAAAGCTCTAAAAGAAGCGAAAATGACGCACGCTTTATTCAGCTGCAGACAATTTTTTATTTTTATTTTGCGAGAAAACCATTGAATGCATACCAGTTAACATATGGACTAAATATACGTAACCAAAATCGTTTACCCGTAAAGTAATTCAGCACCAAGGGTGTCTGGCGAAAACAAGAAGCTGAAACGGTAAATGAACTGAGACTGTTAGATTCGAAATGAAAACGGGTAAATAACCAGGAAGTAATGACAATCAACAAAGTTGCTGTGTGCTTACATTGTAAGCGTCTTCATGCAGTCTTTTCTTGCCAGTCTTGAAAAGTGTTTTTCTTTACTTTGTTTAGTTAGGTCTCGTCAGAACAAGTTCGTTCCATTCTAAAAGACTCTAACAGTTTGATTAATCGCTGATTCGTTGCCTGAAATAGCGTTTTCCATATA
>Ga0126336_10001377_pt1 | contig 12529 bp, 4 predicted proteins | sample SidCmetagenome_FD_92530 | JGI IMG/M metagenome (GOLD analysis project Ga0126336, IMG submission 92530) | Coral microbial communities from El Islote,Puerto Morelos, Mexico - Siderastrea C C metagenome | ecosystem: Host-associated > Invertebrates > Cnidaria > Coral | place: El Islote,Puerto... | reverse complement strand
GTTTCACACTGCGAAGAAATTGGCTGTGGAGAGCTGTGGTTCCGGACTGGGTTCAAACACCGAATAAGATACATTCCAGTGCACAAAATTGCTGCAAGACTTGGGACACAGCTGCGTAAGGCAATTCCTGCTTTTCACACACTGAAAGGATGCGACTCTACGAGCTCATTGTCTGGAACTGAAAATCGAAATGCTTGAAAAGTTTTACACAAAGACACAAGGCACCAAGAAAGTTTAGCACAGTTCGGACAAAAATCAGATTTAGACAAAAGTACGGCAAATGAAACAGTGGATTTTATCTGTAGCCCGTATCCCCCCTCAAAGAAGGCAGTTTGTACTGCGGATGAGTTACGTTATGCCTTGTTTTGTCAAAAGAAAGAAAACAGTGAGTCCCTACTAACACCAACGTCAGACAGTCTCCACCTTCACATTTAGAGATGCAATTATCAGGCACATGTTTGGAGAAGGGCCTTAATAACCACTCAAGACATGCCATCACCTGTCGGATATGCAGGGGCGTAGCTACCTGTACGCACGTACGCACGTACGTACCTGAAAAAAATTTTGAAGGTTTAAAAAACGAAAAGAAACTTACATAAAACAGACGGGAAATAAACGATGGTTGAAAAAAGCACCATCGTTGTATCAACTTCCATTATTTCTTTGAAATATTAATTCTTCAAAACAAAAGACACTTTTTTTTGCAAATTTCAGAGGAGCCACGTGATTGGTCGACTCAATGTCGATGCTAGTGAAGGCAAAGGCGGAAAATTAGGGGGGCTGAGGATGACTAAGGCTCGTTTCAGATGCGACACTTTTCAGCAGCCGAACTTAATTCGAATTTAGGCTTCCCAAATTAGATATTACGATTTTCAACATCTATGGTAGAGAGATGGTTTATTGATAATCACTTTGCAACCAGAAGTTGAATTATGCACTTCTTTACAAGAAAATATAATTACTTAAAATACTACTAGTTATTTGAAACTAATTTGTACAAAAATATACAAAATCAAATACGAGAAACACTATATATGTGTATTACTATTCATCCGTTCTTAGGATCACCATTTCTCTGCATGATTGGTTTTGCTGTGTACGAATCAAAGAGAAATATTCTCTCTGAAAAGCCATGATGGACTGGAGACGGCGGCTCTTCTGTATCAAAGCTACTTATTGCCATATGTTTGAAAGGAAGAATTTTGAAACCTATTATTTCGATTGTGCTCTCACAAAGACAGAGAAATATACATGTTCAAGAAAGCTGTTTGCTATGGCAAGGGAAAAAGGGCAAAAACCTCAAGTGTTTTTTCAAAACACCACTATGTTGCTGGTTTGAGCCTTTGATGTATTTTGCCTTTTGGATAATACCCTGAGTTTCGGAGTTTTCACTTTTTAAGTTAAAGTCTTGTTTAAACTCAAGCGGCAAAACTGTGACAACGAGGCGTAATGGGTGGAAGGAAAAAATGTCTCGGGGCCTTTTTCAAAACATGGATGCAGTTTTTTTTTCATCCTATTGTATATTTTGAGAAAGGACCTATGATGCCAGGGGTTATGACATCCACATAACAAAAGCTTTAAAACCAACCAATTTTAACTTTCCCAAGTGGCAAACAGAATCGCTCATTCCAAGCAAAATTATAAATGAAATTCTGATCTGCGTGCCGTAAAAATTAAGAACGGACACAATAGCATGGACTATAGTACAAAACATAACTAAAAATGTACACTACTGTGTTAGAAGGACACTACTTTTAGGCGCATTTCCAGCCATTTGAGAAGACCTAAATCTCAAATTTTCCCGACGGAACAGTGCCTTCTGACCCTCCAAGTGTGCTCACAATTTAACCAAAAAAATCTACAAAAATCTTTACGACCTAGTTGCCATTCCATCCATTCATGTATAACCTCACGATACTGTTCAGAAAAGCAAATGCAGCCAAGGAATGTCGAAACGATGCGAGAGAATTGAGGTGTTGAAGAGGATTTGGAAAATTGTGCGTACCTCTGGAAACATCCTGGCTACGCCCCTGATATGGATGGAAAAGCAATGACGACCAACTTTTTTTTTACCCAATGTTAATGACTACAGGGCCGGCACCAACAAGCCTCATGGAACTAACCAGTTGTCGTTGTGATAAATCGCAATTTAGAGATAACTGCTCATGCAAAAATGCTGGACTCGCATGTACCGAGGCCTGCTTCTGTATGGGGGATGACGAGTGCCAAACCCAAACGGGATGACTGTTTTAACAAGTGATTCAGAGGAGTCAGATTCTGAATAAATACATCAGTTCTAAATTTCGTAAATTTTGATGAAAGTTATTTTTACAGAAATTGCTGTATGCACATGGACATCTAGACGAATTTGCGTTGCCCGTTTGACTGCAAACTTTCTAGCTATCTTGAAGATTCCTTTTACAAAAGGTTTGTTAGTATCAAAATATGCAAGGAATTTTATTGCTGAACCACCTCTCTCAAAAAATGTGACAAGTTATACTTTTTACAGTATGATTTACTACTCGTGACTTGGTATCTATAATATGTTGCCGTCATTGCGTCCGCATTATTACCTGAATAGGGTAGAAGTTATAACAAAATCTTACTTGAGAGCAGGCAAAATTTTTGTTTTTAATTCGGAACTATTCAGTCTCCGCAGAATATGATTCAGGCCAGTTGCCAATTTTTAACTTTATCATCTTTTACAATTGACATTAAATCTGATTTAGATATTTTCTGAAGAGTAAACTGCATCGAACATGCTTGTATCTTCACACTTTCTTTTAGCATGAAATCGAGGCTGTAGCAATAACTGCTTGTTTAACGGCCAGGACTAACAATTTTAATTCAGCAAGTGACCCAATTTAAAAACTGCTTTGTTTGATATAAAAGAGTACATTAAACATGCAAAAGCTTTACAGATTTTCATGAGGAAAAACGTTTTTAGTTCCTATTCGACAATGAACGAAGGAGCTGAGACATGTCGAATAAGATGAGGGCATATGTTACGTGAGTTCTTTTACACAGCTCTGGTGTTTTGGTCAAAATCAACTCAAGAGAGTCTTACAAGATAGGTGATAATACTTGTTTTCTTATTATAGAAATTTTTCTGGAGATATTGATTCCCAATCTTCAGCCTCGTTTCGATGTTGAGCTTCTTTTGACTCGTGCCGACTCAAAAAAACATCGCAATAACTCAAAACGTATACCACAATTCGAGACCACAAAGTACCTAGCGAAAGAGAAGAAGGTTCAATCTATCGAAATCCGTCGCCAAACCTTTTCAGTACTCTGGGTTGAGCGAAGCGTCTCTTTTTAGCCTCTAGCTCCCGGACTATCCTTCATTTGTCTTTGGTTGATGGCAGGAGCTCAGAACACGGAGCGCGCAACTGCCATGCATTCGTGCCACGGCGTTTTCACAGACCAGTTTATTTTTAGACTAAATTTCCCGCGAATTCGGACTCCCAAATGAGCCTTGCTAACCAATCACTAGCTTTGCAAAGTGTTTGTCAGCCTTCCCTTATGTCTTACGATACAAATGGGACATATTAGAAGGAGAATAAAAGATTGAAGGCCGCCATTTTTTTGGATGCGGACCGAGACTTCAATTTTCCGCGGGAAATAGTAAGCTAAAATCTGTCTAAAAACTGGTCTATAAAAACGTCGTGACATAGGCTTAGTATATAGGAGTTGCACGCTCCTTGTTATCGGCTCCTGCCTTGGCTCGCATCGCGTTGTATCGGGTTGTTTCGTTTGGTAGCAAACGTAACTTTTTAATGCCTGTCACTAACGTTAACCGTAGCCTGCGTGGCAGGGGCCGAAAGGGGAGGAAAAGAGGGTAATTTTTCGCAAGTGTTAAGGACGAGACGCGATCGCCGAGCGTGAAAGGAATAATGTCTGCCCTTTCCCTCCCCCTTTGGGCGCCTTCCACACAGGCTACGTTAACTAGCGAAATGATAGTGAAACCTATCAAAGTGCTGGGTATCCTGTGACATACTAACATACCATTCAGGGGGTAGTAGAAGAGGTAGTGGGGGTAGCAAGAAAGTGGGAGGAAAAACGGAGGGACAATTTAACCCTACCCGTCCCCGTTTACGCCTGCTACGCGGGCTACTAGTTCACAGTCCTAGTCTGTTATGCTGGGCATCCTATGATGGACTAGCATCCCATCCAAGGGAGAGTAATCTGATAATACTCCTAGTTACTTAATGCTGGGCAACCTGTGATGGACTGGTATCTCTTACAATGGGGAGTAGTAATCCCTTTTAGTGACTTTATGGTGGGCGACCTGTGATGGATCAGCATTTCATCCGGGAAGGAGTAGTGTTACTCCTAGTAACTTAATGCTGGGTATCCTGTGATGGACTAGCATCCCATCCAGGCCCCAGATGTTCAAAGAGTGGATAACTTTATCCACTGGATAAGTAGCTATCCACCAGAGGAATTCTTATTCCACTTGCACATTTGGCCAGATTTTTGTAAGGTGACACACTTCATTATATATAAACTCTTGCTCTTTTTATAAATCATAGGGCTATGTAGAGATTTTCCCACACTTTGAATCTGCTGGAATACGGCTTATACACTGGATAAAGTTATCTGCTCTTTGAACAACTGGGGCCAGGGGGAGTAGAAATTCTCGTTGTCACTTTATCCTGGGTATCCTGCGATGGACTAGCATCCAATCCAGGGGGAGTAGTAATACTTCTAGTAACTTTATCTTGGGTATCCTGTGATGTACTAGCTTCCCATCCAGGGGGAGTGGTAATACTTCTAGTAACTTTATCCTGGGTATCCTAAAATGGACTACTTAGCATCCCATCCAGGGAAGAGTAGTAAAACTCTTCGTCACTTAAGAGCTAAAGATGCTAAGGATCCTACGACGAACTAGCAAAGCATCTAGTCGTTTCATGATACCGAAAACTGGCTCGCATCTGATCCATCTGACTCGTCTAGTCTTCTGAACTTGACCTTATTCGTACTTAATTTAGCGCGATTTTGGCAAGTCAATATTTCACGATTTCAAGAAGACAAAATGAAAACAAGAGCATTAAATCAAGTTCGCGATAATGTGTCAACAAAATTTTATTTTCATAGAACTTTATAAAGGTAGCGAATATTCTATAAAGGTATGATTTCAAATAAAAACTTTTGCATATACTTGAGACAATTCCAGTAGTTATTCAGAAGAAGGTAGTTCGCTTGGAGCTTTTTCTCAACAGAAATGATACGTTTTCGTCATAATTATTGATTCAATTCTTTGATAATGTAAATTTCTAACGAGGGTATTAAATTTCGCGAGGCTTTTTTTTTTCGTGATCTTTCGTGGGTCTTCAATTTCGCGACTTTTTTCAATTCGCGAAAATCACGAAAATTAAGACGCAAGCAAATAACTACCAACAAGGTAGTTAACCTTTCATTCGTTTGTTTATAAGAAAAAAAGCATTTCTCATTGACAAAACGTCTTGGTAGCGGGAAACAAGTTAATATTTCTCATTGAACAATAACGAAAGATACGAACAAGAGCATATAATGAATTCATTTGGCACTCGTTTGTATCCACTGTGTATCTCGCTTTCCCTACGGAAATTGACTTCAAGTAATTGCGAAACTGAAAACATCTCACAGCATGCATCTTACATTTAGTTTTGAAACTAAAGCTAAGAAGATTGGCACGTTCTGGGAACTTTTTTCAGCTTTGTCATCAGTATGTGCTTGCCATAAAACTGATTGAAATTTAATTTTGGATCAGACCGTCCGCTTTAAAAAAACTTTCGATCTCCTGGTCTCGTTGACTGGTCCATTGTTTGTAGTTTCAGATCAGTTCGTTACTATACCCTTTCACGTCCTAGACTGCCTAAAATCCAAACCCAGCACGAATCCCAAATTTCATTTTGTAAAATACTAAAATGTAAGTAGTACAATGTGAAAGTGCTACTGAAGAGGTTTCATTTGAATGGTCACACGTTAGCATTATCAGTTCATCCACAGACTCGACAACTGTCTCTGGGTTAATGCCATTGGGTTTTTTACAATAACTGAGCGAATTCTCGTGCGCTGATTGGCTAATTTTTATTGTCAATAAGAGTACAGACGGATGAAACGCGAAAGCTGACGCAATCGGCAGAAGTTTTGTCAAACTTTTCAGCGCTGCATTATTGATGAGGCGATAATTGTACCACAAATCTAGTAATCTTCAATGAGGAAATCATGTAAAATTTTTGGGTTAAAACTGAAGAAACCATTGCAACCCTAGAGCGAAAAGATGAGGATGACTTTGTTGAGGATTCAGACCTGAAAATCCGCCATGAGCGGGAATTTGTGCTGTCGATGAAATTAAGCTGAACCGTGTTTTGGCGGATTATTTTGTGAACAGTTTTCACTGGATTAAAGGTTAGTTGAGCAGTTCGAATTTTTTCTGGTATTTCTGGACTATTCTTACTAAAGATTTAATTTAAGAGCCTGTAATTCTCCGAATTACAGCGATGAAATTCTGATTCTGCGGCAATCGCATCTTCCATTGACTCTTGCATTTCGAGCCTGCGGCTCGTGGATCTACAACACTTTGACAAGTTATGACGAAATTAATCATCAATAAGAGGACAGACGCATAAAAAACTGACGTCAATTTGTTAATTGACTTATGTAACTAGAATAACAAAGTACAATGTAACATATTTTAAAAGCATCCAAATTCAAATCTAAAAGAGGCCATACCGCAGCCCTTTAAGCCCCAATACCAACATCCATGTTTTTCTTACTGTTGTCCATTTATTTCTTATGGTACTAATTAGGAGAATTTGCATAAACATCGAGCCGACAATTGTCCTTGATGATTACCTTCTTTAGTCTATTCTCATGTCCTGTATGTTTGATCAAGTAGTGATATTGTTTAGAGAAATTAGATGCTTGTCACCATTTGGGGCTGAAAGAGTTAAGCAAAATACATTAAAAACTGCCGCTTTTAAAGGGTTATTAGTGTAATCCAACACAGTTTGATCTGCCCTTCATTAACAGAAAATGAACGTTCATTTTCGTTTAAAAAAAATCAATAACATTTGTGGAATTTCATTTTCCTGAAGGTTTTTTCATTTAGTTATTTGTTGCTTCATTAGTGTGGAAAACGTGTTAAGTGAAATACAATAGCGTTTTGAGATTTTCATTTTCATGTTGTGCATACTCCATGGCGTCTTCAGAAAATCAATAAAAGGTTTTGCAACATCGTTTACGTAGAGAGAATTTCATTTATTATTATCGCAAAAATCCTATGGTAAATTTAATTTTCTTTTTTTAACATCATGACTAATGTTCGCATGATGTGAAATTCGCAACTGTTCCGCTGGTGAACTGAACTCCCGTACAGCCACGAAGTGGGAAAGAACTATGTACAGTCTCATGTTTGTACACCGTACACAGTTCTTTCCCAGACTTCATTTGCAGTTGGTATAAAGTATCATGAAAATTAAACTTAAACATAAAGAACGGCGTTGTTTGTACATCTACAGCGGACATAAGCCATGTTTGTTGTTTGGTTCGTTCGAAATACATTGTAAAACGAATTTATGACAACTAGAATTTTGTGTGAAATTCCCTAAATGTTAACGATGTTCCAATATGTGATATTGATTGTCTTAAGACGCTATAGCTATATACAGCATGAAAATGAAAATCTTACTATGTTACTGAATTTCACGTGAAACCCTTTCCTCACTGATAAAGTGATAACTAAAATGAAAATTCCTTAACGAAAATGAAATTCCATAAATGTTATTGAATTTTTATTAATTAGAAAGAAGGGCAAAAGGTGTAAGAATTAAGTGGCAGAAAATTTTAGGAAACAATCTTGTCCAGGTTTCTATCTGGTGTTGGCTTTCCAACAGTGCTTCCTGAATTTGCTTCTTTTGCACTCTGAACGCCGTCTGTGACCCTCCGAAAGCAAAAGGGATTAATCAGTTTGCCAGTTGCGAAAGTTGGAGTTGACGTTTCGCTCACGAATACCGGCTATACGTTTTCATCACAATATGGTCGAATCCGAATTTGTGTGGCGGTTTAGACCTTCCGAATTAGGGCTCCCTGTTCTTAAACGTTGCTCCACCAGAACGATGCGTTTGGTGCCCTAGATCTATCATCATCTCAGATAACTACCGTTCGGTAGCTTTCATTTGAATGATCACAAAGTGGATTTTGACCGTTCAAATTCAATGATTTATCTCCAGAAGGACTGAAAGACTGAAAATTTTCCTTTCTCATCAAGTTTGCAAACAATGAAACAAGGGAATTGGATTCAGCTCAGGGTAGCCTTTATTTCCAAGCGAAAACGTTGAACAGCTTTAAAGGTGACAACTTTCTCTTCACGACAAGGCCATAAGGAGGCCATTAGGACTACACAAACTTCGACTTGAGACAATCGAAGCAGTTTCTAAAGCAAGCAGACAGGATTTGTTGTACGCCATTGGGTTCACCGCGCTAAAACGTTTTCTTAGTTACCCACCGGTATTACAAAACAATACGAAAAAAAACTGCACTTCATCGGAAAAGAGAATGTCGGTTGGTAACAACATCGCAGAATTCTTCGGACACTTGGTTTTTTGCTTCACGCGAAGTGTCGGCAGAGCATTACAACGTTGAAGAACCCGAGAATTCAGCTTTATCTGGCTACAGTGCTCTAGATGACACAGGAAACGAATGGTATTGTCAACCCGCTGATGAAGTTATTTACCAAGAATACAGCAATAGCGAGGCAACTGCCATACATTATTTAACAACCAGCAGTCTCGATATCAGGTTTATAAATGCGTGCTCTTTAGAAGGCAACGAACAAAGAACTGACGATGTACACGACGATAGAGCAATGGCTTGGAAGCAACTAAGACCATCTGTTTCCCGCACACTATGGACTTCATTCTACTTTAGATTCTTGTTATCAATCCTGAGTGCATCTTTCGTTGCAGTTCTCTCTATTCTTCTATACTACCTCGGCTATCAAACTTTGCTAAATTGCAAAAATCATTCCAAAGAAGCGATTCCTATCAAAATGCAATGGGTTATAACAATCTCGGAGGCTGTAGTTTTCGTATACTTTTACTGCTGGTTTTTCCTCAACGCTCTGTTTTACTTTCAACCTTTTCAAATAATGGGATTGAAGCTCAAACTGTTCTTCATAGGCTTGGCTTTCTACGGTTTGGATGCGACTTATCGCATTGCGATGCAAGGTGCGAGAGTGTCTAGCTCTCAGCTAACGCCCACACAAAGGATTCCTTTAATATTTCTTTTTTTCCTGAGCGTTTTTATTCAATTGTACTTTATTGTTAAACACTTTTGTAGCGGTCCAAGAAAAGAACAGTGCAGATTACTCGCGCTGATGGCTGTTTCTGTCATTTTAACATACGTTACAGCTGTTGTGATCGCTTATTTTATCTACCCAGCTTACAACAAACAAAACAACACTGGCAAAATGGTAATTGCAATATTCACGCCCTTGATCACAGTCGTCATCAAAGGAGCCTCGCGTATTTGTGTTGAGAAATTATCGGGATTAAACCATCCTGGAACCTCATTTGTATTATTAGGTCCGCTGTACTGTGGTTCAGCGGTAATGCTGAGACTTCTTCAAGTGGCTCTTGAGAGACTCAAATCAGTCGCACTGATCGGAGTGATTCATGGGATTGCGGAAGTCATTGAACGTAGCGCCATGGTTCTCATAGATCACATATGTCATCGGGTTCTTGAGAACCGAACAGTCCCTTGGGGAGGTTTTCGTACTCCTCGCCGTGAAAGACTTGCCGCTGACATTGCCATTATGAGCATGCTGTATGAATCAAGCGCGATTATCTCCGTACGTGAATGGCTTTCTGTGTTTATATCAGTATTTTTACACGAGCGACAATTCCCCAGTCTTTCTCCTCCAAAAGTTTGCGATAACCACCTCCTTTCCACTGATCATCGAGTGGTTTTTCACCAGCGTTTCTATAGCCATTGAAACTCGCTACCAGAATATGCCTGTAATGGCGGTCTGGCGAAAACGATGGAGAAGACACATTATGGTGGCGCTGATAAACTCGATAGCCTTAACTATCTGGACGTGCACATATTTATTTTTAACTGTCAAAAAACGTTTTAGTACTAATTTATGTATCGACCACTGCGAAATGCCGTTCAGTAAGCTATGATTCAGCACGACAACAACAAGGACAACTTTGTCACGAGCTCGAGAATGTATTGTAGTACATCAAACAAAAGAGAGCGTGTTTTATCACAATTCCCAGTGCAATACCGAGAAGAGAGTGAGAAAAGTGAGAAAGAACAAACGTGTATAGCTAGCTAGTGAGCGGAAATCTTCATGAAACACTCTCTCAGTAAACAATATATCTTCTCAAATAAATCACTAACTAACGAGAAAAGAAAACAGCAAATCGCCAACATCTATACTTGTTTTAAAGACCGGGTCTCCAAACCGCCGTCACGCATGTAATTGTATATGGAATTGTATATGAATTTGAATAGGCACAACCACAATTAAGATTTAAGATGTAATAACCTAAGATTTTAGAGACATTTAATTAAATTCCTTGGGCCATATATTGGGGCAAGACCCCCATATAAAGACAAAGTATAAATGCAAACTACGTAATGGTTCAGTGATTTTTAATCACTTCAACAATAAGAATAGTCTATGAAGTCATCGACTAATGTATTCACCTCCGCGGGTATACGCTAATAAGATTCTACATCATCTAATTCATGAGATACTGACAATTGCCTGTGACATAATCGACGTTCGTGTATTCCACCGCAAATTTATGACATTCCAACGCAAAAAGGTGGTCAATTCCAGGTATACTTTACTACTAAGGACTTGTGAGAAGTGAATATAGAGAACGATAATTTGCCGCTTCTCTTAATAAGGCGAACTTTCCAGTTTCGTTTTGCGTAAAAACGTAAATTATTTTTTCGAGTAAAGTAGTGGCAACCTAGTTCTGGCTCACGAAAATTTGGATATACCAGCTGACAAGGGCTAACACTCAGAATACCAGCTTTTGAATTACTTCACGGTTGTGAACTTACCAATCCGAGAGAGCTGCCTTGTTTTAACTCCAAATGTTTTTGTTTCGCTTCCCAAAGACCCCCGGGGGGGGAAGCACTCAACACATTTTTGTACGGGAAGGCTCCGCCCCGAGGTCCAACCACTTGCCCTTTTATATACCATTTTTTTTCAAAAAAGGTACCCCTTTCGTATACCTTCCATTGAAAAATGGTACCCCTAGTGCTCTTAAAAGAGCATTGCATCCCCCAGTTCTAAATCTTTGGAAGGAAGTTTTCTTGTCGTTTTCATGTAGCGTTTAATAAATTAAAATGATACAGACGCAAGGTGCACCTACTCGAAATATGTTAATTGAAGGCCCTTTTAAATACCTAAATGACAGATTTCCCTACCCTTTCATATACTTCAGCTCGTGAAATCCCTACCCTTTTATATACCTGAAGCTTGAAAAAGGTACCCCTTTCGGGCGGAGCTTCCCCGTAGAGTCCATTATAGGGAGTACCCCCCCCCCGGGCCACAGACGCCTATCCCTTTCATGGCTTGGACCTTAGTTCGCGACAGCACAGGCTTTTCAGGCATGGTGGACTGTGAATGGCTGTGTCGATTATCACATAAGCCCCGCTGAAGGCAATGTTGGGGGCTTTTAAAAATCGAAATTAAAAGAGCTAGTATAAAATAACACGAGGTGTTCTCCTTTGCTTTTGTGCTTATTTTCTTGATTTGAGGCTCGCGAGAGCGAATTTATAGTTTGACTCACTGGCTAGAAAGTACTTCGGAAACTATACTAGGAAGCCGATGTTTGTTGAATATTCATGAGCGCTTTTCTTCAAATCTACAATAGATCTGTCTAAAACTCACACACTATATTGAAGCACTGAGACTTTCTAACACGGGTAGTTTCTTCGAAATCCTCCCTCCCTTCTCTGAGACCCTAGCAAAAAAAAATGTTAACGAAACAATAGAAACTGGAAAATGAGTTTGGGACATCTTTGATGTGTGTTTTAACACACATGGACGAATGAACACTTAACATTGGATTTTGGTTAAAAAGCTTAAAAATCTGCTTATGCTATCTTGTTATGCTCGTAAACAAATGATTGTTTGAATATTCATAGACGATTTTCTCCATTTCTATAAGAGCTCTAATTTTGACATTTGTACGACATATGCAGGTGCTCAAGTTCCTTCTATCACGCGTGAAATTTCTGGGAAATCCCCTTTCTATCGGAACAACAAATAAAAAGCGTGAATACATCGTGAGACACATTCGATTTTTGGAAATCTGTTTCAGGTTGGTCATAATCAAATGTTTAAATGTAAAGAAGATCCTCGCAGTTATTAACGCAACTTATGCAGTTGCGAAAAAAAGCCTGAAAAAATCAGGCTTGCCGGGATTCGAACCCTGACCTCTGCGATACCGGTGCAGCGCTCTAACCAATTGAGCTATCAAGCCAACTGGGAGCTGGTCATTAAATTGGTTCGTAATAT
>Ga0126336_10001376_pt1 | contig 12535 bp, 6 predicted proteins | sample SidCmetagenome_FD_92530 | JGI IMG/M metagenome (GOLD analysis project Ga0126336, IMG submission 92530) | Coral microbial communities from El Islote,Puerto Morelos, Mexico - Siderastrea C C metagenome | ecosystem: Host-associated > Invertebrates > Cnidaria > Coral | place: El Islote,Puerto... | reverse complement strand
TTTATCAAGCGTTATATTTTGATTCTACTGCTATGCTCACTGTTTGTATTTAAGGTCTAGGCACAGCAGTAAATACTTCGTCGTCCCTGTGTGAGCATTCTCAGTTGTGGACGAATTTATATCTACATTCAACGTTTGAGTGAATTTGCGTTTTTCAGCACAAATGAAAGCGATAAGAAAGATAAGCTGAGTCATCAGAGTTTAAACATTACGACATCCAGTGACGCTATAGTCAAAATATTGTGTCACACAATCACACTTTTCGTCACGCCGGTTCGTATAAAAAGAGGATCGCGCTAACATTTGTGAAACCTAGGGGTTGGGAGGGTCAGAATGGCCGGTTAAAATGCCCAATGGGCTTTCTTGTTTAGTTCTCAATTTATACGCGTTCGTCAAATTAAATGATTTGTAAAAGAAACCATGTAAATTTTCGAGGAGATTAATAATTTCCCGGCGAAAATGCAAATAATAAAGTATAACAAAGAGGGGCCATTGGTGCTTCAGGGTTTAGACATGACGAAATATCATTACTCACTGCACTCTGGTTTCACCAACAATTTTCCAAATTCATCCGTAAGTTTTTAGAATGATAAAGAGGGATTCCATCGAATGCAAGATCAGGTAGTCAGACTATCTAAAAGTAGTTACGGTAAAGGATTTGTCATATTTCAAGTCGTCGTCCATTAATACTTCCTATTTCCTCTTATGTAAATTATGCACATTTTGGCAACACTGGTCCGCGAATTATTGTTTTTGTCAGCGCAAGCCTGAATTGCCCAGATTTTTAATATCATATCATAATAGTATCAGGACCAAACTTTATCACAATACTTATTTCAATTTGGTTTTACACATACCAAGACCCATTTTCAGCCTCTGAAGTTACCCAGTTTTTGCCTTTTTCCGAAGTGCGTAAAATGCCTTTGTTCCAAAGAGCCACCAAACCGCATAAATAAAGCAAAACTCCAAGTAACTCCCATTGTTAGAAAGTAGAAGAGTGTTGCTATCATCTAACATTAAAATTGTTTCATAGCGTTACAAATTGTTTAAAAGCAAGCGCACGCTATTTGTTTAATTTTGAGCCTTATTTTTGCATAATTAATTAAGCAAAGCTGTTTTTTCCGAATTTCTCGAAAGCAATAGAGTTACAGAAAGTTGAAAAAATGTTTTTGAAGATAGCTCCCCAAAAGTGTTCTTCTGGCAAGTTATCAGGATTTTCGATTTTTTGAGCCTGTCCACCGATTCTCGATATTTACAGTCGGAGCCTCTTAAGTATTAATTTATATCTAGGCACCTTGCTCTTCAATTCATCCTAGCCCACCAAAAGGACGATAGGGTGCCAGTATAGTTTCAAAGGAATACGAGCTACAATCAAGGGAAGAACTGGTAAAAGTCGGCCATTTGGAATTGATTTCCACCAGAAAAGCCATTTTTAATAAAACTAGATCATTTCTGATTTTTAGGCTTTCATTGATGAAAATGTTTCCTTTCTCTTTTCAAAATTATATAAAATTGACGGCGTAGTTTCTTTAAATGATTGACAAATGTTGCATTGTGTGATATGTCCTGTTGAAAGCTGAACAAAGCACATCAACAAAATGAACGCTGTTGATCAAGAAGAAGCCTGCCTCTATTTCCCATTAGCCACTTTCAACATCGTTCAGCATGTTGAGTTGCTTCGTTGAACGTTAGTGCAGTGTTTGTTGGTAAACATTCAGCAACTTCTGTTGAACAGCAGATGTTGAACGATGTCAGCCAGAACCGTGTGTCATCGATCACTTGCTTATGAGGTGTGGTAACCGACCTACTACTTTTTAGAACAAGGTGCTAGTAGGACCAAGGACTAAAACTTTACAAAGAAATAATTCAAACGGAAAAGGACATTGTTAAAATGACATGTCGACGTTTGTTTTAGTTTAGGAAGCGCTGCAAAGCAGCATAATGCGTTATGAAAATTCTGAGGTTTATGTTTGTTTCTAATTGTGAAGGTGTGCAAAACCAACCGTTTATGGCGGCAGCAACTTCCTCTTCACCATCAGTCTTCACTGGACACCTGACTACGCCAGAGTACAGGAACTGGCTTGCTCTTGGCCGTGCTCTGACAACAGTGCTTTGCCAAGGTCTTCGCCCATTTCTCAATCGAGAGGCGGAAACTTTTCATAAGAATGTAACGGCAGCAGTTGCAGCTCTGCCTGGCGCTGGACCCTGCACCTGCGTCTATGTCCCAGGAAGAAGACCAAACCAGTACCACGACATGAGAGTCTGTGCATGGGCTAACATCCTTCAGATTCATCACCATAAAAACAAACCAAACTGGAAACAGAGTGATTCCACTAAATGGATTGATCCGAACCTGGGTCCCTGGGAGATAGCTAAGCTCTTCCTTCCCGATTTGGGAGGTCATGTGGTGATAAAAAACGCGGATGACATGGACGTGACTGGTATCTTGAACCTAATGTTCTGGTGTGATCACTTTACCATTCCTAGACCTTTGATCAGTGACGTCCGTGAAACTCGAAACAAGAAGTGGGTGCACGTAACTAAACTCGAATTAACCAATGCTGACAAGACAACCGCTTTTGGTAGTATTGAAAACTTGCTACAAGATCCGCAACTTGCTGGGGATCTAGACGCGCAAAGAGCTCTTAGAGAGGTTGTCAATCTTAAAAGCGTTACCGACTTGCACAGTATGGAAGCACAAGTTTTGGCCGATTTTAAAGAAATCATGAATAACCTGGCACAGGAAGCCGAAAGAAACAAAGAAGAAGTGACTCAATTGAAGGAGCATCACGCGACATTAGAAAAGGCCGTGGAGGAAGTCCTGGAGCAAAGGAACAAGCCGTCCTCACCGTTATATCTGGCGTGGCAACTTCTACCCTCTCTTATCGGAAGTTTCGGTAGGCGTGTAAAGGGTTTCAGAAAAGAAGTTCTGTCCCTGTGGATGATGTTGTTACTCTTTTGGAGCTGGTGTGATGTCTCGAATGATGACACATTCATAAAAGACGGTACGCTAAACGATTTGGTGGCTTGGTCATTCCCGATTTTAATACATCCACAAAAAAAGCGCTCTAAGGCGTTTCACAGTCCTTTATTGTTGGTTTTGTATTTTTATTTTTTAGGATGTGCTATCAAAAGATACGATGACCTTTGGAAGCTGAAGTACTTTGATTTCAGTGAGTTTATAAAGTCAGCGAGGTCAGACTTTATTGGGCGACATTGGCTTTACCAGGAAGTGGAACAAATCCTGGAGCAGACAGAGAGGCGTGGTGTTTTACTCATTGGAGACCCTGGTTCTGGCAAGACAGCTTTTCTTTGTCACTTGCTTTGTTCCAAAACGTCAAGCCAATTTATTCACAACAGAATTCTGGGGTATCATTTCTGCATGCACTCTGACAAAGGAACGCAAAATGCAGCTAAATTTGTCCAAAATCTTGCAAATATGGTTGCTTCGAGTATCGATGAATACCGTGATATCATTTTGAGTGATTTCTTTGTGCAAAAAGTACTTCAAAACAACTGTCCACAGGATCCAGAGTGGTGTTTCCAAGAAGGAATCGTTACACCTTTGACAAAATTGCAGCACCAACCCAAACTTCCCTGGTATATCATTATTGATGCCTTGGACGAGTGCACAGCTAACAAAGCAGAAATTCTGAACATACTCATGTCGAAAGTTCGGCGACTTCCAAGATGGCTGAAACTGATCATTACCTCGCGTAATATGAGCACTGTTACTACAAGCCTTAAGGGAATGCAAAGACTCGAGCTTCGGTCAGACGACGAACGAAATTTAGAGGATATTGATAGATATTTGTCGCACAAGATATACCCAGTAAAAGAGTCAGTTATATCTAAGATAAAGGCATATTTTTCAATCAGGGACAATGATGCCCCCAGTCAACGAATTGTTTCCAGCCTCTTCCTGAAATCCGAAGGAAATTTTTTATTCGTTAGGCTCGTGTTAAACGTTTTCTTTGAGGCACCAAAAAGAGTCAACTGGACTGAGAACATCCCAGAAACGCTAGGCAGCGTATTCCGGTTATACTTTGAAAGAAAATATAGCACAAGCAAATCCTTCCAATCCCTACGTGAAATCTTTGAAGTCTTGGTGGCGTCGTATACACCGTTATCTGCTCAAGAAATATACTCTCTCCTCAAGCTGGACAATCCATCCCTCGACTTCGAGTATGATTTCATGCCAAAACTCGACGAGGTGTCGTTATTCTTGTGGTATGGATCGGAAAATGCCCTTGTGCGTATTTATCACGCATCTTTGTCTGAATGGCTCACCCGTGATACCAACAAGGGAAGATTTTATTACGTAAAGAAACAATATGGCCACAAACGTCTAGCAAAATATTATCTTCAGAATGCAAAGGGTAAGGAGAGACCATTGACACCAGAAGAAGCATTCTACTTAACATGCCACATCGTGGAGGGTGGTTCAAACGAACATCAGGTAAAAGAATTCCTATCCCTCCCTTCAAATCTAGTGAATCGTTCTGATGAATCCAACACCACTGCCTTACACATCAGTTCTCGTGCATCTACTTCAGAAGTAACTGAGCTTTTGGCCAAGCATTTCTTAGACATCGATTATTTAGACAACGACCAACGCACACCTGCCTTTATGGCTGCAACTGCTGGAAGCCGGGAAAATCTAAATGCCCTTTTCCAAAGAGGAGCTAACCTAAACCACACTGTCACATGTCTAGAAGTTAAGCTTTCAAGCTCTTCATCGGCAAAAGATCCCGTCCATGAGTGTAGGCGTAGGGCGTGCGAATATTCTTTGTTGCACATCGCTGCTCAGGAGGGCAACCTTGATGTTGTGAAATTTCTTATCGAAAACCATGTGAACGTTATGAAAACGACCGGCTGTAATAACACTGCTATCCATTTGGCAGCCAAAAATGGACATCTTGAAGTCGTTAAAACCCTCAAGGAAGCTGGTGGAGTTTTGGATGGTGTCTCATTACATCATGCTGCTGCCGGAGGCCACAGATCTGTAGTGAACTATTTACTAGAAGACGGTATTAGAGTTGATTGTATAAACGACGGCACTCTTATGAAAGTACATGCAGCAGAGTCGAATTGGAAGGACACCAGAATACATATGCATGACAATTATTACTTACAAAGGTGCGAGACAGCACTACATGTTGCAATTAGAAAGGGACATTTATCTGTGATTGAGTCTTTGTTACGTCAACCAGAAAGTGCTATCAACTGTCTTAATGCTGCAGGTAGACGTCCCTTACACGAGGCTGTTCATTTAAACAACTATAATGTGCTAAAAGTAATACTAGCTACAGGGGTTGTTACTTCTGTACGCTGCAACGCCAGTTTTAGCCAATTCAAGCTGGCTAGCCTACAACAGACTTATTGCCCTTGTGGATTTACTCCGTTGCATATTGCAGCCATGTATGGCTATCATAGTGTTTCCGAATTGCTTGTTACACAGAATGCAGACGTCAATGCGCGTGACTGCAATGGTTCGATTCCGCTGCATATTGCCTCCTGCCATGGGATGATAACACTAGCGACCCTTCTGGTTAAAAATGGGGCAAGAATAAATCGACGAAGCTTCAACTTTTCCACTCCACTTCACAGTGCTGCAGCCTGTTTTGCCACGAGCAGTTTCTGCACTTTGCTTGACTTAGGTTGAGACTTCTTTGCAAAAGACGGCAAGAACAAGACCGCATTATATTACTTTGCCAAAAACGTTGAATTTGTTGGTAAAGAATATTTTGCTGATTTGTATGTTGAGAAACCTATAAACTGGATAAAAGAAGACTCGGACGAGAAAAAACCCTGGGAAAAAGACGAACTTCAATATTCCTGGTTGAATGCACTGTTAAGAATTACTAACAGCTTATCTAACAGCATCGATGCTACGCAATTCAACCTATTGTCTGCGTCAATTTTTAGAACATACACGTGTTTTTCAGCTGCTAGAACAAAAAGCCAATGCTTCGTTTATCCTCACTGGGAGCGGTAGCTATAGCTTCGAACGTAGTTATTTGGTCTATATCACAACCCCGCCTGTTTTTGTCATTGATAGTACTTTGCACACAGTCCTAAAGAGGGTTGTTCTGCCTATCAACAAACCATACGAGCCAACTTTGATTCCAGGACCCGTGAAGAAAGCCTTGTCAAGAACATTCACATTGTTTTATCCGGGAGTAGCTAACTGTTCGTTTCTTATTCGCTTGGTGAGATGTAATTTGGTTCGTTCTGTAAACGTCATTTTACAGGGAGGTGCAGATGTCAATTGCCATGACCAGGCAGCTTTAAGCCCGCTTTTGACCTATCTACACAGCGGCGAGCGTCGCATGGCTAAAGTCCTGGCAAAGCACAAGGTGACAGTAGATATTTCATGTGAAGAGCCTTTTGAAAGATCTCCATTGCACATGATCCCGTACCACAAGTTACATTACTTACATTTTCTTTCTCAGTACCTGGTGAAGGAAGATTTGCAGGAATACGAAGTATTAGACAATTCCCTTTTCGACTACTTTTTGGATGAGTACGAAGAGGTACACGATCAAAAAGGATCCTCAAAAGCGTTTCGGACTGGCGACGGTCCACTGACCATAGCGATTAAGTCTCATCCTCGAGGGACCGAGGTCATCAACGAATGCTTTGATGCAGAGGGCTTTAATGCATTTCACAGATCAGCGAAAGGAGCAAACATATTTGCAATAGAAAAATTCCTCGCCTGGGGGGCTAATCCTCACTTAAAAAATGCAGACGGATTTTCTCCTCTTTGGCTTTCAGTGTTATATTCTATCAAGTATACACCATTCCTCAATTTTCATCAGAAAAATATTCTAACAGCCTTAGAAGTGGACGTCGCATCGACATCAGCGTCCATTATTTTAAACAGTCTCCTTCGAAACGGGACAGTAAACATCGGCTGTAACGAAAGTCGACCTGACCTAACCTTGTACCATATCGCGGCCATTCGAGGAATGTGGTTGTTTATCCATTATTTGCTTTTGAGCAAGAAATTAAAAGGGGATGGACGTAAACTGTCCCAATAAACATGGCATAACCCCTATGTACTTGGCAATGCTCGTTGGTGGTGTTGCTTGTGATTGGAAGAGTCCTTGGTGCAAAGTCGTGCAGGCCATTAAGAAATTTGGTGGGACAATGAGCTTTCCCACCCTCGAAGCTGAATACTTCATTTTTTTTCATCTCTTCTTTGGAATAAGTCCAGGCCACTTGTTTCTTGAGTTAGCGGAGAAATAAATAGTGCCTCTTCAAGCTGACTGTAGGCCTAATGAATGCCAGGGCTTTAAAAGCGGATATGACACTCTCTTTAAGGTATCTTCTGAGCTTAGCAAAGTCTACCATGACTACATTGAAAAAGTAAACCAGTGTGACCCCCCTAACAGTGAAGGATGTCTTCTTGAGGTTCAGAAAGATTTGCGTGATTTTCTGTCCGTGATAGACGTTTTACATCAACACCAGTTGCTGAAATCACAGTATGACATCACCAGACATGATTTTGTTTTATTTCTGGAAGAAGAAAGCAGTGATATACAGTTGTTTCTGTTGGACGCTACTAGACCGTATTCAAGAACGTTATGTAAATCCAAATACGAAAACAATAGAAATAAGCCAACAGATAGAGCTACCGATGAAAGTCATGAACAAGAAACGACAAGAAACAATTACAACGAAGACAGCCAACGAGGAGAGCAAAGTAAACCTACCAGTGGTGATCCTGATGACATGTGTTCTAATACAGTGAGCTTGGAAACAGCGTTACGTACGTTTTATCTAGAATTCAAAGACAGCTTTGATCGGTTGCAGAAATATTCTCAACACGCCAAAGCTGTTATTTTGGCCAAAGGAAACCGTTCTCAGGTACTATCGAGTGTAAATCAAGCTCTGCACAATTACTTTTCAACTCTACGCTGTGACTGGCAAGCAATTGCAACCAAGTATGCGATGCTGAGGTTCCAACATTGGAACTTAAAGCTTGTCACCCACTTTATGAACGAGAATTCCAGAGTAGTAAGCATCTCAGATTTTGCGTCACTTCGGATGAACAGAGTCTTAATTGAACCATCTGAAGATTTGCTAAAACTTGTTTTAAAGCTTGCTTCCGAAAACTCTTCCGAGTTATTTGACGACCTTGATTATCTAACGATGTTGAAATATAGGAAGCCACCTTTGTGGAAAGGTATATTCGACGTTTGGTAGCTTTGGATGTATAATTGTAAGTGAACTATAGTTCCTGCACCGTTTGCCGAACAACTCAACGACATTAAATTTGAAGACAGGAAAACAGTGGATTTCAGATAACCTTTTCATATGAATTTTTGAGAAAGTTTTTTTACAACACACCTTTTCACTTTGCCTTTTCGGGACGTGGGTTTGAGAGGGTCTGTCAAGAATTAGTCTTTCTCGTTTCTCAGTTTGAACAGTGGGACAGACTTGTTCACAGTCAAGAGAGGATAAAGGGTAAGAGAGCTACCCCCATGTAGGCCCTATCGCCATCGTAATATAAAGCTGCCAAAAAAATGTATAGTTTATAGGGTTTTTCATAAAACAACAAAAACTAGAGCAACCCGCGCGCAAACGGCCCCGAGGGTGCCTGATACCTTAATGTAGATGTAGATGAAACCCTTTTACACAAATTAGTTTCAAATGAAATGTGCATCATTACGAAGGATACGCGCGATCTCAAAACGTGGATTTGTGTTTACCCAAAACATAGACCTGCGTAGAGCAAGTTAACCAGCTAAAGATTGTGTAAGTCAGAAACGTAGACCTCCGGCCTAAGAGGCTAGCGCTAAGTACTAAGAAATCTGTGCACTGAATTAAAATTCTTGTACCAAATCGAAAAGAAGATATTTTTCTTCTCTTGAAATGCCTCGGGAATTCCCATACTTGGTAAGGATATTCCCCTGGGTGATGATTTGATGTTGCTTAAATACAACGTAGCTTGTTCATGTAATTCCATGATCGATACTCGTGGCTTTTTTCTTCCAATGGATAGCAACGCAAAAACTCAAAAAGAAACTGATTGTTAACTGAGGACAGATTACGAAGATTACGATGAAAATGAGCTCTAAAACAGAAACGATCTTAGTTACCGGTACATCGCCATGCTGAGACTGTCTGACACAGGGTCACAAAGTGAAGCATTTCGAACCAAATTAGGGAGGAACATCAGAGATTTTAATTTTGTCTTAAACAGGATCAGGGTTCACAAGGCCTAGGGGCACCTCCCTACTTGATCTTTCGCTGAGTATCTCCCTCTCCCCAACCCCTCCGGACGTACCTGCGAGCGAGCAGGCTCACATTTTGGACCTTGCGTGCAAGGATGAGCTGGCAAATGAGGTGAGCTAGAAAAACTGAGGCACCTCGCCAATGTCTTCTCAGCGGCAGGCACCGTGCTTGAGTCACATCAAAACTGAGTGTTCACATAAGAGACAAACAAGGAGTCACTGTGAACGCTGCGCGCGGGTCCCGTTTCCACGCAGTAGGCGATTTTCGCGCTCGCTCGCGTGTTCTTTTTGCTCAACTATCCCTGATACGAAAGAGAGACTGCTCGTAGTCCAGGGCTATGCTTATCTTGTAGATAGTCTTTGAGTGAACGTGCTCGTCTAGTAGCCCTGAAAAAATGGTAGTTAGAGTTACGACAACTCCCAGTCCTTCCGTCCTAACCCCCCTACCCCAAGACTACTGGAGTGCCCACATTCCTACATATGCTTACATTTACCTTACTTAACACGGTAAAAACATCAGTGATAAAAAAGATATATATACCGTAAAAGCTCTAATAAGCGCCCCCCCCCCTTCCCCCTTAAGGCATCAGATCTTTTTAAGCTCTATTAAGCCACCCACTTCATCCCCAGTTGGTGTATTTTTTTTAGGCGGCGGTCGTGCGTACGCGCACGTCGCGCGGACTCGTAAAATGGGCGGTTTTTTTGGTTTTCCATTTTCGTCGTCGTCGTCGTCGTCGCCGTCGTAGTCGGTGTCCGACAGTTCACTTAGTCTTCTTGGGACCGTGCGGCCTTCGAACAATGGCCTTGCTGTTCTCATGACGTAAACAGATAAATACCGGACGTTCTCCCCGTGAATAAAATTTTAAAAACAATAACATGACCTTTGCTGCTAAAGTGTTCGTAGTATAGTGTTACCGATCAATGTAATTTGTATTTCTTGCACGTGATTCGGATTATATTTAGTCCCGTGCGGCCAACAGAAATAGCTTGTTTTGCTAGCTTGAATCTTCAAGACAATTTTCTCTTTTTATTATAGTGTCCATTTTCTTGATTTCGGAAAAGAAGTCACTGGATTCCCGTGAATATCTGATTTTCGCTGCCTTCAGTGAATGGGCTAATTAAATGTTCAAAATGAAAATGGACCTGCATCGTTGTTATAAAAATAGATTGCAATTAAACTGCACTCGTGTCGTTAGGATCCAAACGGAGCCCTTGCCTGAAGGCTGAAACATTTGTCGTGAATGCCTGGGGGCCGTACTTCACGATATCTCGGTTTAAGAACGATTTATTTCTCCAGGTAAAGCCACAGGGTTTTCCCGTGTCTCGCTAGAACTCGTACAGAGGTCAACCGAGAAACAAACAAACAAAGTTCTCAAGTTGCTATTGATTTTATCAGTTAACCAATCTGTCAAATACCGGACATTCTCCTCTTGAATAATATAATATGTTTACATACATTTAATTCCTTACATACCGGAAGTGCAAATTGTCCATAACAGGTCACCGGAAACCACGAACTTCTAAAGTTTCTTTTAAAGAAACCTTTTTCCTTAGGAAAAGGTGGCCGGTGGGGGGGGGGGGGGGAGAACCTACCCGCCGCCTGTAAATTCTTCAGAATTTCTTGTATTGATTTATAAAAGCTAGAAACAAATACATGAAGTCGGCCGGTCTTTATTCATAAGAAGTACGTTAACGGTGTTTGAATTTGCAAAGATTATTTTAAGAATAAAACGTTTAAATATTTGAAATAAGTCCCCCCCCCCACTCTCTATTAAGCCCCCACCTCTCTAGTAAGCCCACCGTTCATGATGCCTGAAATGAAATACGACCCCATGGGCTTTATAGAGCTTTTACGAGTAAGAAAAACTGATTTACATGTTTGTCGTGTGAGAGTACCCCGGGAGGACATTATGAAATTGATCTTGGTTTTAAACTTTGTAGAAGATGTTGTGGCCCTGACTTTCAAGTAGAAGACTATTCCACAACAATCCCCCACTTTTTTCGTCTCTTTCATCCGCCTAGAGGTCCCAGAAGATCTTTGGACTTGCACTTGCGCATCGCAACGCAAAGGATGACTTACATTGGTTGATGACAGAACTATGACTGAAAAGAAATATCGCGAGGTGTTTTTCTAATACACTTTGTTGAAACTTCGCTGCAACCGTTTGCAAGCAGTTAAACTCAGTTCTCTAAACGTAAAAAGACCAAAAAACTGTGGTGGGCAATTTTGATTGGTGATAGTCGGACCCCATAGTAAAGTAATTTCCACTTCCCCTTCAGAGCGAGGCTAACTGTGCTTCATTTGCATATCACTTCCGGCCTGCAGTAGACGGGTCCCTGTCCTTGCACTGTTTTTGATCTACTTCGATTTACAACCCATTAAGTTCTAAAACACTCCGTTTCTGTTGACGTAGCAGACATCATCAGCAGAATTTTCACTGAATCAGAAGTATTCACAAGAAGCTTTGATAAAGCAGGTAAGTTCTTGATGTTTTCCAGCAGTCGCCAAGTGATACAAAATCCTGACTATAAAATTCTTTGTTTTTGTGAAGATCGAAAAACATCTACATGTAATGGTGGAGAAACTGTAGCGTGTGGCGCTCATAGTCAATTCACGATGGGGCTGAATCACCGTTTTGTGGCTCAAAATGACGTCAATTAATTCGGTACTCGTTTCATGGAATCCATTTGAAACCAGTTCAGTTTTGGTAAAAAACCCAAACAGACGCCGTTTTAAGCCAACAATGATACGCCAGTAAATAGACTTTCACAGTCCTTTGCTACTTTTTCACTTATAATAGACCATGGACAGACGCCACAAGCCGAAAATGAAAACTCAATTTGACTTATCGCCGTAGAGTAAACAGTTCACAAGACCGTAAAGGCAGACAGAATTTGACGCCTGATATATTTAATATAGTTATCAAAGCCAGGGTCACGTTACGGGAAGGGCCAATACATGCGTAGCGTAAGTAACGACTTCGGTACGTCCAGAGTGACTTAAGAGGATGTCACAGTTTTCCTTGATCCTTCGGTCAACCTTACAAAGAATGAGCAAGCGGAAGAATGGCTTTGTTGCGCTTGTGTAAGGGCCAGCAATATTTTTCACTGAAAGAACGTCATTCCACAGCATAATTCTCCGACTTCCTGTCTAAAGTGCACTTATCTATGATCTCTGGTTTCGTGGAAGCTTGCAGTTGACCTTTCTTTGTTTTTATTGTGAATGCTTTATTTTACTGTCCCTAATCGCTACGTTATGAAATAATTTTCACTCACCACCTATGCTGTGTCAG
>Ga0126336_10001375_pt1 | contig 12538 bp, 9 predicted proteins | sample SidCmetagenome_FD_92530 | JGI IMG/M metagenome (GOLD analysis project Ga0126336, IMG submission 92530) | Coral microbial communities from El Islote,Puerto Morelos, Mexico - Siderastrea C C metagenome | ecosystem: Host-associated > Invertebrates > Cnidaria > Coral | place: El Islote,Puerto... | reverse complement strand
TATTCCCATGATTTTAATTAGTTTTTTCTGCAAAGATCTAAGCATAGCTATCATCAAGAGAGACAAAAGTTACAAAAGTGCCTGACTTTTCTTCTGGAGAGAGAGAGAGAGAGAGAGAGAGAGTACACCTTTAGCAGAGACAAGAGTGAAAACATACATGCGCTCTACTATGCTGACACAGCAGCTATTATCCCTAGCTTTTACGCAAACATACAAAAGGATGCGAAGAAGGCAAGAAGGGTTGTATTTGAGTGGCGCCGGATTACTCAGTAACAGTCATGCTTCTGGTCGTCCTTCTCATTAATAATTTTCTATTATAATTCAAAAATTCCATCAAGGAAAAGAGATCAGCTTTGCGTTTTTATAATGCAAGGGATTAGATTATTGATTGTCAGCGGTAATCCTGGTATAACCTGATCCGATACGTTAGGCTCTGTGTTATATCTCTACTGGTAAGACACTTTACTCGATACTACTTCTTTCTGCCCAAAAACACATTAAGCCAAGGGGATTCAAACGAAAAAAAAAAAAAGAAAAAATTTAATTTAATCGAAATCGATCGTAAAAAAAAAAGAAAAAATTTAATTTAATCGAAATCGATCGTAAGATTATGTTCGTTTATGTGTGATATGAATGTGGGCTCAAGAGGTAAAACGTAACGGTGTAACGGCCAAAAACTCAGTCATTAGGCGTAAAAATTGAAAAATTTTAACCTTTAGTCGTAAGGAAAGTTAACCGTAAAAAGAAAAATTCTAGCTGCGATTTGTTATTTTGAAAGTGTCAAGATCTGTTCTTAAGACTGTTGTGTGTCTTGTCTCGTGTTCAATGCTGCTACTTTGGCTAAACATTCTGCCCTGGTACCGAAAAGGAAAGCAGTTGGTCCATACCCCTTTAGAATCGCGACCCGGGAGTCTTACTGTGCAAACCGGAAGTGTCTACTTTCGTAGAACGTGTTGGCGGACCTCTTGAATGCGCTTTGTTACAATTCTTATAATAATTACCTGTTTTCCTTCCCGAGATGGTCCTATGACCTTAAATGCGTTCAGAACAATGGAAATTAGTATTTAACTTTATAAAAAAGCCGTAAAAAAGCCAAAATTTAACCTTTTTAAAACCGTAAAAGCCACCACCCCTTTAAGACCCTCGTACAAAGGGGAGAAATTGAGCTTTCTTGCAAATACTATCTGTAACATAAAAGTGTAAGGAGTGCAATCTACGACAAAAACAGTGATCGTGTGCTTACGACCGAACTTAAAAATCATTTTGTTTCGTACAATGTTTTTGTGTGACACCCTGATGTTGTAAATAGGCCGTTGTTGTTATACGTACAGTACTTAGATTGCTATTAAGGTGGGAAGAATAAGCTGGTAGTTTGTGTTGGAACTTATAATCACAGGATATTATGCCGTAATTGTTCTTTGGATGAATAAATTAAATCGAACGACGGTGTTGGATAGAGTTAGTTTATTCAATACCTTACCCATTTCCAGATCAAAATGCATGATTTTCCCAACCGAATCTCAGATTTAGAGGCGATGCTTAAAATTTTCCGCCTTTTCAAGTCAGAAGAGCAAACGTCTATAGTCTATTTAAGACATGCAGCCAAACCACAGCCAATTGACTTGCGTTCATTAGCTATTTCGACTTTAAAATAATCTTCAACCTTTTAAAAATTCCTGGCACATACCACAGAAAATTCATAGCAAAAGTATAGATTATTTGAAAAATACATCAGAAAGGAGCTGAACACCAAGAAAAGTCTGTTCATCTGACAGTTATTCATTTGCTGTTTATGTGGGTCTTAGCAGTGTCAGTCATTTCACGCGAGTGAATCGAAGGAAGAATTTATGTAAAACAGAACGAAATTTGTTTCCGATTTACAGATATTCATTTAACATTCATTTATTTTGTAATTTCTTTTTGAGTCATTAAAATGAGGGTTATGATTAATTATGGTCGCCATCGCCTTCTCCACATTGATTCTTTTTGCGAAGCACTGACGATGCGGATGATGCGTTACATGAAATTAACTGTTACTACAGGGCGTTTTTCAAATGAGTGTCGTAAAGCCAAAACCAAAGTAATAGCTCTAACCAATCACAACAGGAACAAAAAACAAAATGGACCAATCAGAAATTGAAGCAAATACAAGTAATTAGCATAAGGCGCGGGAAAACGAGTGCGAGCAAGTCATGTTTGGTTTTGGTTTTTTCTGATTGGTAGAGAAAGTGGCGCGACCTTTTCTAACCAATCAGAGAACGAAGTAAAGCAAAACCAAAGCAAACTCAACATTACTTTCGACATTCATTTGAAAACTGCTCTAAGAATTTGAAATAATATTTTCTTTACTAAGCTTCACAATATTTTGACTGGTAACAGTAACATTTTCTTCAAGTTGATTGCATGAGTAATGAACTTTTCATGACGCCCGTTACCTTTCTAGGTCACCATTATAGAAACTGGGCATAAAAGATGGCTGGGAGTAGGTGTAGTGAAAGAAGATTATAATATCAGTGAAATGCCTGGATGGAAGGTTGGATCTGTGGGGTACCATACCGATGACGGAAAAATCTTTCACAGTGATATAAATGGCAAAGAAACTGAAGGTATAAACCGAAACCAGAGGTAACAAGGCAACTGTTGATCACCATTTACCTTCCTGTGATGCTGTTTGTTGCACTGTTTAACTTTTAAATCTGTGATGAAATCCTTAAGTGTAATCATTCAGATGAAAGTTATTAAGCATTACTTTCCTGTGGTGCTTTCCTGTTGTGATGGAAGTAAGGCATTACTTTCATCTGGTACTCTGCCAACTGAAAATTTTAAGGAACGTTTTTAAAATTTCTGGTTTGGCACTTTATGGAAGTAAAGGCTAAATTACTAAAGAGGAATCTTGGGGAAGTACCCATTTTTAGTAACAATCTTGCTTAACACAGGTCATGTTATGGCTCGCCGAGGTGATCGCATTCGCTGTACAGTCATGTTTGAGAACCAGCAACAGGCGAACGGAAGAGTTCAAGTTTTCTTTACTCTCAACGGAAAGAAAATTGTCATCGGAGGGGGAGAGGATCAGATTTTCATAGACCGTGATCAGCCGGATCAACCGCTATTTCCTTACATCGGCATGACGGAAGGAAGTAGCGTGTTAGCTAAGGTAAGCAAACCTAGAACATCGGGTGTCTTTTTCTTAAATTAAAATAATAAAAAAATAAGAATGAGTGTTTGTTTGCCCTACGTTCACCATTTTTTTCTTTCGTTTTCTTTAGCGGGGCCTTTATTCTATGCTTATGCTTGCGCTTGCGTCATTAGTGCCCGAAAACCAGGCTAAGCACAAGAGCAAGAACCCGAAAGTTAAAGTTTGTTGTAGTTATGCTTGCGTCGGGTCCCACCGTAAGCGTTTGCTAACCGTTGCCAGTGATCATTGATAGTGCACAGCTGTGGGTAACTAAACTAGTCGCTTTCCTTTTAAAATTTAGTTTTCATCCTGAACACAGTAAAGAAGACTGACAGTGTTTCTATGTCTGTAGCCACCTACAATTTCTTATAATTTTTATTCTTCTTTCCCTAGATGTGTGCGAGGGAGGGTGTATTTAGTCAGAAATTACAATTGCATGAGAACTTGGGGGCTCTTGTCAGCAGTGAAGTTCAAAAAGCAACAAGAAGCTTGGAGAAGAAACTTGATGATGTGTTGGCGAAGCTGAGTGAACAGAAATCAGTAGAGAAACAACTTGGAAATACAAAATAGACTACGCCCTTACCGATAATCGACGTTGATTCGTAGGATACCCTCAAGCTGGAACTGAGCTTACGGCCAGGCAGAATATTACTGTCGTGCACTCTGTGGGGTCGCTACGATCGGTGAAAGTTGTCGCATATCATATATTTTTGTGTGACTCTTATTAGACTTCGCTTATATTATGCCCTTGCATGTTTCCAGTGTTAAAATATTAGTGATTTAGTGAGTGATTTTTTAAGATAACTTGAAATGACTAAAGCGCTCTGTATTTCTGTATATTCACTAGAGCGAACCCACCAGCCTGTCACGGACAAAACATACCTTACAGAATTTTCGGTTTCACTCAAGCACGCTTTCCCATACCGGAACAATTTACATAGTGCCTATGTAACACGTGCGATCAGGTGCTCTTTTTGTTCCTCTTGGTAAATCACTCAGTTAAGCGAGTGACCACGTAATAGTAAGTGAAACGCTGCCAAAACTGTGCGTAATCTCAGGTTACACGCGTTTATGCAAACTGGAAAAGCTCCGCGGAGGAACTTTCTACGAGCTGAGACTTTTCCTTTTAATTTCCCTGCGTGGAAAACTGATCGACTTAATTGTTCTCTGAAGTCGCAAGCCCCATTATTCCAGTAAGTCCAGCTAAACCAATTAGCTAAATGCTTTAAGTTCACTACTTCGCGAGGTTTATGTGACAGTCTGGTTATCTCTTTTAGTTTGCTTAATTTAAGTGTTTTTATCTTATAAATCCAGTATCAGAAATATTCTGGCTGCATTGCTAACAAGAACCTGTGGAATTGCTTGGTTCCACTCTATTCGATGGGGCTATGGTACACCTCGGTTAGTTCACTTAGTTACATGTACCTAAAAAAATATACTTCTTGCAAATGACAGCTTTTATCCAAGTAAGTTGTTATGAAAACAGATCGCGTTCCAACTGATACCGCTTTTTTGCTCCCATGTGTGGCTTGATAGGTCAGCATTTGCGCTGGGGCGTAAAGGTCGTAAAGGTTCGATTTTCGTTGAAGCTTGCACTTTTTTTAGGCTTAATTATTAACTTCTTAGACGGCGATTGACCACGAAGATCTCTTTCCTTTTATCCCCACCCAGTTGATAAGTATGATTTATGTCACAGACACGTTATCACGAAACAAAAAGCGCGGTTTTGATCCATCCCAAAAATGTAGCTCAGTGTGCGTCACCATTTAGGCGGAGAAACGTTGCAGAGTAATATTTTCAAGAAAGAGGAAACAAGGTGACAATTATTTTGCCATTAATTTGTGTGATTTTCGTTCTGAAAGTACTGATAGTCTCAGTAGTCTATGCTAAACGTTTTGTATTCGCATTCAGCGAGTTCCAACACTTCAGTTTGAAGAATTTACCTTTGGTGATTTTGAAACGATTAAAAAAGTTGTACCATCGCCTCTTTGCATTTTCCTTCTATTGGAATTCCATGAAACCAATAAGACTTCAGCTTCTATGTCTTTACACTCTGAAAAACATCATAGCACGCCATTCCGCTCCCTAGCTCGAGTGGCTGGTAGCACCCTCGCCTATTGCTCAGGCTTAGCTCTATGATCAATAAGTCCCGTGCACACAAGCAAATTTTCTTTGGCAAGTTTTTTTTTTCATCGTCATTCGTGTAGATTAGAAAATGTATCAAACTTCTTCTGTGACAAATGTCTTTGATGAAAACAGGCATGCCAGTTTTCATTGGAAAAGAAAATTTGTCAAATCTGCTATTTGTTCGTGCAGATGGGCAAGCAAAGAAAATTTGTCAAGGATTTGTGTATACTTAGTTCCCAGAAACTTCGTTCACTTGTTTTATGGAGTTCTTATGGTTCCTAACAGTGCGGTTTTATAGCCGTTTCAGACGTTTTTTCTGCTTTTAGAATCATTTTACGCGACAAAGTGAAAATGAGGGCCACAAGTTTATCAGTAATTGTAGTTACTATTACGCGTTAACTTACCCTCGTAAAATGAAGTCTCGTACCTACTTACTCTGTCGTCGCAAACGCAGATAACGCGCATCCAATACTCAACAAAATTTATTTCCAAAAGGGATACGAAGGATTCGAAGGACACGGTAACTGAAACAAAAATTACAATAGGAAATGAACATAAACTAACTATAAACAACTGACAAGAAAGGTACAGAAAATAACAAAACCGAAATAGACGATGAAACTTACAAGACGAATGTGACGATAAAGACGAAAACAAAATCCTTCGGCTACGACAACGAAAATGGAAACTTGAATTAACAAACTGATTCGAACTGAACAAACTAGCACACTGCCGAAAATTAAGCTGCGAGACTCTATATACAATATGCAAAATAAAACTAACAAGTATAACAAAAACCCTAAAAACAAAAGACGCTAATTAAGGAAAGGAAACAAAAGAGTAACGAACAAAAACGAAAGATTCTGGCGCCTACATTCCGGCCCCTTAAATACAAAGGCGAGAAACTTTGTATTTACTAACAGAAAACGCGAAAAAGGGGACAGAAAAATAAACATTAGGCTACTTAAACAATTAAACACTAGAGTAAATGTCACTTAAGCCCCGTGGGCTAGAAAAAAGGTGTCTCCAAATGTCATTGAGAATAGACAAGTTCCAAACGTTCAGTCCGCACTCCGACAAGTCGGCACAAATGTTGAACAGTCCACAGAAATCAAGTTAATCACGATTGTTCCCCTTCTAAACGTTCAACTGATTCCAAAAGGCACAACTTGCTAATAGGACGCTCCAACGTCTTCGTTTTAACTTTCACACGGCGAACCAATCCCTGCTTGTCGGGAAAAACCTGAGCAATCTGCCCAATAGGCCACACATTCCTTGGTGTAGATTCGTCAACCACGATTACGGTATCTCCCACGGCAAAATTTCTCTTCGGACGAAGACATTTTTGTCGTTCTTGTAGCATAGGTAAATACTCTTTCTTCCAGCGCTTCCAAAAGACGTCCGCAAAGTACTGCACTTGACGCCATCTCCTTCTCGAATACATGTTGCTCTTCACAAAAAGACCTGGGGGAAGAGATGTGTCATGGCTAAGTAGAAGCAAATGGTTTGGCGTCAAAGGGTTTAAGTCTCTTGGATCTCCGGAGACTGTCGTTAGAGCTCTTCCATTGATAATACTCTCAGCTTCACATAACAGGGTTTGAAGACTTTCATCGTCGAGGCGTTGTTCTTTGACTAGTCCACCCATGACCTTTCACCCTGATGAGAGGCCGTAGGTGGATTAAAGACCCATTTGATGCCTTTCTGTAGGAGAGTGTCATGAATCTTGGCTTGATTCCAGCTCTTGATCATAACCCGAATCTCCCTTTCCCCGCCTATGATGTTAGTACCATTATCGGAGCGTCTTTCACTTGACCTCTACGAGCGAAAAAACGTCTGAGTGCGAGGATGAAAGAATCTGTGTCCAAAGAATGAGAAACCTCCAAGTGATCAGCTCGCACGGCCAAGCAGGTGGAGATTGCACCATAACGTTTCACTAGGCTTCTCTTTTGACGGACAGGAAAGGGACCAAAATAATCGATTCCCACACACGTGAAGGGAGGCTGATCTGGAGTAACTCGAGGGGTTGGTAGATCCGCCATCATTGGTTGTCCAGTAGGACCTTGTCGCTTTCTGCAGGTGAAGCACGACGATAACACACTTCTGACTAAGGAGTTGGCACGAATCAACCAATATCTTTCGCGCAGTAGAGCCAGGACATGTTCTCTCCCAGAGTGACCACTTTTCTGGTGGAAATGACTTACGAGCAGAACAGCGAGGTGAGATTCTTTTGGAATGATAATCTGATGCTTTGAATCTTCAGATGGTGGTGCTCTACTTAGACGTCCGCCAACACGGAGAAGACCAGAGACTACAATCGGATCCCGTTTCGCAATCGCACTTGATTTCTTAACGGAACTTCCTCTTTTGATGGCTTCTAACTCTTCTGCAAATGCGAAGCTCTGGTTGAATTTAACAATCTCTCTTTCTGCATTTTCCAACTCTGAGCAAGTTATCAAATCAGATGTGGGTTCTTTAGTGATACTCTGAACGTCTTTTCTGGCCTCTCTTTTCCTTCTCACAAATCTCTTTTGGCAGCGAAGGCACAGGGTGATGAGCTTCAGCAGTGTAAACCAGGACGAGAATCGTTCTACAATGAAGACGAAACTTGAGTAGGCCTCGCTAACATGAACAACGAACGATTTCGGTAATCGTCGGCCAATTCTACACTGTATTGGGGACACTTTACCCACTCGGATTGTGGCATTAGAAGGAACGCCGGCCCCTTTATCCAGCGGTCGTTTTGAATGAAGGACTCTGCAGAAACTCCTCTCGACGCATCGTCAGCGGGATTAGATTTGGTATCAACATATCTCCACTGGGAAGGACTGGAATCTTTTCTCTAATGAGGGCAACACGGTTTGCCACGTACGTATGAAAACGTTTGGACTCGTTTTCAATGTAGCGTATCACAGTCATGCTATCCGTCCAGAATGTGATCCTGTCAATCGGTATCTCTAACTCCTTCTTCAACACTTTGTTCAGGCGAATCGATACTGTAGCAGCAGCTAACTCCAGTCTTGGGATGGTCATTTGCTTCAAAGGGGCGAGACGGGACTTTCCGACCAGAAAGGAACAATAAATCCGACCATCCTGATAAACAAGACGAAGGTAAGAAACCGCGCCATATGCAGCTTAAGAAGCATCGCAAAAGTGGTGAATCAGACTAGTAACAATTCTCTCGAAGTCAGGAGGCTTGACAAATCTGTCGACAGAGAACTCAGAAAGCTTTGGCACACTACTGAGCCACGCTCGCCAACGGGACAGGTAACTGCTAAGAATCTCGTCATCCCAGCCAAGACCTTTTCTGCACAAATCCTGCAGGAGTAGTTTGGCAGGAAGGATAAAAGGGGCTGCCATTCCCAGTGGGTCATAAATCGAACTAACAACAGATAGTATCCCACGCCTGGTACAAGGTCGCTCCTTCACGCAGATTTTTAAATCCGAATTTATCTGTCTCGACAAACCACGATACACCTAAGGCCCTCTCAATGGGAAGTGCGTCTTTTGTGAGATCGAGCTCCTTGACGTCCTTTGCCCTGTCACACGCTGGAATGGACTCCAGGGCTTCTCGGTCGTTGCTGATCCACTTTGTCAGATTGAAACCAGCCTTAAACATGAGCTTACGTAAATCATCCACGTGCTTAATTGCTTCACCACATGACGGGAAAGACTTCAGGTAATCGTCAACGTAGAAGTTCTTCATGACGGTGCTGGTAACTTGCGAGAGAAATTCATGCTTGAAATCTTCCGCAATCTGGCGCAGGGCGAAGTTTGCGCAACTGGGCGACGAGACAGCGCCAAACAGATGCACGCACATTCGATATTCTTCCAATTCTTGATCCAAATTGCCTTTAGGCCCCCAAAGAAACCGCAGTAGATCGCGATCTGCTTCCGGTACGCACACTTGATGAAACATTGATTGAATATCTCCCATCACTGCGGCTGGATCCTGGCGGAAACGAACTAACACACCCACCAGGTTATTAGTTAAGTCTGGTCTCTGCAACAGTTCGTTATTTAGAGTAGTCCCGCGGAACTGAGCGGAGCAGTCAAATACGACCCTTGCTTGATCTGGCTTCTTTTGATGATAAACTTTGTGGTGTGGTATATACCAAACCTTGCCATCTGCTCTTCTCAAGCTTTCTAGTGGAACCCTTTCCGCAAAGCCATCTCTAATGACATCTTCGAGAAAGGCAACATAATCTTCTCGGAACTTGGCATCTCTAGAGAGCTTGCGTTTGAGATAAAGAGCTCTGCGTTCTGCATGAACTCTGTTTTCCGGCATCTTCAGGCACGGATTCTTGAATGGCAACGAAATCTGATAGTGACCATCTTCACAATGTTTAACTGAATGTTCTACAATGTTCAAGAACTTTAGGTCATCTCTGGATAAGCCTAAGTCATCGGAGGGAGATGCATCAGCAAAATCAGCACACGCAATACACATAGGATGAGCTTCCACAGACTTCACGAAGAAACAAGAAGACGGTACATATTTCGGCTTTCTTCCGGTTGGACCATTAATTACCCAGCCCAGATCAACTCTTGTCGCGTATGGAACTCCACTGATAGCAGGGATAACCTCTCTAGGCTGGAGGGCTTCAGGGACGTTTGCGCCAATTAACAGTTCTACGTGAGAGTCTAACTCTGGCAGGTGAACAAAGCCTCGCAGGTGCGGCCATCGTTCCAAATCTTCTTGCTTAGGGATTTCATCCTTTGCAACAGGCATAACTGGTCTGAAGAGCACTTCATGCAACGGAATGACAACGTTTTCGTCCAGGTCGGACACCTCCAGATCCTTAAGGATGATGCTGTCAACCTCTTCACTTCTTCCCATTGTAGTCAGCTTAAGCCTTGTTTTCTTGCCGCTGATTCTAAGGCGTTCCAGAAGGCTACGCGAGCAGAAGGTGGAGTTAGAGCCATTATCAAAAAGTGCATAAGTTTCAATGTAACGAGGATTCCCTTAGACTTTAATCTTCACAGGCACAATGGGTAACGCAGTAACAGAACCCTCCAATGATGTTAGACCACAAAAGTGCTCAGCACTGCTAGGTTCGGCGCTTCTCTGCTCGGGGTTGCTCTGGCTGATGTTTTCCTGTGATCTGTTCTCGCTGCTCTGGACAGGGGTTTCACTGGAGACTTCAGGTTTGCGCTGAGAATGCTTGTCTTCCGACGGATGAACGTGCATCACCGTAGCATGTCGTCCGTGGCAGTGGGTGCAGGGCTTCTTCTTGTGACACCCTCTGGACTGATGACCTCCTCTCAAGCAGGCAAAGCATAATCTCTGTTTCATCACAAAGGCAACACGTTCCTGATTAGGCACTTTGGCAAAACTAGGACAGTCAATCAGGTTGTGGTCCTCATGACAAAAGGGACAATTTTTCTTTGAAGAATTGGCTGGACTTGACTTGTTACTAGACGATGAAGATACAGCGTCAGCTAAATCCTTTTCTGAGATGGTAACGAAGCTTAGCTGTTTAGCTCCAAGCTTGTCAGGCTTGGACTTTGCCCTCTTTTCTTTGTTGATCTTTATTTCCTTTTCCAGGCAGGGGAGCTTGCCAAAGATTGGGTTGCTCAAGGATCGCGACTTCTCCTCGACAAGCCGAGAAATGTCTTCGATGCAGACCTCTCTCTCTTCTTCGTTGAGGATACGATCGGCGTTGTCCCGACATCTTGCTTGCAATTTCGGTGGAAGCCTGTCTATGATCTTCCGCATGTTATCTGGACCTTCAATCTTGCTTGAGTATCCAATGGCTTTGAGGGTGTTCGTACAATTTGACAGTAAAATGGAAAATCCTTCCAAAGATTCGGCGTCTTCATCTTTAATGCGCGGTCCGTTAGTTACTTGGACCAGGGCTTAAGAAAACGTGCTGTTACCACTGCAAGTACATACCACAAAGTACTGCGTCTGCATTTAAAACAGGTGTAATTGGACAACTTCGTGAACTTGAAAAATGTGATTGGTGAAGGAGATCGATACTTAAGTAATTATTGAATCCCAAACTCAGGGGTGGTGTTTTAACTCCGCGGTGATGTCACAGAGCCTTACTTGCATATATGAAAGCGTCTCACGAGTTTGAAAACTTGCAAAACAAGATGGTGGCCATCTCGCGCGTAAATTTTGTACGTAAACTTGGAGTTTCAATCAAATTCTCTGTATCAGCTAAGAAAGAGTAAACAACAAAACAAACGAGGTCTATGGACAGAGCGAAATCTTATGTGTGGTTTTACCAAGTTGAAAATGAACTGGAATCGTGTTCACTTCTAGAGAGTCGTAAACCCATTCATCGTGCTATTGTTTCTTTCTCAGTGTACTAGATATTTAAGTACACACACGTTAGAATATGGTTTTGTAAATACCGTAGAGTTCCGAAAGTAGCGGCCCCCCCCCCGAAAGTAACGGCTACCCGAAAGAAATGTTAATTTTCGGACCTTTCTAGTAATTCCAGAAAGTAGCGCCCCCCGCCCCCCTCCGAAAGTAACGGCTACCCGAAAGTAACGTCCATTTTTGGACTTTCTTTTTTTTCGCACTTTGTGACACAATACGTACTACCAACCGTCAGTGCCAAACATCAAACAAGCTTTATTGTTATTTCCTACTAACAAAGTAAACGAAAGTAGCTACTCTAACAAGCATTTAATTCATGAAAACTCTGTATACAGTGACTCAAACAGGAACATTTCTTTAGAAGTCTCGACTTCAGTGATTTCATTATGCTTCTTGTGCGGTTGTGTTCACCATTTTTCTTCAATTACTGACGTATTTTAGCTGCCCGAAAGTAACGGCCACCCGAAAGTTGCGGCCCCTTAGGCCTGCTAATTCTGAAAGTAACAGGGGCCGCTACTTTCGGAACTCTACGGTATTCAAACTGCTCGTCACAAGGCTAGATATCCTCCACGCACACAAGCCAAAAACGAATTGAGTTCCTTTAATCGGAAACTTGGTCTCTCAAGAGCTAAAATTTCTCATTTGGCGCGAATATATGCACGGATATTTGTCCACGGATATTATTTATGAACAATTTTAAGCAACACACAACCAGATTATAAAATTGTATATGATAATATGCGAACCCGGAAACACACGACACACAACCACGTTAAAACACAGGACATGACAACATGCACGCGAACACACGATCAGGTTATAAAACTGGACATTCCAACACGCGAACCCAGAAACACACAACTCCACAACAGATTATAACATTATACATTCTCCGGGCTCTTGGATGC
>Ga0126336_10001374_pt1 | contig 12543 bp, 7 predicted proteins | sample SidCmetagenome_FD_92530 | JGI IMG/M metagenome (GOLD analysis project Ga0126336, IMG submission 92530) | Coral microbial communities from El Islote,Puerto Morelos, Mexico - Siderastrea C C metagenome | ecosystem: Host-associated > Invertebrates > Cnidaria > Coral | place: El Islote,Puerto... | reverse complement strand
GGGGGGGTAGGGGGGGGGGGGGGGGGGGGGGAGGGTTGGGACATGGAACCCCCAGTCATGGGCTCCATGTATGTTCAGGGTTCTGAGAAAATCGATTGTTTTAGCTGTCTTGGTCCGAAATAGAGCACCGATTTCCATTCACTTGGTCTGAAAATGGCTTTGTTTTCCCTCCCAGTCTGAAGCCATAGTTTTTTTTTTCGCCCCAATATCACATATTCTGTTCTGAAATAGGATAAGGCTTTTAATAAGTAAGCGGCGCATCTCAAGCAAAAAAACGGAGGAGTAGAAAACTGAACAAAGCATAAGCATCCTAAAACTGCACTGAGTTTGTCATTGGCGAGTGAGTGTATCGTTCTCTTCTACTCGCTCAATCGATACTCAGACAGGCTAGTTCTATTCTTAGCTGGCCGAATTTCTCCAAATGACCTTATTTCTTATCACATAAATTGAGTTTTGGTTCTTGTCATTTTGCTTAACACCGACTTGTTTGATGATTTACTACAGTATCCAGGTAATCCAAGAGTACACCAATCTCTTTCCCATGGCCATAGCCCGGCCGCTGGTCTAGGAAACGCGGACTCTGGAAACGTTATTGCTCTTACACCAGCGAGACTAAATGTTATTCCTATTTTATCCTTTTTCGATAGAGTTTAACCAATTTGAAACAATTTGCCTGGGAAAATTGCAGAAGCTGAGAGCATTCAGTTTTTCAAAGTGAGGTTAAATTCTCAGACTGTGAACACGTTAATGTAGATTTTTGGTAGTATACACTTCCCGTTCCTTTCTACTTTTCTGTCATGTTTTTTTTTTTTTTTTTGCTATGGGGTTAACCTCAAAACTTCTTCTCTAGACACTTTTTTAATCATTTTCATTTTAATGAAAACCTTTGTTCGTGTTCGTAGATAAATTATATATGTATGGTTTCGTTAGTAGGCTACATTAATATCGTCTCTTTTACTTCTCTTTTGATGCTGTTGTCTTGGAATCTTTTCGAAATTGAAAGCATTTTTAGCGGCTTTTCTTTGATTGAAAACTCAGTTAAAATTTGTAGTGCTTTAGGCCAATAAGACTGGTAACCGCCGCAAACCCGGAAATTCTTTAAGAAATATAAACAGGAAAAGACCCCTTCGTTAACTTGATTTTTTTCAAGTGTTTGATCTTAAAAGCTTGTCTTAACCTGGCTTAATGATAATCACGCAGCGTCCAATTTGTTTCTGTCAAACGTTTAAAGGGAATTTAATCTACAGAATGTAAACATTTCACAGATTTTAATTAAAGAAATCCATCATTTAATTTTATCCTGTATTTTTTTTGGCTGTAGATATTATCATGAACCCGTACCCTTGTTTATATATCAACAAATCCAGATATCAATATATACAATAAAAACTCTTTGGGATGGTGCTTGTATCACAAAGACGTTCAAATAAATTTCATTTGCATACTAGAGTTTTCTTTATTGATCACTTTGTGGAAATCACGAAACAGTACATTCTATAAACACGTCCATCCTATGCAGCACTTCTTAGGTCAACGTTTATTCAGTGTATACCTATTACATTCATTTAAGCGCCTAATTCAGTGAACTGAAGAAAATGAAAAATACAAACCAGTGTAGGTAAGTCAAAAAAATCAGTGTTAAATAAGAGCACCTTCAATAGCTATAGGAAACAATCAATCTAAAAAATTCTCTTAATTATACAGCTGCTATTCATGTTTTTAAGATCTTGTACGAAACCAGGAAACCTAAAAACTACTCCAGGGGAGTAAAGGAAAAACGAAAAAATAATGATGAGATGCATGGAAGACAATTTTTTTTTTTAAAATCAGATCCGATTAGGGTGAAAATGTCCAAAATCTCTGATGCCAAGAAAAGGAGAAAACAAACATTTTGTTGTGGATAAGCTTAAAATTAATTATTTAAAACCCTATAACTCTTGACCTTTACTCCTACTGACAGAGCCAGTTTCGAAGATACCGGTAGCTCAGAAATCATGAGAAATCCTATCATCGATGATAAAAAAAATAGTGGATGCAGCATGTTAACTCCGACTTCGGGCTGGTACCGGCGCGTTAGAGGACGGAAATTGGCATATTAAGATTTTATCTGTGACTATGTGTAAGCCGGCGAGCTTTCAAACCAGTATTTGCTATTGTTATCAACACGGAAGAAAATTTATTAGCAGTTGAAAGAGTGCAAACATGCTCAACAGGTTGGGATTGAACGTTTAGGCACGCTTTTGTTTTTAATATAGTCCTACACGATGTTTTAAGTAAAAACTGGCGTCGGTAAAGGGCTGTTATAGACAGTACATGTAATTTCTGTTACCATACACAGATATTTTATAAGGATAAATTTACAGCGCATAGTAAAAAGTATTGTTCGTCTCCCCTTTATCATTTTAATTTTCTTTTGTAATACATCAGCAATGAAGAATTTTTTATTGCATGGACATATGATTTCTATTTTCGATTATCAAATGAGATTATTAAACCAGTCATTGCTGTTATCACAAGCACTATAACAAAGGTTTTCAGAATTTAGCTCAGCTCGTGCATGAGGTTACGTTTAAGTTCTCTCACCTTTTTTTAAAGTGAAGCGTCACCAGCGAATTAGATGGCGGTAACTTAAAATTGTGATTATCAAACAAGTCATTCATAATTGTCTGATTCAACTGCTTTTCCTTTGATTTACCGCTTTGCTATTACGAAGTAAACAAAATGAAAAAAAGTGCATAGCACCTGAAAAAAAGGAAGAAAAAATTTCACATGCAGAGTTCGGTTTAAAAATTTGTCAATTTGCTTGCATGTTTTAAAACATATTTTGTTTTCAACTTGCGAAATTCCAAACATTCGAGCAAATTGTATTCACAACAATGTAACCTAAATTTCAGAACTTTCGCTTTTGTTGTGACTGTGTTAGTATAGCTAAAACAGATACTATCGAATTTACGTAATTAAAAATATTATATCCTAATTTTTTTTTGGTAATTATATTTACGCCGTTTGGGGTTTAATTCTCCGCAGTCCGTAGAAAAGCTGAAGGTTCAGCATTTCGAACTAAAAAGTAATCGAACGTCTGCAAAAACGTGTTTGGGTCTACGACGTATCCCTTGAGAAAAATTAGAAAAGACAACCATAACAACGAAAGAGTTGCTTGTTAGATATATTATTGTGACTAAAAATTCAGGTCAAAATAATCTGAAATAGCATCTGAAGGTGCCGGTAATTTATTTCCATTTTTACAAGAGCTCCGTGCAAAACGCCACTGAGGAAGGTGAGGACTGGGTTGAATATTTCACACTTTTTACAAGCCCAAACATACGGGACACATGTAATTGTGGGAATATAAAGCTGAAGTTGGTTTTTGCAGCGACGTGTTCTGGCCTAGGCTTGAAGGACTGAAGGTTTGCCTAACTTACTTCTTTTTTGCCAAAGGAAATCAAACAAAGGCGAAATCTTTACTTTTCATAGTGTAAAGCGGACACAAAAAAGTAATTGCTTTGCGCAAAAGAAGTCAAACTTCGTTAAAGCTTTGTCAAGAGTTTGAATCAGGGTTACGTAGTTGTCAAAAGGTAACCCTTGAACGTTAACCCTCGAGTTGTTTGCTTTGGCAGCTAAGGCTGCGTTAAAGATATTTTGCAAAAACTTGCGTTTTCTTGGGATTGCATCTGGCCGTCAACCACTCTAGATGTGTATGAAGACTGGTGACTCAGCTTACCTTGGGCTTTTTTGAGGTACTTTTAAATTTGACTGCTTTTTGCCAAAAGACAAAACGAAGACAAGAGCATTTATTACTTTCATCATGTCGAACAAACAGGCCATGCAGAAAAAAAGCCAAAAGGGATTTCATTGCGATTTCATTGCGCAAATTAAATCACAACAGCTCTGCAAAGAGTTTTTAATTTATTTCGTAATCGACGATCGACAGTAACCCTCGAACGTTAACCCTGATAATGAGACCATAATAATGAGATACGTTGGGAAGCAAGACTTAGAAAACGGATCAGATCAAAATCTTCCATGCCAAAAGATATTGATGAGATAACTGGCAGGAGCACTCACGACAGCAATAAAAAAATATTTTGTGATGTATAACCTCGATAGCTCCGCAGCTCTTGACCTTTAATCCTTTAACAGAACCAAGGTCGAAATATGTTCAAAATAGCTTGCTAGAAAAACTCCTTTCGCAGTGGACGTACTTTTTTCCTACCTAGCTTTGCTCAACAGTTAAGCTTTGAAAATTTCCACTTCATGCTGCAACAATTTAAAAAGTAAAATCCTGTGTGTTACAGGGAGGAAATTGACATAAGATTTCACCTTTGCTTATTAAGCGAGATTTTCAAACGAGTACTTGCTATTCTTATCCCGACGTAAGGAACTTTATTGGCAGTTGCAAGATTGCAAGCATGTTTGTTGTGAAATAATCCCACGTTTGTTTTAAGTAAAACGTGGCGTCCTTAAAGGGTTGTTTTTGCTGTCACCTTACACAAACATTTTATATCGATAAATAAACTACATATAAAAGTAAATGTTTTTCTCTCTTTTATTTTTTTTCTTTTCTAACACTTTTAGCAATTAACACTATTTAATTTGAGGGTAAAACCAGCACTGAAAGAACATATGATTTTATTTTCGATTATCAAATGAGATAACTATGCCACTCATTGCTATGATTATAAACATTCAACAAAGGTCTTCAGAACACAGCTTAGCTCAAGAGGTATTCACGAGGTATTAAGCTCAGCTCAGTGCAAGAGGTATTCTTGAACTTTAGCTTTATGCATTTATAACAATTTTTAGCCAGGGTAAAATGTGACCAGCGAGTTAGAGGGTGGTAACTTATTATTGCGATTACTAAAGGAGTCGTTCATAATCGTTTGAAATTACATAATTCAACTGCTTTTTCCTTTGATTTACCGCTTTACTATTACGAAGTAAACAAAATGAAAAAAAATCTATAGCACCTGAAAAAACTTCAAATTCGTCAATTTGCGTTGCATGTTATATAAAACACATATATTTCCTTTTCAACTTGTATTCTCAACAATGTGGCCTGAATTTGAGAGCTATTTCTTTTGTTGTGACTATTACAGTAGCACAGCTCAAACAGATACTTTATCCAATTTACATATATAAAGAGATGTATCCTAAATTGTTTTTCTGGGAATTGCATTCAAGCCATTTACTAGAGACTTCATTCTCAATCCATAGAAAAATGAAGGTCAACAATATTTCGCAAAGAACGAAAAGCGAACGACTATAAAAACGTGTTTCGGTGTATTCTACCCTTTGAGCAAAGTTACAAAAGGCAACCATGACAACGAAAGAGTTCTTATTAGGTAGATTATTGTGGCTAAAATTTCAGGTCAAAATAATCTGAAATAGCATATGAAGGTCCAAGTAATTTATTTTCTTTAAAAGCTCCAAAAGCTGCGAATATAGCACGCCAAGGACGTACTGTAAATGAAACGGATAAGAAATGGAGTGAGTATTTCCCACTTTTGTATTAAAAATGAGCTAGAGGGTCAAACTCAGGAATATACATCTCGCTATGAAAGATAAAAGTGAATTAGCTCTTTGCACCGTGCAATCTCCTACAGATTTCACTGACCGGGTAAGCCATGGAAGTCCCCACCGCATTTAAGCCTACCACATCTTTTCGTCAAGCTTACTTTCCCACATTTCCTGTAAGCAGTAGATGACAGCTTTTTTTGTCTTTTTAAATACGGTATATAAAACATCTCTGAGCTTCAACTGATTACGTAACCTTCGAACGTTGACCCTCAATCGCGAACGCGAGTCGACACAGCTTCTTCTATTATGTTATCATTTTCAATGCTTTGACCGCCACGGCTGTATTAAACGCAAATCGAACACAAGACGACAGAAACTCTTTTCAGCATACTTTTCTTTGCCTTGGCCGTTACAGCTGCATTGAAAACACTTTTGCAAAACTTGCGTCTACTTGTGATTGCGTCTGGCTAATCTGCATCGCAAGTCTGTGTACGATGACTTGCGACTCTGAGTGACCAATCCTTAACTTAATGAAGGTTATTTCTTTTTGCCAAAAGACAAAAAAACGAGAGGACTTCACCTTTCATAAAGTGGAAGGAACACAAAAGTTACTACTTTGTAATTAATAATTACTTTGCACAAAAGAATTGAAATTTCTTTAAAGCTTTGCAGAGGGGTTAAATTGATTATGAAATCCTCGAGCGGTAATTCTTATACTTTAATCCTCGAATTCTTTACTTTGGCCGCCGAGGCTGCATTGAAGACGTTTTTGCAAAACTTGTGCTTTTTTGCGAATGCGTCTGGTCACCCACCCCAAATTAAATCCGTGAAAGACGACTTACAACTCCGTTCGACCTGTCTTTTAACTGCTTAACCTTGAAAAAAAGGCCAAAAAAGTATCACATAGCACAAATTAAGTTAACAGCTTTGCAAAGAGTTTTATCTTTTAGTTTTATTCATTAAGTAATCCTCGAAAGGTCACCCTCTAACTTTACAGTAACCCTCGAACGTTAACCTTCGAACGCAAGTCGACACATCCATCTCGTTATCGTCCAGTCTACGTCTTCTTGAAGTTGCCCCACCTATCGCAAGTCTGCATAAGATGACGTGCGACGTATTTATCCTAGTCCTAAGGTTAATGCCTTTTAACATGCTTAACCTCAAGAAACTCCGACTGAAAAGTTTCGGAACGTAGCCCTCGAACGTTGACCCTTAAACACAAATCAGCACAAACTCTTCGCAGCAACAGACTGTATGAAAAGACATTTTTGCAAATCTCTTCTTAAATGTGCCTCAATATACGATAACGTCTGGCCAATCTTATGATTAAGCTTGTATACAAGTTTGTATACGAAGACTTGTGACTCCCTTTAGCCGAGACTGAAGGTTAGTGCCTAATTGACTGCTTTTACCAAAAGACGTAAAACGGAGGCGAGAGCTTCAAGTTAGTTTTCATTATGATAAGGAAACGGTCATGCAACCTTAAAAAGCGCCAAAAAGTAATTTCTTTGTGCAAATGAAGTGAAACTTAGGATACAAACTACGCCAATAAGATGCTAAAATGTCATTTACTTTGACTGCGTCATCGTAAAATGACATGTAAACTGATGTAAAAGTCCTTCCTGTGAAATGCGCCCATTATGTAAAATCGCTATGCACAATTTGAAATAAAGCTTCACTGATGTTTTCATAAGACCTTGCGTAACCTAGCGACGTCTTTTCCGTCTTCAATCTATCTACAGAGGCCTGCTTAAAGAAAAAACACACCTCCATCTCTCTTCGTTTCAGAAAATACAATTTGAACTAGAATGCATGGTTTTCAACTAGTAAAATGCCTCTTGGTTTTGTCTTTTCTTTTTACCAACGTGCCGGTTACATAACATTAATTTTGCCATGTTTGCCGTAGTTCCGCGATAATCAATTATTTAATTTCAAGCACGAAGCTAGGTTTTATTGTTTTCTTGTTGATGTAATTCACGAAAGCTATTGGGGCTCCCTTAAGGATTTGATAATCGTTAGCAATAAATACACAATGTGGTCCATGATGTGAGCGGTAATATGCTGCATGGGGTTAAATTTATTGCGACTTTTCCAGCATTGACTGATCATCTGTGACACTGGAACACGCTTAAGGAAGGGTCAAAAGGGAATAACCAGCTTTTCCAAATAATACCTATCATGTCACAAAGGGTGAGTTGAAGGCAAACATCCTGTGTTGAAATACATTTTAGGTTCAATGAATATTACGAAAGAGCTTTCCGTTTGTCAAAGATGTTAAACTGTGTCAATAGTCCGCGCAAATGTGTTTAGGCTCGATGATTTATAATTAAGTTGGTCAAATCCTTAAGGCCTTAAGTCAAAGAATCATGCGAATTACATCATCTATTTTGTCCCGGGCATTCTCTTTAATTTCAAGGGTTACTACAACTGTTACTTCAATGCCTGAAGGGAAGAGGATTTATGTTTTATTAAGTGCCAAATATTTAACAGCTTTCATGCAAATACAATTACATCCAAACCTAAGTGTACTTTTGCACATCAGGAAGCCCGACATTAAGCTGTTTACCTCTGTTTTTCGCAAATGAGTTATTGCTGCTTATTTGCTTTATTTGTCAAGCTTCAAAGCAGAATAAGCAATACTTAATAAACGTCCCGGAAGAAATTCCCCTTTAGTAGTGACAGAACACGACCTTTTGTCATTTTTCCTATTTAAAAAAATTGCCTAACAGCAAACAAAATCACTGCCCTAAAAGGGATTATAACATTGGTGTCGCCTTTTCTTCAACTATTACACAATTTAAGTACGTCTTTCCTGTTATATCAAGGAATTATGTCACCAAGAAGTTAAAAGAACTCTGGCACATACCAGCTATTTGCATGATAAAGCGGCGAAACACATGAAGAGTCCGCAATTTACGAGTTTCAAAACGTTGAAATACTTCGATGCAATTTTAAGACTTGCAAACGTGAGTGATCGAAATACGGTACTGAATATTTGCCTCAGGGCATTTCAAGATTAAAACTGATTAAGTCCATTTTCATTTTTCCGTCGCGCCGCAATTTTGGCTATTTGGTAATTGGAAAAAGACTTTGGACGTTTTATTTCGAAATTTAGTGTGGCAGAATTTGCATATGCTTGTGAAACAACTGTGTTTCCTTCATTTTTTACTAGGTGACAGGATTCACTGAAATTCATCTCCTAGCTGTTTGTTGAGCAATTGCTCAGCGTGTTGTGAATTGTTTGCTACAAGAAATCCTAACGCTTGCGAGGTAGGAAAAAATCTTTGTTTCTTCGTATGACTGAAAATACCACTAGTAGATCACACGGCTTTTAAACGGTGTAACACAAAAACTATTCGAAAACCGGTTATAGGGACGAGGTCATGTTTGTTTTCTCCTTCTCTTGCGTCTAGCAGTGTGCTGTTACAGGGTAAATCGTTTGTAAACGAGCTCAAACATATAAAAAACAATAGAAATCGACGGTGACCTTGATTTTCTGTAAAACTTAAAAATGTAAGCCCTCGATCAAACAGATTCAATATCACCCAATATAAGGTTGAATATACAACTTTTTTGCAGGAATGTTTGACGGCAATCAAACTTTGTTCAACACCATTCAAATTCATTCAACATCCTTTAGAATCATTTAGCATCCTTCAACAGGGTGCCTAAAAGCGTTTAACTTGCCGAATTCACTCTCAAAGTCAGTTATGGAGACATTAAGGTGATTCTAACTTCTGAGTCTGTGGATGAAATCCTCTGATGAGACTGAGATGAGATGAGAATGAAACCTCTTCAGCAGTACTTTTACACGGTACCATTTATATTTAAGTTTTTTACAAAATAAAATTTGGGATTTGTCTTGAGTCACTTTTAGGAGTGAAAGGGTTAATCAAACGGAGTTGAATGAGATGTCGAATCCAATTTGGCCGGAACTTAAAAATATAAAGTTGACGTTGACTTCCTTGAAAGGCAAGAGCTTCCCAACTGTTGATTTTTGTTTTGTGGCATCACGCGGAACTGGATCCAATATTAAATAGCGTTGAACTGTTAAGCAAGGGTCTAAGCATTGGTCTAAACAAGGGCAATTTTTGACTTCGCAAAAAACAAAATATAACAGTCTTATCACGTTTGGAGGGAAATAGCTGATAAAAGCGTCTTTCTTGAGCAAGAACATAAAAAAAAGGTTTTCAGGGCAAACAGCTTTCGTCGATAATTGTTACGTCCTTGATCCTTCGCTAACCTGCTTCGTGATTAATTTTCAAATCGACTCTAGTGTTAATGCTAAGTTTCGTCTGCAAACTTGTGTTGTTCCGTTTCCGTGTATTAGTCTCCCACCTTTTCAAATTTCAATAATTCATTTAAAACATCTTCCTTTTCATTGCGTCCATCCTTACCGAAATGCAAGGTTTAGTCCACGCCAATTATTTTCTCCAAAAAGCGCCTGATTCAAATTTTGCACGCATTTTTGACGTCTTCGTAGTCAATAAATTGGCTAATTTTTCGGCAATTTATTCTCCTTAGCAGGAAACGTGAAGAAAATTTAATTTATTTTCACTAGTGAGGGGTTGGCGGTTAAATCTTTCCATCTTCATAGCGCCAAGGCGGCGCTAATACTCGAGGGAGGGTGCTGATCGAGGAAGTATTGTACATGAACTTGTCATGTGATAATTTCTTTACGGCAACTGACATGCAAGGTATCATGTATTTACATGGAGACGGATCTTGCCTTAAAGAACTCTAGCTAGTGTGTGAAATATAACAATATATTGTTATGAAAGTAATGACAAACTCAAAATGTACAAGCAAAGGCTTGCTAAGCTAATGTTACTTCACTATTTCATGTCGAATAATCATTCCAGCAAAAATGATGGTCATAATTCTCTGCAGGAGTAACTGCGTCAGTACTTTTTCTAGCCTGTGAACAGGCTCCGCGGAGCCTGTTCACAGGCTATACTTTTTCCTTATCGTTGATTTTTCATGCAGTTAAGCAGTTAAAATTTTTGTAAGGTTAATTGTGATGTTTTACATCAGAGGAAGTACAACTTCATTGGACAAAAAAACTAATGATCAATGCACACAACTTGTTTTTTCTTTACACAAGAATGCTATGGTAAAACCATCAAGCTTGAGGTTTTCTCAAATGAAAAAGACACTGATCATGCTCTCGTATAACTTGAAATGACATATAGCGCGATAAATTATACACCTAAAAAAAACCAGCCCCTCTTAAGTCTAAACAACCACTTTTTTTTTCTCAAAAAGGCAATTGACTGAGATAAATAGATGTACTCCGTCATTTGCTTCAGCGTACATGTCTGCAAGACTTCACTAGGCTTTGATCCTACAGAGATTTATATTGTTGTGTCAACAGCGTATAATTCTTACTTTCAGCGTAATAATCAAACGATGTCGGTAGCCTTTCTGAGTTTCAGCGAGTCACCGACATGATCTCATATCAGTCACCAAAGTGTGCAGCTTTATTTGTTCGTTTAATTAAGCAAGACTATATAAAGTTCGATTTTTAATTTGCAACAAAATGACCGTTACAAAACCCCATCACCAACATGTTTGTCCTTTTGCGCACAGCCGTCTTTGCCTTCTTATTGTGTTCGCGTAATTCAAGTAAACCGCTTTGTTGTGAAGCGAGCTGATCTCTTTTCTCATTGGCGCGTGCCACCTCTCTGGGAATTCACTTTTCAATTAACTGACTCTTAGATTAACAGACTTCTAATCATTATGCACATATAACATCAGTCATCAGTCATTTGTTTCTAAACCTTTAGTGGATGGCAGCTGTGAAACTGCGTCATCGTATGCGATGAACGTGAGCCCTGCACTGATGAAAACGGCCTATTTTTAACATAAGGCGGTGTACGCTCATATTTTAATTTCGATTACTTTATTACTATTCAGTCCTTATCAAGTCATTACCTTATGATCGATGAATGCGATTACAGTACTAAATAGTGGAGTGAAGCAAGCGTATTGAAGGGAAACCGTGCGACTTGAGGTAAGGTTACGCTAAGTTTCAGTTCGTTAACTAATTCTCGGAGTTGCTTTGGATATTTAATTAGCTATAGCACCGAATAATACCTTATATTGCCTTTGAAAGCTCCCAGTAATAAATAATACTACCTGTAGGTAGTAAATAAGTTATTGATAAGAACAAAACAACTCGTGCACTTCAAGTTGTGAACCCTCGAAGTGCAAATGTACAAATTACCAAATTTTATAAAACGTCCTCATGGAAGAAATTTGTTGAGAACTAAGCTACTTCACAAGAAACTACTTTGATCACATAATTCAGTTCAGTTGGGGCAGCAATCCTGAATTTGTTTGTTACGCTGGGGGCTACTTAAAAGAAAATATGTATTTGCATACGTATAACTCAAAGTCTTGAGGAAGTGATCTCGCCCAATAAAACGGAAAATGGAAAATCTTCAAAAAGTTTTCAAAAACATGATTTGCTTGATTTGTGTGTCCACAGCGAAAGCATACATGTAGTAGAACACTACTTAAACAAACAAATATCGTGCTTTAATCTCCGTCATAAATTAAAGTAGATGGCAATGTTGAAAATGGCGTCCCTGTATCTATGAAAAGGTTAGTGATTCAGTATTTCTGGCCGCTCGTTGATGAAAAAGTTTCTTTACACGTGGGGAAGAAAAAATACTGCGTGAGCTTATTTTAAACAACACGCAACAAACCGTTATATTGACATCTCAGAAACAAATGGATCCAAGAATCGTAGTACGCAACAGGATTCGCGAATCAGTGGTCACATTATCGTCAGTATTGCAGAACGTAAAAATAATTGGATAGGAAACAAAGTGAGAGCCACGTGTATTAAAGACTAAGATTTGACTCTTAGCTCAAAGTAAGCTAGGGTTATTAGTGTTTCATTTTCCCTCACAAACGCCGTTCCCCGTCCCCCCCCCCCCCCCCCCCCCCCTCCTCTCGTTCTATTACTTTATATAGTCACCCAATATCTATTTTTTATACACCTAACTTGTAACATATCTC